>R14__coassemble_205_pt1 | contig 47703 bp, 25 predicted proteins | sample R14__metabat2_low_PE_037 | metagenome-assembled genome bin R14
TGGTAAAGGGTACAACGAACGGCACTGCGACCGACCTTGACGGTAAGTACCAGATATCAGCTGGCAAGGACGCCGTCCTCGAGGTCTCATGCCTGGGTTATGTTTCAACTGAGGTGGCCGTTGCAGGCCGCTCGGTCATCGATGTCACACTGTCGGAAGACTCTGAGACCCTCGAGGATGTCATCGTACTCGGTTACGGTACAGCCACCAAGAAGAAGGACCTCTCCGCTTCAGTCGGTATCGTGGCAGCACCGGAGCAGCTCGCAAAGCGTCCTGTCACCAGTACTCAGGCCATGCTCCAGGGCCAGATCCCTGGCGTCGTAGTCCAGAACACCAGCGGTTCTCCTACCAGCAGCCCGTCGGTTGTCATCCGTGGACAAGGCTCTCCTAACGGAGACGGAGTCCTCTGGGTAGTCGACGGAGTCCCGGGAGCACCTATCAACTCCATGGCAGATATCGAGAGCATAGTAGTCCTCAAGGATGCCGCATCAGCCGCAATCTACGGAGCACAGTCCGGAGCCGGCGGAGTTATCCTCGTCACCACCAAGAAGGGTACCAAGGGTGTCAACGTTTCCTATGACGGTCTCGTCGGCATCCACCACGCTACCAATGTGGTACAGTCCCTCAACGCACAGGAGGAAATCGAGATGCGCACCCGCAGCTCCGCAGCTGCAGGCATCACTCTTGACAAGGGCTGGGACACCAGCATCAACCCGTGGGTAGGCACCACCCGTACCAACTGGGTCGACTACATCTTCCGCAACGCCCTCTATCATCGTCACAATGTCGTCCTGAACTCCGGTACTGACAAGTTCAAGAACCGTATCAGCTTCAACTTCTCCAACGACGACGGTGTCCTTCTCAACACCTTCAACCGCAGCATCGGCGTAGCCTACAGAGGTGAGTACCAGGTATGCAAGTGGGTCAAGGTTTCCGAGGACTTCAGATGGGGTACAGGCCGCAGCCGCAGCACAGACACAAGCTCCGGATACAGCGGAACCATCATCAGCGCCATCTACATGCCTCAGAGTGCTGAGGTATACCAGAGCTACCTCCTCGAGCAGGGCCAGAAGGTCTATGGTGGTACCACCACCGAGGATCCTGCATACATCGCAAAGTATGGCAGCAACTTCTCCGAGCTCCACGGTGACGTCTACAACCCTGTACGTCTCCTCGAGGCTACCAACCAGTGGAATATGAGCAGCAACATGTTCACCACCACATCCCTCGAGGTAGGCAACCTCGTGAAGGGCCTCAAGTTCACCAGCCGCTTCACCTACTATCAGAACCAGAGCATCGCCAAGAGCTTCGAGCCTCAGAGACTTGAGGTCGGCAAGCCTGATACCAAGAACACCCTGAGCGAGAGCGCAAGTGCAAGCTGGGGCTGGAAGACAGAAAACTCCCTCACCTATGACCGCACCTTCGGAAAGCACAGCGTAGGTCTCCTTGCTGCGACTACTGCCGATTACGCATCAGGTCGTGGTTTCTCAATGTCAGCATCTACATTCGAGGATGAGTCCGAGAACCTCCAGTACTTTGCGTATGCTGGTACTTACGGTATCCCTTCAGACTACCTCTCCGGTCCTGATGCCAACGTCGCAATCATCGCACGTGGATCATACAGTTATGCAGACCGCTACTTCCTCACCGCTTCATGGCGTCGTGACTATGCAGGCCGTCTTGCAGAAGGTCACAACTACGGTGACTTCCCGGCTGTGACAGGTGCATGGAAGATCTCCAGCGAGCCTTTCTTCAACGCTCCGGCAGTATCTCTTCTCAAGCTCCGTGCTTCCTTCGGTCGCGTAGGTAACATCAACTCCATCGGCTGGAACTACAAGTCACCTACCCTCAGCAGCAGCGGTTGGGCCAACCAGTCAGCACAGTATGGTCTTCCTACAGACGAAGGACGTACAGGTACATTCTATTACAACGGAAAGGCCCTCAACCCTAACCTTACCTGGGAGACCTCAGAGCAGATCAACCTCGGTCTTGACATGGGCTTCCTCCGTGACCGTCTCAATGCAAGCGTGGATGTATACCGCAAGCGCACATACAACCTTATCCAGAGCCAGTCTTCAGGTTGGCCGGATTCCATCGGTGCAAGCGCAATGCTCGTGAACCTCGGTGAGGTCTGCAACAAGGGTATCGAGTTCACTCTCGGATGGCATGACACCAAGGGTGACTGGTCATACTATGTAAATGCCAACGCCGGCTACAACAAGAACTGGGTCAGCGACATCGGTGTTGCTGATGACTCAGGTAACAAGGGCGTATGGACAGGCGGCGGCGGATTCCGTGCAGTGCCTTACATCTACCAGACAGCTGAGGGACAGCCTCTCAACTCCTTCTATATGATCAAGTGCCTCGGTATCTTCCAGAGCATGGAGGATGTATACGACCACCAGAAGGACGGCAAGCTCATCCAGCCTAACGCACAGCCTGGAGACCTCAAGTTCGAGGACTACAACGGTGATGGACAGATCAGTTCAGCTGACCGCCAGTACATGGGCAATTCAGTTCCTGACTGGACTTATTCTTTCAACTTCGGCTTCACCTGGAAGAACCTCTCCATCGATGCCCAGCTCTACGGTGTGCTCGGCGCACAGACTGCATACATGGGTAAGTACTCCCTCCTCTCCGACGTCGAGGGTAACTTCAACCGCAGCAAGGAGATCCTCAATGCATGGACAGAGACCAACAGGACTTCAAACATCCCTAGGCTCTCAAGAAACGACCCTAACGGAAACTTCACCACTGCATCCTCATGGTATCTTGAGGACTCTTCATTCCTCAGACTCAAGAATGTGACCGTTTCTTACGACTTCACCAAGCTTGTCCGCAGGATGAGCTACTTCAACGAGCGTAACAGCGCACTCTCAGTATACTTCTCCGGTGAGAACCTCTTCACAATCACTGACTACTCCGGTATGGATCCTGAGTGCGGTGGCTGGGACGGTGTCAACTACCCTCTGTCAATGGTTCTCTCATTCGGTGTCAAACTCACTTTCTAATCAATGGGAATCAATATGAAAAAGATATCTTATATCGCTATTGCAGCTCTCGCAGCGTTCTCGATGACTGGATGCAAGGATTTCCTCGATGTTCAGCCTGAAGGAACTCCGACAGAGACCACGTATTTCCAGAACGACGACCAGGCCATCAATGCCATCAAGGCACTCTATGCCCCTGCATATGACGGTGATGACCTCTTCGGCCGTGAACTCTACTGGGAGCAGCATGCCAGCAGCCAGCTTGTCTGCGGTCGTACCACAGGATGGGCTTCCACACTCTACACTCTTACCGTATCCGGTGACGAGTCACCTCTGAATAACTGCTGGAGCTGCTGCTACAGGTTCGCTCAGCGTGCCAACTGGGTAGTCAACAGAATGCTCAAGAAGGAAAAGGAGCAGACTCTTACCGAGATTGAGAACAGAAGCCTCGGTGAGGCTTACTTCATGAGAGCAGTGTTCCACTTCACCATCGCATACCGCTACGGTACCAAGGATCAGGGTGTTCCTTTCATCAAGTATGAGGAATACAATGACGGTGACTATGACTGGTCCATCCCTCCGCAGCAGGAGACTGTCATGAAGAACTATGAGATGATCATCGACGACCTCGAGAAGGCAAAGGCAAGACTCCCTCGCTATGAGGAGTATGGCTCTGCTGACATCGGCCGTACCCATCAGGCTGCCTGCGTAGGTTTCGAATCCAAGGTATATGCCTACTGGGCTACTTGGGATTCCTCAAAGTGGGACAATGTCATCGCATGTGTTGACGAACTCGAGAATACCTATGGCCGCAAGCTTCAGGCTTCCTACTCAGACCTCTTCGACGTAGACTGGGACTGGGTAAAGGGCAAGGAGTCCGGATGGTGGGGAACCGAGTATGTATGGTCCTTCCCTAGCAACGGTGGTGCCGACTGGACTATCGCAGGTCCTGAGATGCCAGGTGTAGTCCTTGAGAACAAGGGCTGGGGTATCTACAACGGTTGGGGTGAGTTCAAGCCATCCCTCGACTGCTACAACGAGTTCCTCAAGGACGGTGCAGGCAACGAGCGTCTCACCAGGTCTATCCTCGAGTATGGTCAGGAGTTCATGTTCAACGGTGAGCAGAGAAGATTCTACTCTACCTCTGACGTCGAGTCCGGATTCCAGATCAACAAGTGGATGGCTCCGTTCGCATACGAAGACTTCGTCAATGCAGGTTATGTCAGCCACAATGGTGGTGGTATGCCATGTGCACGTGTCAACTGGACTTTCATCCGCTTCGCAGAGTGCATGCTCTTCCGTGCCGAGGCTTACCTTGCAAAGGGTAACGCTTCCAAGGCTGCTGAGGACATCAATGCAATCCGCGCGAGAGTCAACCTTCCTTCTGTAGGCAATACCGCCACATGGACAGACCTCTGGCACGAGAGATACTGCGAGCTCGCATTCGAGTTCGTTTCCGACCATCTTGCAGACTGCAAGCGCTGGGCTGTCAGCGGAAATGCTGAGATCAAGGCTCTTGCCATCGCAGACATCGAGAAGCATCCTGACGTACGTCACTACGAAGACCGCAGCGATCCTGATTCGGACTTCACTGTAGGTCCTTACCTCGACTATCAGTCTCCTAAGAAGGTATGGGCAGATTACAAGATCGCATTCCCTTACTCCTCAAACGAGCTGACAAAGTCTGCAGGCAAGCTCAAGCAGAATGCCGGTTATTAATATTTAAATCCAAGGAAATATTATGAAGAAATATATTCTTGCAATATTGGGAACTGCTCTCGTGTTCTCGGCATGTAACAAGAACGACCTGCCGATGTTCGAGCAGAATCCTTACAGGACCATTATCGAGTATACTCCTCAGACCTTCACCATGGAGGTCCCAGGTACCCTTACTCCTGTGGCTCAGTATGACTGGCTCACCGTGTCTCAGTCAGGCAACACAGCTACCTTCACTGCAAGGCGTAACACTCAGGACCTTATCCGCCGTGCGGAGTTCACTGCCAGCGGCAGCAAGAACAAGGTCATCGTCAACCAGAAGGCCCATGGCCTCGACGCTACCGTAACAACATCACTCGTAAGCCAGTCCAAGGGTGCAGCCAACATCGCCATCAGCCTCAGCTCAGAGTATCCTGACGATTATGCATCATGGGGTATCGTCTATGGTACGACTGCTGACCGCTCTGCCGGCAAGGTCGCTCCTCAGACAGGCGTCCCTACAGACGGCAAGCTTGAGGGTGAGATCACAGGCCTTGAGGACGGTGCAGACTACTTCGTATGGACTTACATCGAGTCTACAGAGGGCGACAAGATCTACAGCGACGTGCTCGCCATCATCCCTCCTGTATACTTCGAGGCTGGCCAGGATCTCCAGACCGTTCTCCAGAACGCAAAGGAGTATGCTGAAATCAGAATCCCTGGTGGCATCACCATCGACGGTCCTATCTACTTCACCAACTCATGCTGCAACAAGACCATCTCCGGTGGTTGGAACGCCGACTTCTCAGAGCAGAGCATGGACAACCTCACCGTCATCGACGGTAAGGGAAGCCGTCGCGGCATCCAGTGCTCAGAGTCCGAGACTTCCTTTGGCCCTCTCACTGCCGGTTATGCAGGCATCAACTACTTCGAGATCAAGAACTGCCTGGGTGACCACGGTTCCGCAATCCACATCTGCGGCGGTCCTGTCAACATCAGCAACTGCTATGTTCATGGCTGCCAGAGTGAGAAGGGTGCCATAGGTACCCGTGAGGAGGATTACTCATCCACTCTCACCTGCGTCAACTGTATCGTTTCAGACAACATCGCATATGCTCATGGTGCTGCATTCGGATTCGGTGACGGTGTAGGTTATGGTGATGAGGTACACGCTACCCTCGTAAGCAACCTCATTGTCAACAACACTTCTCTCCAGAAGGACGGATACTGCTCAGCATTCATCTGCTACAGCTGGACAGAGCTCATCTTTGTCAACAATACCCTCTACCAGAACAACAACTATGAGGAGTACGGCGGTGAGTACCCTGGTCTTAACCTCCGTGGTAACGTGAAGTCCCTCTTCGCAAACAACCTCATGGTCGGAAACTACACTTCTTCATCATATGATGATCCTCCAGTATATCATCCTATGGAGCGGTTCCTTGGCATGGGTGGCGGTAGCGGTACTCTCGCTTACAACATCATCGAGTGCTCATCCATCGGTGACAGTGGCAATGCTTCCCTTATCAACAATACCCTTGTTGCTCCGGGAACTGATGTCAAGACCTATATGGTTGACCCTGCAGGTGCCAACTACATGCCTGTAGGCGCTGCAATAGGTGGCGGTACCCTCGGCAAGATCAACTATAAGGAGAACATGGATACTGACTATACAACCCTCAATATCGCTTCTCTTCTTGAGACCTACAGCAAGGATATGGCAGGCAATCCACGTGTAGTGGACGGAAAGGTAGATATCGGTTGCTACCAGACTCAGAAGTAATCTTCCATCAGATAATACACTCATTATACTCCCGGCACTTGTGTGTCGGGAGTATTTTGTTTTATGACGGTTTATTCGCGTAATGTTCGTATATTAGTAGTTGAGTTTTGATTGCATGAACCGATTTTCTCTTGCATACCGCGAGCAGCAGCAGCTTTTCCTGTTTGACAGGTCTTATGTCGCTGCCACCCTGCTCAAGGTCGGGGGAGTGTCCACTCTCCTAGCCAGGTTCGTCGTGCAGTTCTTCTGGAATCCTGCCATCGCCGTAACGCTGACAGTATGCCTGCTGACCCTCTCTTCTTATCTTCTGTGGCTCTTTGTCCGGGAGTCCCGCAAGGACTGGTGGTCAGCCGTTCTGTGCATTGTCCCGTCCTGTATCATGGGCGCGTCGATTTCTGACGGTAATCTGCATCTGGACTATGTCACATCGGTCTTGCTTACTGAACTTTTTCTATTTTTATATAAAAATATACGCGCGCGAAATCTGCTTTGGGGCATAGTCCTGACGATTGCCGCATACCTTGCAGCCGGCCCTGCAGCCATCCTCTTTGCGGCGTGCGCATGCGTGTATGACTTCATGCACAAGACTGGCCGGGCGATATATTCCATTTCATTTCCGCTCGTTTCGATTGCGTGTTCGGCCGTTGCATATCTTGTTGCCGCCGAGCCTTCCTGGGCTGCAGCGCTCACTCCGTCCTTCCATTATGAGCCGGGCTTGAAGATGCCTTCTTTCCATTGGATGGCATGGGTGTCCGTTCCTGCAGTCGTCGCCCTATGCGGCATCAGGAGCAGAAAGGTGGTGCTCTCTGTCGGAGTGCTCTCAGCTGCGGTCACGCTTGCCTCTGCACCGATGGTATCAGGACGTCTTGACAGCGAGTCGCACAGGGAGAGTTGCGAGTTTGAGCTCTATGCCGTGAATGAGCAGTGGGATGAGCTCATAAGCTCATGCAAGGGACATAAATGGAGTCCGGGCACTGCCAATTATCTTAATCTGGCCCTCGCTCACAAGGGTATGCTTGCTGGCAACCTCCTGAAGTATGACAACCGTGGCACCAAGAGCCTCGTGCAGATATCGGACAACAGTCCTGCTGAGCCGAGAGTCGCGATGATAATGTATGCGATGGGCAACGTGGCTGTAGCGCAGAACATAGCCTTCAACTCTCTCATGACCCCGCAGGGCTATGTCCCGTCGATGCTGAAGATGAATGCCAGGATAGAGCTCATGCGAGGTTCGTACGACGTGGCAGACAAGTATCTCTCCCTGCTTGAGAAGTCCCTGCATTACAGGGCATGGGCCAGGGCGCAGAAGGTGTTCCTGTACGATGACAGCGCCGTCGAGGCGGATCCGGTACTTGGAAGCGGACGCCTCTGCTTCTCAAATGTCGAGGGATTTGCCATGTCTCAGAATCCTGTGGACGAGGTGCTGAAAGTGCTGGAGGCAGATCCTGACAATGAGATGACCATGCAGTATGCTCTCTCTTACCTGCTCCTGTCAAAGGACGTGGCAAGGCTTCAGCGCTTTGTGGAGAAGTATTGGGGGAGTCCGTCCCTCCAGGCTCTTCCAGTGGCTGCTCAGGAGGCTCTGCTTTTCCTCAGCGCGTATCCGCAGAAGTTTGCAGGGGCGGTGCCGGTGAGCGGCGAGTGGTGCATGGAGCACGGAGTCACGGATGGAGTCCTCGAGCATTTCAAGTCATTCCGCCAGATCCGGCCTACCAGGGACGGCAAGGTACCGATGAGCTACAAGGGAACATATTGGTTTTACCTCGTAAATACGCAGACATGAGAATCATACGTGCATGCGGCATCCTGGCCGCACTCTCGCTTGCAGTCTCGCTCTGCGGCAGAAATATCACAGTCAGCGGGTCGCTCGAAGGGCAGCCGGAGATATTCCCGGACTGCTGTGGCGTGACCGTTCCTGAGAACATAGCGCCCCTGAATTTTGAGTATCTGGGGGATGGGGAGTGTGCTCTCATTGTGGACGGGAATGCCATCCGGCCACGGCATGAAGGCAAGTTCCGTTTCAGACAGTCGGTCTGGCGCAGGTGGATGCAGAAGGATTCCGTGGAGATGACGCTTGCTGTAAGAAGGGAAGGCAAGTGGATGGCTTATGAGCCGTTCAGCATATATGTGTCGAGGGACAGGATAGATCCGTGGCTGTCATACAGACTCATCCTTCCAGGGTATCAGAGATGGCATGACATGGGACTGTACCAGAGGAATCTCACGAATTTCTCTGAGAAGCCGATACTCACCAATGACCTTACGGGCCGCAACTGTCTGAACTGCCATACATACTGCAACAATGACCCTTCCAGGATGGTCTTCCATGCGCGCGCAGCGCACGGAGGTACGGTGATAGTGGACGGGGACAGCGTGGAGAAGCTCAACACCAAGACGGATTCCACCATCAGCGCCCTTGTATACCCTTACTGGCATCCGTCGGGGGAGTATGTGGCATTCTCCGTCAACAAGACCATGCAAGCCTTTCATAATTCAGACCCGAACAGGATAGAGGTGTATGATTCCGCTTCGGATGTCGTGGTCTATAATGTCAGGACCCATCAGATCACATGGTCCCCTCTGACGAAGTCAGAAGACCGTTTCGAGACGTTTCCGACCTTCTCACCGGATGGGAAATGGCTGTACTTCTGCTCTGCTGAAGCTGTGGACAGTCTTCCCCAGAAGAGCAGTGAGGTCCGTTATGGCCTGTACAGAATAGCATTCAACGCTGCCGACTCAAGCTTCGGAGATACTCTGGAATGCGTATACGATGCTCCTTCGGACAGCATGAGCGTCTCTTTCCCACGTATATCTCCGGACGGAAGGTTCCTCTGCTTCACCCGCCACTCCTATGGAAACTTCTCGATCTGGCACAAGGATGCCGACCTCTGGATGGCCGACCTCTCCGATGGCTCCGTCAGTCCTCTTGACACGGTCAATTCCGACGATGTCGAGAGCTTCCACTCGTGGAGTTCAGAGGGAAGATGGCTGGTGCTGAGCAGCCGCAGAGGTGACGGACTGTACACGAGGCCATACTTCACGCACATCGATGCCCACGGCAATGCATCGAAGCCATTCCTGCTCCCGCAGAAAGATCCATCTGCATACTACAAGGACCTGATGAAGTCATATAACCTCCCGGCCTTTGCCGTCTCGAAAGTGCCTGTGAGCGAGAGAAGACTTGCAAATACCCTTGTCAAGTCCTCAGGGACCGACATTACAACCTACTGATATGCGCAGAATATTACCTCTTCTTGCTTCCGCAGCCTTTGCTGCGGCCTGTTGTTCCATCCCTGCACCGGAGCCAGTGCTGCCCGTGCCTTCTCCAGAGCAGATAGCCTGGCACAAGAAGGAGGCGTATGTGCTTGCCTGCTACGGAGTCAACACCTTCAACGATCTGGAATGGAGTTTTGGAGACGTGCCGCCTTCCACATTTGCCCCGACAGCACAGAACTGCCGTCAGTGGACGGACCTTTTCCGTCGTGCCGGACTGACGGGTGTGGTACTCACCGCCAAGCATCATGACGGATTCTGTCTCTGGCCTACTTCCACCACTGATTACAATATCACACATTCCCCATGCGGAGGAGATGTCCTGAAAGAACTCTCTGAGGCATGTGCCGCATCAGGAATCGACTTCGGAGTGTACCTGTCCCCATGGGACCGCAACAACAAGGACTACGCATTTCCGGAGTATGTGGACAATGTCTATCACAACCAGATAAGGGAACTCATCTCCAATTATGGTCCTCTCTTCGAATTCTGGTTCGACGGTGCCAACGGCGGTGACGGCTACTATGGCGGAGCCTGCGAGAAGCGCGCGATAGACGCCAGCACATACTACAAGTTCGACATCGCGCGCGAGATGATAAAGGAGAAGCATCCGGATGCCATGATATTCGGCAGCACGGTCCCGGACATATGCTGGATAGGCAACGAGGACGGCTGGGCTGACTGCACGTTATGGTGCTCAAGGAATGCGGCTGACCCTGTATGGTGCGGATGGGAAGTGGATGTGTCGGTCCGTCCCGGATGGTATTACCATGCTTCCGAGGATGACAGGGTCAAGACTCCGGACGAACTGGTGGAGATATTCTATAACAGTATAGGACGCGGTGCAAACCTCATCCTGGGAGTTCCGATCGATCCTCGTGGATGCGTTCACCCGGTGGACTCCGCAAGGATGCTTCAGGCTGCAGAGATAATCCGAAGCGACCTCAGCGCCAACCTCCTCGGCTCTGCATCGGTGCGGGCAAGTACTGTGAGAGGCCGTGCGTTCAGTGCCGGGAAGGCCGTAGACGGTGATTGGGATACCTACTGGGCTACTCCCGACGGAGTGTCACAGGGCGAAATTACCTTCACCTTCAAGAATCCTGTATCTCTCAACCGTTTCCTCATCCAGGAGTACATCCCTCTTGGACAGAGGGTGTCAGCCTTCTCGATAGAATACCGGGATGGCGACAGCTGGAAGAGTGTCGACTCCACCGAGAAAGAACTCACAACGATAGGCTACAAGCGCATAGTCCGTTTCAATACAGTCGAGGCCGCAGAGTGGCGCATTCGTTTCCCGGACAGCCGCGGCCCTCTATGCATCAACAACATAGAAGCCTTCTGCGCCCCGACGCGGTAGAGCCTGTCAGTTCTTCCAGTTACACTCTCCCTTGACGATCCTGCCACCGGTGGAGTGCAGCTTGTACTTCACGCCCCAGTCTTCAGGGAAAGCCGGCAACTCGTAATCCTCTCCGTCCCAGGTCTGGAGGACCATCTCCTGCAGGATCATCAGCAGTGAGGCTCCGTGATCCTGGTCAGGAGTCCAGTCGAAGTTCGGGCCCCAGAATGCAGGGAAACGGAATGCCGGATTGTCGTTCCTGGCATGTGCGATGAGGTTTGCTGCAGCCTCGTCAGTGAGGCCCAGACGGGCTGCTTCCTGGCCGTCCTGGGTCCATCCGCAATCTCTCTTCTCGATGCGGTCCCAGTATGTGTCTATGCCGATCTGGAGATCAGGAGTCGAGATGTTGCAGAGATGGAACGGGAAGATGGCGTAGAGGTCAGGATTCTCGCAGTTGGTTCGGACGTCCCTGTAGGACCCTGCCGGAGCAAACTCGGTCTTGCCATTCTTCTGCATCAGGGGGATTTCAGGAAGGGCAGCAGACATCTCTGTCCAGAGTGCCTTGTCACTGCTGTCACTGAGTTCTGCAGGCAGGGTGAGGAGTCTCGGCACCACATCGTTGAGACCTGCCACTGTAGGGAGGTCGTTCACTACGTCATACCAGTATGTCTCGAGACTCTGGGTAGGGGTGATGAGGAGCCTGCCACTTTCGTCACGGCCGTAGAAATTGAGATAGAACTTCAGGAACTCCCGAGCATAAGGTACTATACGGTTCTGCACGAACTCCCTGTCTCCGGTGTAGTCGTAGTAGTCGAGCATGAGGGAAATCATCTCCAGAGAGGAGTCCCAGTGGAATCTGATGAACGGATTCTGGGCGAACTTGTCACCGAAATTGCCGATCTGGGTGTAGTCGTTGTAGCAGTAGGTTCCGAATACTGTGGCAGTCTCCGGACTGATGGCTCCGTCCACTCCTGCAAGGGCGCGTCCGTTGGCCTTCATCATCTCGAGATTCCTGAAATAGTGCTCGAAGAGAGGCTTCATCATGTCGTAGTCACCGGACTTCAGCATAGGGTAGTAGTTGAGACGTGTGTTCTGCCACCAGAAGTCTCCGCCCCATCTGCGGGCATCCGGATTGCCTTCAAAATCGGGGTCAGTGAACTGAGGATCCACTGTGAAGATGGTTCCGTTGAACTTGATGGCATAGTTTCCACGACCGCCGCATGCCTGGATCCAGCGCTGGAGTATGTATGAGGAGTTTATGTCATGGGCCGTCTGAGGATCCGGAGTCTGCACGAAGATGTAGCTTCTGTTCCAGAATGAATTCCAGAATGCGGCGGTGCGCTTCAGGGCATCCCTGGATGCAGTCTTGTCTGCGAGCAGTGTGCGTATGTCGGCCTCGCGTGAAGCCTCGTCATGGAGGATGTCACAGAAGGTGGATATCCTTATGTCGACAGACTTGAGGTCGGAGGAAGATACCAGCTCCGTGTCACTTGCCTTCTGCATCCCGACGCCCTCTATGCGGTAGCCGAAACATCTGTCGAGGAACGGGTCGTGGGAGGCACGGTTCTCTATCTCGATGCCCTCGTAGTCCAGGATGGCGTCATAGGAAGAGCACTCATTGTGGTGATATACCATGAGGGCCCCGTCCTCGGAAATCATATGGTCAGGGTATATCCTGTGAAGGGCAGGATCCGGATACCCGGCAACGGAACGGAATGCATCTGGATCGGCGTCCACCGTTTCTGTGCGCCAGACTTCCATCTTGACATCAGCCTTCACGGGCTTGGTGGACTTCCCATAGAGGTGTGCGGTCTGTGCCTCGCTGTCGATGAAGAAATCCAGGTCCATGCCGGCTCCCTTTAGGTTGATGCGCCCGCTTAGCAGATCGAGGGTCTGCCGGAAATCTCCTGCAGAAGTGAGGGACGGGGTGGTGGAGATGCGCACGCGCCCAAGCTTGTAGAGCTCACCGGTCTCGCTCCATGAGTCTGTCCTGGACAGGTAGAACACCACGTCGCCTGAAGGCTCCACCCAGAGGTTGGCTCCGAGCTCCCCGTTGCCTATAGGCATGCTTCCTGCGGCATTTTCGGAAGGGGAGTCCCATACAAGGTTGTAGTCGCTCACGCTTGGCTGGTTGTCTGCAGTGCATGAGGCAAGGATGACGGCGACACACGCCAGAGGAAATATTCTTTTCATAGGTGACATTATTTGATTACGAACATGAAACCCTTGCCCTGAGGAATCTTAAGTCCCTCGAGGGAAGGATTGGCCTTTGCTTCCTGGAAGCCTTCCAGGGCAGGCTGTGTGATGCTGACTTTGCCAGGATCGAGGCCGAGCTTCTCCCAGTCTATGTCTATATTGCATACGGCATCCGAATCGCCCCAGCATGCCACGGCGATGACTGCGCTGTCCTCTCCCTTGTAGACGCTGGCTTTTACCATGTCGTTGTCCACCGATACAGGGCAGCGGTCATCCCAGTAGCCGAGCAGTTCCTTGGAAGCGAAGCCGTACTCGTCCCAGAATTTCCATATGAAGTGAGGAGGGTAGGAGTCCCATCCCTCCCTGTTGGTCATGCCGTAGACCATGCCTCTCCAGCGGTTTCCACCGCCCTGGAGCATCTGTCCCGGCACTCCGAACGGAATGGTGCTTACCTCGATCAGCCAGTGGTCAGGCATGCGGTCGTAGTCGCGTCCCTCTCCGATCCATGTGAGGTCGATGTATGGCATCAGGTCCATGTAGATGTTGGCACAGTTGGCAAATCCGGCCTCCTTGCAGAAGTGGTTCCAGGTGTGCATGTCAATCCTGCCTGCAGGACGATAGCGGTCGATGAGGCGTCTTGCACGGCGCACTGTCACCCTGTCGAGGGCTGAGTCGTCCACGTATACTCCGTCCATCTCCATGTTGCGGAGCATCCAGTCGAGGCCTCCGATGTAGAAGTTGTTGAGACGGCTGTCAGGGGTGGTGAGCACCGACAGGTCTATCTCACCCTTTGCCCAGCCGCTCCCGACGAGGTTGTACCATGCCGGTATGTAGTTTTCCTTGAGGTTTTCGATGAGCCACTCTGACGGGCCGTCAGGATGGATGACGGTCCGGCATGAATTGCCGGGACCCGGGAATATCACCTCTCCCTGAAGGGAGTTGAAGGCCCAGAACTCAGGGATGTTCTTCGTGAGTTCGCGCGTGGTGTAGTAGAGTTTCAGCCTCTCGCCGCGCTTGTGGGCTTCGCTGATTGCCGCCCTGAGGGTGTCGATGTTCTCGTCCAGGTATGGATAGTTGATGAACGGATAGTTAGGGCGGGCGTGGTGGATGTTGACTATGTTGGCACCGACCTTTTCAGCCTTGAGGACCTGTTCCAGCTCGGTTCCGCCGTTGTGCAGATATCTGTCCCCGTACTTGATGTCCCTGTCCACGAGCTTGAACGGGGTGAGGAGAAGCTCGAAATCGAAGCGCAGTTCCTCTCCCTTGGACATATGCCTCTGCCCGGAGAAGGCCCTGACGGTGGCGGCGTCACCCTCGGAGAGGATGTCGACTCCTCCCTTGCCGGAGTTGCTCCATGAGACTGGCTCGACTATCTTCCCGAACTCGTAGTAGATGTTGACAAGAGGCTTGCGGTAATTCTCATCCTTGAGCATCAGGCGCATGCCACCGTCGACATTTCCTATCCAGAGCATGTCCTGATGCAGGTCTACGTTCCATTTCCAGTTGTAGTCACCTTCCGGACGAAGGCCGCCCTCGAGGCCTAGGCCCATGGTATAGCGCGAACTGCCCTCGCTCATAGGCATCTCGAGGCTGATGTCGCTGATGTCTACTCCCTTGCGGGACTTTACCGTGACTTCGTAGTTTACCCACCCGTCGAAATCCATGGTCGCCTTGTAGGCCAGGACAAGCTCCCTGGAGGAGTTGGAGCCGCTCCACCTGATGGTGGTCGGGCTGTCATCGAATGTGGTCTTGCCCGGCTTGAGGTGCAGCTCGCTGCCGTCGGCAAGGGTCACCTTGAATGCCATAGGGGCGCTGAGGACTTCCGTGCCTGTGTCGTTGAGGGTCTCGACCGACTTGTTGAAATATGACCTGAATGCAGCCGGCATGCCATCATCGCCGATGGTGAGGCTGCGGCCGAGAAGGGATATTGTCCTGCCGTCCCTCCTGAGGGGCTCGAGACCACGTGTGACTTCTTCTTCCTGCCCGAGTGTGCTGTTGAGCCAGCTCATACGGGATAGATTCTTCCCGAGGGAGCAGCCTTTCTCGGCAATCTCGCCTTCCTCTACGGTGACGGTGACAGGAAGCTTCATCTTGCCCTTGTCAGAGCGGACGATGACGGTGCCCCTGTATGTGCCCGGGCGGGCGCCTTCGAAGTCGATGCCTATCCAGAGAGGCTGGAGCTTGCCGGCAGCGACATCCACTGTCTTTGTGAACGGCCTGCCGTCACTGCCGATGCCTCCCATGTTGAAGCAGGTCATGGCTTCCTTGTCTATCTTGCCTGCACCTGGGGCCTTGAGGGCCTTGAAGCTTACCTTCACGTCGGAAAGTGCTTCATAAGCCTCGAGACCGATCTGGAAAGTGTAGTACTCTCCGGTGATTGCCTTGAAGGTGTTGCATTTCGGAGCCCAGGTGCCGATCGAGTCGACTACCTTGATGGGGTTCTCGCGGCTTTCGAGCACTGCATTGAAAGCGCGGTTGCCGGCTGCATGCAGTGACAGGACTGCGATGGTGGCAAGGATGGTGGTGGATATGAGCTTTTTCAAAACCTAGATTTTTGATGTTATTCTGTATGAGCCTGACTTGAGCATCTCGGGATCCTTGTCAGGGAGGAGAAGGGAGGCGCTGCAGCCCTCCGGGATGGTGATATCGAGGGTGACTGCGTTGCTGCCGGAACGCTGCCATGCGACCCTGATAGGCCCGTAGACGGTGTCGAAGGTATAATCCACGCTGTCCAGTCCCTCAGGGAAATATGGCTTGATGAACGAGTGCCTGTAGGCAGGATGGGCAGGGTCCGGGCTGATGCCGGCAAGAGTGCGGTAGAACCACACGAGACCGCCTCCGAACATCGGATGGTCGTGGCTGTGCTTACCGTCCCACTGCTCCCACATGGTGGTGGACCCGTTCTTTATCATCTCGCCGTAGCTCGGGTAGTCGTCCTTGTGCAGGATCTCCCATGCCAGGTCGTTGAGGCCGCAGTCGGAGAGCACCTCGAAGAGTATCCTCGTGCCGATGAGGCCGGTGACGAGATGGTTGCCGTGGACTGACATCCATTTCCGGAGGTCCCCTATGACCCTGTCACGCTCAGGTACTCCCATCTTCAGGGCGAAGACGTCGCATTCGTCCGGACCGTAGGACCCTTTCTCGGCATCGTAGAACTTGTCGTGGAAGGCAGTGACTATCCTGTCTGCAAGCTTGTTGTAGCGGTCTGCATCGTCTGCCTTCCCGAGGACGAGGGCCATCTTGGACGTGATGTCGGCACAGTACCACCACATGAAGGTGTGCACCATCTCCTGGGACGGAGCCGTGAATGGAGGCACATGCTCTCCCAGATTCATGATGAAGCTGTCGTTGAAGGCATGGGCAAGCATGGTGCCTTCAGGGGTCTCCCATGTGCCCATGTAGTCGGTCTGCATCCTTGCCGCCTCATAGTGCTCCTCGAGCAGGCGTCTGTCTCCGTAGGCGAGGTAGTACTCCCATGGGATGATGGTCATCGCTGCCCCCCATGCCACTCCGCCGCCGCACCCGGCTTCCCATGGAGCACCGTTAGGGACGTATCCGGTCTGCGCATCCTGGGCATTGGAGATGTCCTTGAGCCATTTGTTGTAGAAGGCACGGGCATCGAAGTTGTGCATCACCATTGCGCTGGCTATCTGGCCGTCACCTGTGTACGGACCTCTCTCGCGGTGAGGACAGTCGGAAGGCACTCCACCGTGCATGTTGTTCTTCTGGGTGCGTACCCAGATGTCCGATATGGCGTTTATGAGGGTGTCTGAGGTGGTGAAGGAGGAGTTCTGCGGTACATTGCTGGAGACTGCCTCGGCGAGGACGTTCTCGGCGGTCATGTCCCCCTCCCAGTTCTCGATGATGGCGCTGTGGAAGACATACCAGTCGAAGAGGGGAGCATATGACTCGCCATTGCGTCCTGCGCACACATAGCGGCTGATGCCGTTGTAGTCATAGCTGGCTCCGGTGGTGCAGAGGTAACGTATGCGAAGGGTGTCGCCCTTGGCTCCGTTGATGCCTGTGAGTCTGATGCGCCCCGCAATCTCTTCAGGGAAGACCACCCTGTAGCTCCTGTCCCCGAACTTCTCGACCTTGAGAGGCTCGAAGGTCTCGATGACTTTGTCGTGTGGTCCCATCTGCGCCCTGAGCGCTCCGTCAGGAGCTGTCCTTGCCGCTGCGCTGTCCCACTCGGAGTCATCTGTCTCCGGACTGCTCCAGCCTGCGGTCTCATAGCGCGCGTCATAGACTTCACCTCCGAATATGTCGTTGGCCCTCACAGCACTCTGTCTTGCCTTCCAGCTGCGGTCGGTGCGGATGGAGTCTTTCGACCCGTCTGCATAGGTGATCTCGAGCTGGGCGATCACTCTCGGAGAGCCGTATCCTGCGGTCCATATATGGACGGAGTTGAAGAATCCGTTGCCGAGGATGCAGCCGAGGACGTTGTCTCCATTGCGGATCATGGCAGTGACGTCATATCCGAGGTAGAACACGCTGTAGGCGCGGTTCTGTATCACCATAGGGAGACGCCGGCGGTCCATGTCGCGGCGGAAGGTGTAGTCGGTCTGGTCAGGGCTGAGCAGATCGTCTCCTATCTTCTCCCCGTTGAGGTAAGGTTCGCAGTAGCCGAGGCCGGAGATGAAGAGGTGTGCATCCGTGACATCCTTGTCGACCCGGAAGCTCTTGCGAAGGAGCGGCGCCGGTGTGGATGGGGCGAATTCCTGGACCTGGGCGACTGAAGGGTCACCCTTGATCTCCTCATATATTGGGTGGCCGTCCCGCCAGTCGCGCGGATTCTCTCCGTCCCATGGTGCTCCTATCCATTCTGCCGTCCACTCCGAGGGGTCGAGGTAGCCTGTGACCCATTGGGCGGGGGTACTCCATTCTGATACCCTGTCGGCTGAATCCCATACCCTCACTCTCCACCAGTAGCGCGTTGCGCTCTGCAGAGCCGGTCCGGCATAGGACTGGTATGGAGCGGAAGCCCCGGAAGTCTTGCCGCTGTCCCAGACATCAGGGGTCGAAAGCGCTTCCACCGAGGTGGCTACCTGGATCTGCCAGGCACTCTGGTCGTTGCCATGGCCTTTGCCGCTCTGAATGTTGATCCAAGACAGGCGCGGAGAAGGCTCGTCCATGGCCTGTGGGTCTGTCTGGTACTCGCACATGAGGCCTGTGGGGCTGAGCTTTCCGCTGCATGATGCGAGCGCGAGCGTGAGGAGAGTGATCAGTATCTTTTTCATTTCTGGATGTCTATGGTGGCGGTGATGCTCTGGCCTGAAGGCACTTCTACCCTTGGCCACCTGGCGAAAGCGTTCCATCCGAGGGATGTCCCGCGGGCGTGGCCGGAGGTCTCTGCGAGGACGCTCACGGAGGCGTCACGGTAGGTAGGGTTCTCGATCTCAAGGGTCACGCTGTCATCGCTGCGGGACACTATACGCGCCCTGACATGGTCGAATACGGAGATGTCCCCCTTGTCGGCGAGAACATATATGCCCGGATTCTCAGTGATATGGAAGAGGGTGGTGTTCTCCCAGGCTATGTTGCTGTCATTCATAGGAATCCTTCCTATTCCTTCCTCGCTTTCCCAGTCTCCGATGTTGACTCTCTCGGAGCAGTAGCCGAACCCGCCTTCGGACTGGATGTGGTTGCCCTCGGTGTTGGTGTACTGCACCACATTGTGAGCCATGTCACGGCACAGCTCGAGGTAGCGGGTGTCACCTGTGGCGCGATAGAGTTTCAGCAGGAAGTCTCCGGAAAGCACATATATGCCCGGGGCACCGTGCTCGTTCTGGACGCTTGCCCATACAGCTCCGGTGGACTTCACCCCTGCTCTGCCGAGGGTGGAGCTCTCCGGGAAGTCGTAGTCATATGAGATGACCCAGGTAGAGAAGTATGCGGCAGCATCTCGGGCGTACTTGAGCCACTTTTCGTCTCTCGTGACTTCGTAGAGGGCGGTGTAGGACTCTGCAAGTTCTGCTGAGGACTCGCTGTCCGGAGCCTGAAGGATCTCAGGCGGGCCTCCTCCGACATAGCCCTTGGAGAGATCCCTGTCATAGTAGAACTGTCCGGCCTTTTCTGCCGTGGCTATGTATCGCTGGTCTCCGAAGTAGCGGTATGCGTATGCGAGGGCTCCCATTGCGAGGGCTCCCTGGGTGGAGTTAGGGGTGTAGATCTCTCCGGTGCATGCATATACGAACTGGCCGAACTCGCCGTAGCGGTCGAAGAGGTTGCACAGGGCGTCTGATGCCTTGCGCATGCACTCTACCCAACTGTCCTTGATCAGGTTACCATGCCCCTGCTCCTTCATGAGGTCGAAGCACTGGAGGCTGAAGTAGATGGTCATGGCGGTCCTTCGTATCATGGCGACGTCACGCTCCTGGCGAGACTCGGCAAAGTTGTCACCTATGTATTCGCCCTTCATCATGATGCCGTTGAAGAGGCCGGACTCCCTCTGCATGTACTCGATCGAGTCGAAGGTGCGGCAGATGCGGCGCATTTCCTCGGCATCATCGGGATGCGTGCCGACAAGCGCCATCAGGGACAATGCTGGAACTCCGTTCCATGCAAGCTGGAGATGGCCGAAAGGACTGTCCGACTCAGGCCTGTTGCAGATGTAGCCGAAGTGCTCGTCCTCGTACCACTTGTCCTTGAAATGATGCTCGAAGATGGTCTTGGAGATACTGCTGAAAGGCTCGAGATAGCGGTATTCGTTTTGTCCTGAAAGATTCTTGCGGATCGAGAGGAACCTGTCGAAATAGGCCATCAGGTCCTCGCATGCAAAGTCGTAGACCCTGAAATGCATCTTTATGCTGTCGTCCTTTTTCAGCGCGATGCCCTCGTCGTCGCTCGGATTGTCGGCGTTGCACATCGTATATGCATGTTCGCGCACTCCTGGAGCTGAAAGACGGATCGTGAGGCGACCTTCGGACGGGTATTCGTTGATGAAGAAGGCTTCGTTGCCTAGGACGGTGTCCTGCTGCGTGAGAATGAAGAAGCCTCTCTTTGAGGTCCTGTCATAGAATCCGGCTAGCGGGGTGGAGCAGCTGTTGGTGCGGAAGTCGATCTGGGAATCGCTGCCGTCGGTGCTCAGGTGCGGGATGTTGGTCGTCGTGACAGGCATGTCGAGGGGACGTTCGCTCTTGTCGTAGATGAACGGGGCGTACCCTATCGGAAGTATCCTGAACCGGTTGCCTCCGTAGATATGGCATGGTGCGAAGACATAGTTGTCCGTGCTCCAATTATCAAACTCGAACTGCACGGCGGCTCCTCCGGACCCGATGGCCCCGTCCTCCATGGTGAAGGTGAGGTCATAGTCGGTGGCTTCTCCGGAAATCCTGGACTTCTGTACATCCACTTTCCACTTTCCTGCATCGGAGAGGACACCGTCACTGAAAACATGGGTTCTGGCGACCTTGTTGCCGTCATATTCGAGAATCTCAGTCTTGAATGGAAGGCTCTGGGAACATGAGATTGCCAGAAGCGTGGCTGAGAGGGCTGCAATGCGTAGAGTATTGTTCTTCATTCTGTAAATTTAATGAAAAATATCCGTAGGTGCGGTTGATTTTACGTAGATGTCGGAACTGTCTGCGCAAGGCGCACGGATGCGCAAAATGGGGTAAAGCATTCGCATATTACTGATGTATAAAAGGTGAAAAATTGCGATATTTGAGAAATTATGCCAATTTGTATGAAGCACGCTTTCCTGAAGATTTTCCTGTCTGCGGCCGCATTGCTTTCTGCGGTCGGAGGCTATTCTCAGACCTTTCTGAAGGGTTCCCTCTATGAGATAAGGCTCGGAACCGGGCTTGCTCTCGACAACCTCGACAGGACCGAGGTCGAGACGGACGTGTATGTCTCCGAGAGTGAGAAGGCTCTTGCATCACAGATATGGATCTTCAGCGAGGGCACGAAGGGCGCGTTCTGCATCCAGAATCTCGTCTCCCAGCTCTCGATAGACAATTCGGGGCTTGGAGCCAGGGAATGCACTGTCCTGCAGTGGGGGACTGACACATATAACGAGAACCAGCTCTGGAAGGTGACGAAGCTTTCTTCCGGAAAGTACCTCTTCACCAATCTTGCCACAGGCTTCAACCTTGGTGTGAAGGATCCTTCCAAGGCGGGGGCAAGGGTGATGCAGGTGGCTGCCAATCCGGACGATCCCGGACAGCAGTGGGTCGTTACCCCTGCCGCAGGCAACTTCAGCTATGAACTGCCTCGGGAGTCCAGCGACAAGGAGTGGGAAAACCAGGATATATTTGCCATCAACAAGGACCCCGGGCATGTCACGATGTTTCCTTATGCCTCCGCGGAGGAGATGCATGGTGACGCGGCTTATGAAAGGCCTTGGGAGTACCCGTCGTCCAGTCTGTACTGTCTTCTCAACGGGGAGTGGAAGTTCAGCTGGTCGCCGACTCCGGACGGGAGGCCTGCCGACTTCTGGAAGAAGGATTTCGACGATTCTGCATGGGGGACGATAAGCGTGCCTTCCAATATGGAGATGAAGGGCTACGGCACTCCGATCTATACCAACAGTGCATATCCTTTCCGCAGCAACCCTCCTTTCATAGGTCCTCCTTTCGCAAGCTCTCCGACAAGCCTTCCGGCTCAGTTCACATGCCAGACCGAGAAGAACCCTGTGGGCTCATACAGGCGCACATTCGACCTTCCGGAAGGGTGGTCAGGCAAGGAGATATACATCCATTTCGACGGAGTGGCAAGCGCCATGTTCCTCTGGGTCAACGGCCATAAGGTAGGTTACAGCCAGGTCTCCACGAGCGATGCGGAGTTTGACATTACCAGATACTGCCGCTCCGGGAGGAACACGGTTGCAGTCGAGGTCTACAGATGGTCCGACGGAAGCTATCTCGAGGATCAGGACATGTTCCGTCTCAGCGGTATCTATAGAGACGTATATCTCGTGGCAGTGCCTAAGACCCATGTAAGAGATATCATCCTGAAGTCAGATTTCAAAGACAATCTTTCAACTGCAGTGCTTGAAGCTCAGGTGGAAATCCAGAATTCCGCAAAGGCCGCCGCCGCTTCGTCGGTACGTCTCACCCTCCGTGACCGCTCCGGTGAAGTTGCAGGAAGCGCAGAGGTATCTGCCCCTAAGCTCCAGGCCGGGAAGAGCACGACCGTCAGCGCCGGCATTGAAGTGAAGAACCCTGCACTCTGGTCAGCTGAGAAGCCGAATCTCTACACCCTTGACGTCGAGCTGTGCGATGCCTCAGGCAAGGTTGCCGAGGCCGTCAGCCAGAAGCACGGCTTCCGCAAGATAGAGCTCAGGGATGGCAGGGTGTACATCAACGGCATGAGGACTCTCTTCAAGGGCGCCGACCGCCATGAGATGGATCCTCAGGACGGAAGGGCTCTCTCGACCGACCGCATGCTTCAGGATGTGCTGCTATTCAAGAGATTCAATCTCAATACCATACGTACCAGCCACTATCCGGAGAGTGCGAAGATATATGCCATGTTCGACTATTTCGGCATATACGTGATGGACGAGGCCGACCAGGAATGCCACGGATGCTGGGGACTCACCAACAATCCTGAGTGGGAGTCTGCATATGTGGATCGTGCCGTAAGGCTCGTCACCCGCGACAGGAATCACCCTTCCGTCATATTCTGGTCTCTCGGCAACGAGTCCGGTTCGGGATGCAACATCAAGGCGGAGTATGCAGCAGTGCGCAGCCTCGACGACAGGCTCATCCACTATGAGGGCATGAATTCTGCCGTGGACATCGAGTCCACCATGTATCCGAGCATAGAGGACATGGTCAGCAGGGATAAGAGCGGCGACCCTTCCAAGCCGTTCTTCCTCTGTGAGTACGCCCATGCCATGGGTAACGCCATCGGCAACCTAGAGGAGTACTGGAACTATATTGAGTACGAGTCCAGGAGACTGATCGGAGCCTGCATATGGGACTGGGTGGATCAGGGCCTCAACAAGCAGGGTGAGCCTTCGGACCACTACTACTTCGGCGGCAGTTTCGGCGATGTGCCTAATGACCAGAATTTCTGCATCAACGGCATCGTCACCCCTGACAGGAGCATCACTCCCAAGCTCATTGAAGTCAAGAAGGTGTACCAATATGTCACCATCTCCGATGCAGGAGAGGGAAGTGTCGAGCTCAGCAACCGTTACATCGCCAACGATCTGTCGGAGTTCTTCCTTCGCTACAGGGTGGAACGGGACGGTGCCCCGGTATGTGAGGGTGCGGTGCAGATCCCTGCATGCGCTCCAGGCAAGAAAGTGACTGTCAGCATCCCTGACCTTGACGTGAAGCCTTCGGAGCCTGGTGAGTACTTTGCCTTCCTCGACGTATGCCTCAATGAGGATTGCAGCTGGGCAAGGAGCGGTCACTCCGTGGCATCGGAGCAGTTCTCCCTTGGGAAGGTCGAGGCTCCTGCAGCTGCCATGGCGGATGGCGAGCCTCTCAAGATGCATGAGGAGATGTCCCACCGTTTCCTCTACATCGGCAACAGCAGCTTCACCTGCATGTTTGACCGTCGCGACGGTGTGATGAAGTCGCTCGTATATGAGGGCAGGGAGATGCTGAGCCACCTCGCAGGCCCTCAGTTCAACGGCACCCGCTCCATCGACAATGACAAGTGGTACGACTTCGACATGACCACATCCCTCAAGGAATTCAAGGACAACATCGCCGAGGACAGGCAGACTGCGACCGTCAGCGTCTCGATGGCTTCCACTGTGGCCGGGGATACCGTGCCTTACACGATTACCTATACTCTCCATTCCAACGGCGCAGTAGATGTGAATGCCGCATTCACGACCCCTGCCGGCATCAGCCTGCCTCGCCTTGCACTGCAGACTCTGATTAATCCTGAGCTCGAATTCCTGCAGTGGTATGGCCGCGGACCGATAGAGAACTACCAGGACCGCAAGAATGCTGCATATGTGGGCCTCTGGTCTTCCACTGTCGACGGCATGAGTGAGAGGTATGTAAGGGCCCAGAGCATGGGCGAGAGGTGTGACACGCGATATCTTATCCTGACGGACAGGGACGGCGCAGGCCTCAGGATCTCATCCCTCGACGGCACATTTGATTTCTCCGCCCTTCACTATACAGACAAGGAACTCTGCGAGGTGATTTACGGTCATGACCTCTACAAGATATGGAGGCCTGAGATCGTGCTCAACATCGACGCCATCCAGAGAGGCCTCGGCAACGGAAGCTGTGGCCCTCATCAGAGGGAAAAATACCTTATCAAGGGTGATACGACCTACACCCTCGGATTCAGAATTGAAAAGAACTGAGATATGAAACTGAGAACTTTCATTCTTTGCGCGCTTGTAGTGACAGGGTGCGCCTCCAAGACGGAGATGAAGCCTGTCGACTATGTCGACCCGTTCATAGGGACCGGCGGACACGGACATAACTATCCTGGAGCTACTACCCCGTTCGGGGCAGTCCAGCTCAGCCCTGACAACTACAGGGGCGACTGGGACGCATGCTCGGGCTACCATTATTCCCAGAAGGAGATCATAGGCTTCTCCCATACCCATCTCAGCGGTACGGGCTGCGCAGACCTTGCAGACATCCTTTTCCATCCTACATCCAAGGATGTGGACCTCAGCCGCGAGGGTGACATCTTCGATTATCTTCCATACAAGCACAGGAACGAGACTGCGACTCCGGGATACTACTCTGTCTATTTCCACAAGGACAGGATCAAGGCTGAGCTCTCGGCCACCACTCACACGGGCTGGCACAGATACACTTGGGCCAAGGGTGCCCCTCACAACCTCATCATAGACATGCATCACGGCATCACTGACGAGAAGATTCAGGAAGTGGAGATATTCCAGACTTCTCCGACTGAGATCCGGGGCATGAGGAAACCACAGCGTGGGTCCCTGACCAATACATATACTTCGTGGCTCAGTTCTCCAGGGAGATCGAGAGCATACGCTATATCGACGGTCACAAGGAAGTCGCCGGCGCAGATGAGTGCAAGACAGATGACAGGCAGGTGATCCTCTCCTTTGGAGACGGCGGCGGTCAGGTCGTTGCAAAAGTGGGTGTGTCCATAGTAGGATATGACGGTGCCGAACATAACCTTGTCAGTGAGTGCGGTGACCATGTCTTCGATTTCGACCGCGTCAGCAAGGAGGCATCGATCGACTGGAACAGAAAGCTCTCCAATATTGCTGTAAGCGGAGGAACAGAAAAACAGAAGCGCATATTCTATACGTCCCTGTATCATACACTCGTTGTCCCGAACATCACATCGGATGAGGGCAAGCTCTTCCGCCGCAACAACGGACAGATATCGAGGGTGTATTTCGGGAAGCATTTCTTCTCAACCATGTCCCTCTGGGATACCTTCAGGGCATGGCTTCCATTGACCTCCATCACAAGCCCGACGGAGCTGCGCGACATGGTGTTCAGCTGCTTCGACATGTATCAGGCCACTGGAGAGCTCCCTATATGGCCGCTCTCTTCCGGAGAGACCGACTGCATGATAGGCTACCACTCCATCCCGCTCATCGTGGATGCCTTCATGAAGGGCATTGCTACCGGGATGGATGTCGACTACGCCCTGGACGCCATTGTGAAGTCTTCCAACATCAACGAGAACGGCTCCGACTACTACACCACCCTCGGATACATACCAGCCAACCGCAGGGCTGAGTCAGTCTCCACGATGCTGGAATACTGTTATGATGACTGGTGCATCGCAAGGTTTGCCGACTATATCGGCAGGCAGGATGTGGCTGACGAGTATTACAGGAGGGCGAAGAACTATGTGAACGTCTTCGACGGAAGCACAGGTTTCTTCAGGGGCAAGAACACGGACGGCACTTTCGTGGAGCCTTTCAATACCTTCGATCCGACCCGCGAGTACACCGAGGCGACTCCTTGGCAGTACAGATATTTCGTTCCTCATGACTTTACCGGTCTGGCCGACCTTCTGGGCGGCAGGGACAGCCTCAGCGTGGCCCTCGACCGATGCCTCAGCGCGAAGTCCGAGCTGGAAGGGGAGAAGGTGGACATCACCGGCCTCATAGGCCAGTATGCCCACGGCAACGAGCCTAGCCACCATATGGCATACATCTATAACTATGTCGGCGAACCGTGGAAGACAGAGGAACTGACCCGCAGGATATGCGCGGAGATGTATGATGACACTCCTGACGGACTCTGCGGCAACGAGGACTGCGGCCAGATGTCGGCGTGGTATGTGATGACTGCCCTCGGACTCTATGAGGTATGCCCCGGTACCAATCAGTTTACCCTCACCACCCCTATGTTCGAGAGTGCGACAGTATGCCTGCCTAACGGCAAGATGCTCGACATCACGGCCAACGATCCTGCCAGGAACGCCTATATCCAGAAGGTCACTCTCAACGGAGAGGAGATTACCAAGGCGTATATAGACTGGGGTATGCTGCTCAGCGGCGGCGAACTCCACTTTGAGCTCGGCAGCAAGCCTGCAGAGGGCCTCTGGGCATCTCCTGACGCTGCACCTTACTCTATGTCAACAGCAAGGATGGTGTCCAAGCCATGGTTCAGCGGCAGTGACAGTCCGGCCATCTTCAGGGATTCCGTCGAGGTGACTCTGGGATGCCTGACACCTGGAGCAGAAGTACGCTATACCCTTGACGGCAGCACTCCTTCAAGGGAGTCGGCGCTTTACACGGCTCCGTTCAGGCTGACAGACAACACCATCGTGCGAGCCGTTGCCTACAAGGACGGATTCGAGGACAGTGCCGAGATGTCCGTGCAGTTCACAAAGGCAGTCTTCGTGCCTGCTGACCACAGTGCGCACAGCGAGCATGGCGTGAACTATACCTACTGGCACGGGGACTTCAAGTGCACGGATGACATCGACACCAAGGGTGAGTATGTGAAATCAGGCAAGCTCGACAGACCCGACCTCAGCCCTGCCGACCAGGAGGACTACTATGGCTTCATCTACACTGGCTGGATATATATCCCTGAGACCAGGATATGGACCTTCAGCCTCATCTGTGATGACGGAGGAGTTCTCTATATAGGCGACAACCTTGTAGTGGACAATGACGGCACCCATTCTCCGTCCCATGTCACCGGCAAGGTGCCTCTGGAGGAGGGCTACTATCCATACACCCTCAAGTACCTCGAGAGCTACGAAGGCCAGGAGCTTGTCTTCGGATGGTGGCCGACCGGTTCCGAATCTATGGTTGAAGTCCCGAATGAAAACCTTTACACAGAATAGTTTATGAAACGAATATTTCTTTCACTTGCTGTACTTGCAGCAGCTGCCCTCTCCCTTTCGGCCGGCAACAATAATGTCAGGCTCCGTTTCAGTGACGGATCCTTCAAGATAGCACAGATCACCGACACGCACTGGGGTTATGGGAGTGACACTCTCGCTGAGGAGAAGATGATATTGAAGCTCATCTCCGACGAGACCCCGGACCTCATCATATGTACCGGAGATAATGTGACGAGCGCTCACACCCTGGAGACGGGAAAGCAGATGTGGAGGCATTTCATCGGCATACTCGAGTCCACGGGCATACCATATGCGATAGTTCAGGGAAACCATGATGCAGAGTCGTGCCCCGGAATTAACGCAGATGTGCTGGAGGAGTGGATAAGCGAGCTCGCGCCGCACTGCCTGAACTATCCGACCACCTCGAGGTGCTTCGGACACGGTAACAAGACTCTTCCCATATACAGCGAGAAGGGTGAGGATCCCGCAGCGCTTGTGTATGTGATCGACTCCAATGATTATCCGCGCGGGGCCGAGAATGCGGGGCTCAGCAGCTATGACTGGATCCATTATGACCAGATAGAGTGGTACAGGCAGGAGAGCCAGCACTATATCGAAGCCAATGGAGGGAAGGCCCTGCCGGCCCTCTGTTTCTATCACATCTGTGTGCCTGAATATGACTTCGTAGCTGCCGACAGGAACCATTTCGGAGCATATACAGAGAGATGCTGCCCTCCGGACATCAACACAGGCTTCTTTGCTGCATGCAAGATGCAGAGGGATGTGATGGCGCACTTCGTCGGACATGACCATGGCAACGATTTCTGCGGCGTGTACCGTAATGTCGCCCTCTGCTACGGCCGTCAGAGCGGTGCGCAGGGCCTCGACCCGAATGCCCCTATGGGCATCAGGTTCATTGAATTCAATGAGGGTGAACGCGCCTTTGCCACATGGATCGACACCATGGAAGGACGCGAGGCCACATGGTACTACCCTTCCTGCTTCAATACCGGCATCCTCGACAGCGCCATGCCTGCGCAGCAGATAAGCCCCAAGGGCAATGGCGTGAGCTACAGATACTTCGAAGGCGGTGAGAACGACCTGACCACCAAGGCCATGAACACGAAGAAGCATTTCAAGGGGCAGGGCATCCTGAACAATTTCAACCTCTCTGCTGCCAAGGTCGAGGACCATTTCGGATTCACCTTCGACACCTGCATCAATGTGCCTGAGGATGAGGCTTACTGCTTCTATGTGGGCAGCGATGACGGCAGCATCTTCTCCATCGACGGTCAGGTGCTTCTCGACCAGGACGGCGACCATGGCCAGGGTGGCCAGGTGTTCGTAGGCCTCAAGAAAGGATGGCATACCATCCATATAGACTATTTCGAGAACACCGAGGGTCAGGGGATTGACATTTCATATACCACCCTGAAGAATCAGACCCGCCGCGAATTCTCAGACAGTGAACTGTATGTCAAATAATTAATCAACACAGATATGAAAACTAAAATCTTTTCCGCATTTGCCATTGCCGCAATGCTCCTGAGCAGCTGCTGCCAGGACGAGACCCCAAGGGCAAAGCATGTGATCTTCCTCGGATTCGACGCCATGAGCGCCATCGGCATCCAGAGGGCAGAGACCCCTAACTTCAACTACATGATCGAGAACGGTGCGATATCTCTCAAGACCCGTTGCGTCCGCGAGACCTCCAGCAGCCAGAACTGGATGTGCATGGTCAGCGGTGCCCCTATCGAGATGACCGGCATCACCGACAACGGCTGGGAGAAGGACAATGCCATGATCAGCCCTGCAGTCAAGAACAAGGTGGGCATCTTCCCTACAGTGTTCGATGCTATCCGTGAGCAGAGGCCTGATGCAAGGATGGAGGCCTACATAGAGTGGGGCAACGAGACCAGGATGTACGACATGAGTGTCTTCGACAAGGCTGTCTATACCCATGGCGACGAGCACTATACCGGTGAGGAAGTGATGGATGCCGCATTTGCATCCTATCTCGAGAACGAGCCTGACTTCATGTTCGTCTCTGTCGACGTGACTGACCATAAGGGCCACGAATGCGGCCATGAGAGCCAGGGCTTCTTCGACTGCATCCACCACATGGATGAGAAGGTCGGTGCATTTGTCAAGGAACTTGAGGCAAGAGGCATGATGAAGGACGCAGTCATCATCATCACAGCCGATCACGGCGGCATCAACTTCGGTCACGGCGGAGACACCATGGCTGAGCTGCAGATTCCTGAGATCGTCTATGGAAAGGGTGTCACCAAGGGCAAGGTCATGGAGCATGCCAACATGATCTATGACAACGCTGCCACCATCGCCGGCCTTCTCGGAGTGAAGCTCCCTGAGGAGTGCCGCGGCAAGTTCATGATGCAGGCATTCGAGCCTAAGACAAGCGTATGCTATGTGCCAGTCCCTCTCGTACATCCTTTCAAGGGTGTCGTTGCTGACGGTGAAAAGGTAAGCATCACCGCTGACGTCGACGGCGCTGAAATCTACTATACCCTTGACGGAAGCGAACCGACCAAGGAGTCCATCAAGTACGACGGTCCTTTCGACATCGACGGTTCAGTCGTCATCCGTTCGGTTGCATACAAGAACGGCAACTATGGTGAGACTGCGATCAACAACCTCTACACCAAGGCTCCGGAAGGACTTGCAGTGGTCAAGTACAGACTCCACAAGAACTACATGGGAACCAATGTCCCTGACTTCGACAAGAACGGCCGTCCGGACGCAGAGGGATATGTAAGCTCATTCGCTCTCGAGGAACTCCCTGTCACCGCCAGCGAGGACCACTATGCAGTGCAGTTCTCATCCAACCTCAAGATTGACGAGGATGGTGTATACTATTTCAAGCTCTCCTCTGACGATGGTGCCAAGCTCATCATCGACGGCGCAAAGGTAGTGGACAATGACGGCTCACATTCCTACAATTCCAGCATAGGCAAGGCCAGTCTCACCAAGGGCCTGCACGTCATCAAGGTCGAATACTTCGAGGATACCGACGGCCAGGACCTGCTCGTCGAGTACTCCAAGGACAACGTAATATATCTCCCAATCCTTTCTTCAATGCTTGAAAGATAATCATGAAAAGGACTTTAACGACTCTGATATCTGTACTGGCTTCCGCCATATGTGCGATGGCGCAGTATCCGGTACTCATCCATTCGCATAACGACTACTCCCGCACCGTGCCTTTCTATCAGGCTTATGCCCAGAAGGTCCGCACCGTGGAGTGTGACATGTACTACAAGGGCGGATCCAAGTTTCTCGTTGCCCACAACAGCGACGAGACCAGCGAGGAACTTACCTTCGACAAGCTCTACATGGAGCCTATCGTCTGGGAGTACAAGGTGAACGGCGGCCATGCATGGGCTGATGACCCAAACCGCGATCTCCAACTGATGATAGACATCAAGTCCGACGACAGCGATGCGTTCCTCAAGGCCCTCGTCAAGAAGCTCTCCAAGTACCCTGAGGTGTTTGACCGCAGCGTCAACCCTCATGCATGTCTTGTCATAATCACCGGCAACAGGCCTGATCCGAAGGATTTCAAGAAATATCCTTCCTTCATAACCTTCGACGGTACCCTCGACATGAAGCTCACCCCTGACCAGCTTGAGCGCATCACCCTCTTCAGCGAATATTTCGGTGATTACTGCCAGTGGAACGGCAAGGGCACCCTCATCTATGATGAGGAGGTGAAGGTCAAGGATGCCATCGCCAGGGCACATGCCATGGGCAAGCCTATCCGTTTCTGGGGCAGCCCTGACACCGTGACAAGCTGGTGCACGTTCATAAACTTCGGCATTGACTACATCAACACCGACATCCCTGAGAAGTGCTGCGAGTTCCTCAAGGACTGGGCTAACCAGAATTACAGCATCCTCGGAGCATCCGGACCTGCCAAGGCAGGTGTCACCCGCACCGACAGGCTTGACAAGATCACCCGCGACTTCGAAGGCTTCAAGAACGACAAGCTCCAGCTCAAGGAGCTCATCGCCACCTACACTCCGACCTATCTCAATGACGGAGCCACCGACAAGCCGATCAAGAACGTCATCCTCATGGTGGGAGACGGCATGGGCATCGAGCAGATGTTTGCAGCAGACCGTGTCAACTTCGGCCTTTCGCTTCTCAACATCCGCTACATGGGCATGGTCAACAACTCCACCAGGGATGCCTTCACCACCGACTCGGCAGCTTCCGGAAGTGCCCTTGCAACCGGTGTCCAGCACTACAACCGCCATATCTCAGCCACATGGGAAGGCGAGCCTGTACCATCCCTGACCGACTACTTCCATGACAAGGGCAAGGCCTGCGGCGTAGTGACCCTCGGCGACATGGATGATGCCACCCCTGCAGTGTTCTACGGCCACTGTCCTGAGAGAGACAGCTCCGACATCATCACCCGTGGCCTTCTCGACGGCAAGCTTACCGTGCTTGCGGGAAGCGGTATCAAGGACCTCACCACCCGCCGCCACGACGGCATCGACATGCCGGCAGAACTGACGAAGATGGGTTATGACTTCATCCGCAATGTCGATGAGATCAACGACAGCGCAAAGCCTGCCATCTGTATCGATGAGGCCATGGATGCTGCCTGCACCGTGGACAACATCGGCATCCTCGCAGACGCCACCCGTCGCTCCATCAAGAAGCTTTCCGCTGCAAGCGAGGATGGCTTCTTCATGATGGTGGAGGGCGCAAAGATCGACTATGCCGGCCACTCACGCTGCCTCCCGGGATCCATCATGGAGACCCTCAGCTTCGACATGGCAGTGGCAGAAGCCCTCAAGTTTGCCGACTCCAACGGCGAGACCCTCGTCATCGTGACTGCAGATCATGAGTGCGGTGCCCTCAAGATTGTCGACGGTGACAACACCACCGGCCGTGTCACGGGATACTATGTGTCCAACGACCACTCACCTATCTATCCTATAGTCCTCTCCTACGGTCCGGGTGCCACCAACTTCATCGGCCGTTACAAGCAGACCGAGATTGCAAACAGGATCAAGGAACTCTGCAAGTAAGATGAGAAAAGCAACAGCGATATTTCTGTCCCTCGCGGCAGTCCTCTCGTGCTCCCAGCCGAAGACTGCCACGAAGATGGATTTCAAGTTCCGTCCCGACGGCACTTTCAAGATAGTGCAGATCACTGACACCCATTTCGGATCCAATGATCCGGAGCCTGAGACGGCATATGTGCTGGGGCGTCTGAGTGACGTCATCGATACCGAAAAACCGGATCTTCTTGCCTTGACCGGAGATATAGTCACCGGTGGTGACATTGCTCTGATGTGGGCAAGGCTCCGTGCCATGCTTGACGAGAAGGGTGTTCCTTATTTCTATGTCCATGGCAACCATGACCGTGAGGAGAACCTCAGCGACCTGGACCTCCCGAAGTGTTTTGTCGGGGACCCTCTGTGCGTCAACACCGTCGATGCCGACGGGTACCTCCAAGACTTCGTGATTCCGATTGCATCATCCTCATCCGGCAAGACGGCTGCGGTGCTGTACTGCATCGATTCCGGAGACTACTCTCCTGTAGCCACCCACTGGGACTACGGCTGGATCACCCATGACCAGATCCACTGGTATGTGGAGAAGAGCCGCGAGTTCGCACGTGCCAACTCCAATGTCCCTGTGCCTTCATACGCGTTCTTCCATATCCCTACGAACGATTACAACGAGGCTTGGAGAGACGGCCGGATCTGTGGAAACCGTGGTGAGGACGAGTGTCCGGGAGAGCTCAACTCCGGCATCATGTCGGCATTCGAAGAGAACGGTGACGTGCATGCGATATTCGTAGGTCATGACCATGAGAACGACTATGTGGCCCGTCTGGGCGGCATAGCGGCCGTGTATGGCAGATGCTGCTTCAAGCGTGACGGGCGCGTACCGGGCAACGGCACAAGAGTGATCGAACTTTCCGAAGGTGATTACGGCTTCCGCACATGGATACGCGAGCCTGAGGCTGTGGTGGACGACATCCACTTCGACGTGAAGACAGATTTCGTGCTCCGCAAGGCCGAGGATGTACATGGTCTTGTACCTGGACTTGTGCGCACCATGTACTCCGACGTGAAGGTGATGACTGAGATGGAAACTGCCGCCGTCAGGGGGGAGACCACTGTCGTACCTACCCCGAGACTCAGGGGAAAGGTTGCCGAGGGTGACTATGGGATGGTCCAGGAGGGCTATCTCTATGTGCCGGAGACAGGTTGCCTCTCACTGCACGTGTCCGAGTATGACGAGGGTCTTGTGGTCATCGATGATGCGAAGTTCGGGCCTACCGACTATGGACGGGGACAGATAAAGCTCAATCTAGAGAAGGGCTATCACCCGATCAAGATATACATGAAGACCTATAATGGCAGCGGGTGCTGGTGCAAGCTTATGTGGAGGAACCAGTACAACATTGCCTACCATGAGGTCCCGGCAGAGAACTTCTTCCATAAGAAATGAGAAGGCTCTTCCATATATTGACCGTAATCCTGACCGTGTCCTGCACCTCCAATGTGGGGAGTGAAGGACGCAGCGGCTGGATGCAGCCCCTGCCTGACGACATGCAGGCGTGCATGCTGTCCATCCCGGGTGCGCATGATGCATGCACCGCCGGTGTCAGGTTCCCTTATACTCTCTTTGCCCAGACGCAGGCTCTGGACATCAAGGGACTGTGGGATGCCGGGGTGAGGTCGTTTGACATCCGCCCGTCCTCACGGGAAGACCATCTGGGAGTGTTCCACATGAAGGCCGATACCCACAGCACTTTTGACGAAGTGGTGTCCACGCTCGCATCATGCCTGCGGGACAACCCGTCGGAGTTTGCAGTGGTGGTGATGAGGCATGAGTCCGAGGCTGACATCGCGGACAATTTCGAATCCCTGATGGGGGAGTATATGCGCACTCTCCCGGAGGGCCTTGCCATCGGTTTCAGGGACGACATGACACTCGGTGAGCTCAGGGGGCATATACTGTTCCTGTCACGATCGAAATACGATGACGGTCCTGTCGGAGCATACCTGGAGGGCTGGCCGGACGAGACCGTCGCAGTCAACGCCGAGGGTGAGACCGCCACTGTGGCAGTCCAGGACCATTATGACCCGAAGGGAAAGCAGGACAAGATGGATGCCCTGTCATCCTCTCTTGAGGCCAACGCCTCCGGAGCCCGCTGGTCTGTCAGCCATGCCTCCGCATATACAGGTATATCCAACTATGTGAGGAATGCCCGCAATGTCAACTCCGACACTGCTGACATAATAGCCGCCGGTACTGCAAAGACCGGCATAGTCGTGATGGATTTCGCCGGGGTGGATGTGTACAAGGGCCGGAAGGTAGCAGGACACAAGCTTGTGGAAGCGATTATAGAAAATAATTTCAAGTGATTGATATGAAAAACATTACAAAGATTCTTGCGGCTGCCGCCATCATTGCTGCGGCTGCCTCTTGTGCAAAGAAGGAAGTCTACAGGGTGGACGTACAGGCCCACAGAGGTGGAATGGGACTTTATCCCGAGGAATCCCTCGAAGCCATGATCAACGCCGTCAATCTCGGAGTCAACACTCTCGAGATGGACATGTGCATCAGCCAGGACGGTCAGGTGGTGCTTTCCCATGACCGTTACTTCCACCACAGGTATGCCACCCGTCCGGACGGTACTCCGGTGATGGACGGCGACCCTAAGGTATATCTCTATCAGCTCCCATACTCTGAGATCCAGAAGTGGGACGTAGGTTCAAAGTACAATCCCGGATGGCCAGACAAGAAGTGCATCCCTGTCTGCAAGCCTCTTGCAAAGGAAGTCATCTCGGCAGTCGAGGCATATACCAAGGAGAATGGTCTCACCCCTATGAAGTACAACATCGAGGTGAAGAGCTCCCCTGAGGAGGGTGAGGGCGTCCTCTGGCCTGAGTATCACGAGTATACCGATATCTGCATGGCTATGCTCGACTCTCTCAACCTCGGTGACAGGCTCATCATCCAGAGTTTCGACGAGAGAGCGCTCCAGTACATCCATGACAAGTATCCGGGACATATCCTCTCCTTCCTCTGGGAAGGCTGGGAGACCGATTTCGACGACCAGATGTCCCAGATTGACTTCATCCCTGAATGGGTCAGCCCTGAGAGTGAGAACGTGGATTCCACTTTCATGGCACGCGCACATGAGAAGGGAATGAAGGTGGTTACCTGGACTGTCGATGACCCGGAGGAGATGAACCGCCTCATGGACCTCAAGGTCGAGGCTATCATATCCAACTACCCGAACATACTTCTCGAGACTGTCGAAGCATACTATAACAGCCACAAATAAGATCAGATGAGAAGACTGCTCTTTCCCATCGCGTTCATCCTCATCCTGTCCTCATGCGGCAGGCATGAGGATGATTCGCGTTTTGACTGGCTGCTCGATCCGAGCGGATCAGAAGCATTCATAAAGGCATCCGAAGACGGCAGGACCCTTACCATCGGCAACGCGATGCTTTCCCGTACGTTCACACTCTCACCTTCGCTCTCGACCGTCAGCCTTCTCAACCGCATGACAGGAGAGGAGATGGTGCGAGCCGTGAGTCCGGAGGGCACACTGACCATAGATGGGCGTGAGTACTCGATAGGAGGCCTTGACGGCCAGCCGGAAAGAGGATTTCTCGAAGAAGGATGGGTGTCTTCGATGACCCCGTCCGAAGACTCCTTCCTCTATCGAGGTTATACTGAGGGTACGATAACGGAGAAGATTCATTGGGCGAAGGACCGCTGGGCGCTCAACAAGGAGGACGCCACCGGCAGGACAGTGACTTTCGAGCTTGCTCTCACCGACTCTCTCACTCTGCTGCTCACATATTCGGTCTATGACCGCATCCCTGTCATTGCCAAGCAGTTCGAGCTCGTCAACAGATCCGGAAGGGATGTGTGTGTCGATGCATTCAAGCTCGAGAAGCTCTCGTTCGTGGAGAGGGACAGCCCGTCCGGGGGCGACCCTGACAAGTTTCTGCTCCCGTCCATACACGTAGAGAGCGACTACAACTGCGCCGGCAGTTTCTCCCATGTCGAGACTGACATCACCACCCATTGGGTGACTGACCCCGACTATACCAGCCAGAGGAATTACAGTTGCCAGACAAAGTGCCTTCTTGAGGTGAATCCTCCGGTCGGACCGTCCCAGATTGTGCATCCGGGGGAGAGTTTCACCTCCTTTACCGTCTACGAGATGCCTTTCGCCAGCGACGACAGGGAGCGCCAGGGACTCTTCACTCGCAGATTCTATAGGACCTTGGCTCCATGGACCACCCAGAACCCGATCTTCCTGCATCTGACTTCGACCGATCCGGAGGTCGTGCACCGCGCTGTCGACCAGTGCGCAGAGACCGGGTATGAGATGATCATCCTGAGCTTCGGTTCCGGCCTCAATGCCGAGGACGTCTCAGACGAGAACATAGCACGCTACAAGGCTCTCGTCGACTACGCCCACACCAAGGGTATAGAGATGGGCTGCTACTCACTGCTCGCGAGCAGGACCATAGACGCTTCGAACGACTGCATCAATCCTGAGACTGGAAAGCCGGGAGGCATGCGCTTCGGCAATTCCCCTTGCCTTTGCAGCGAGTGGGGAGAGAAGTATTTCGAGAATATAGAGAAATTCATTGTCGGCACCGGAATGACCTGTTTCGAGCATGACGGGTCCTATCCTGGAGACGTGTGTGCAAGCACGGAGCATCCGGGGCACCGCGGACTCGGTGACTCCCAGTGGAACCAGTTCTACAAGATAGCCCTCTTCTACCACAGGATGTGCGAGAGGGGAGTGTATCTCAATGTGCCGGACTTTTACTATCTCAACGGCTCGACCAAGACCAGCATAGGCTACAAGGAGGTGAACTGGTCGCTCCCGCGTGACATACAGGTCATCCACACCCGCCAGCTCAACTACGACTGCACGTATGACCGTCCTCAATCCGCTCTGTGGAGCTTTGTCCCTCTTACCCAGTACCATGGTGGAGGAGACGCAGCGACTATAGAGCCCCTGAATGAGCATCTTGACGTATATAAGGCCCTGATGTTCCAGAACTACAGCACCGGCGTGCAGGCATGCTACCGCGGCCCGCGTCTCTATGATACGGAGGAGACGAAGGAGGCAGTGAAGGACATCGTCAGCTGGTACAAGAAGTACCGCACCATCCTCAACAGTGACATAATCCATCTGCGGAAGGCTGATGCCAGGGACTGGGACGGCATCATGCATGTAAACCCGGACTGCCGTGAGAAGGGACTTGCAGTGTTATACAATCCTCTCGACGAGGACATCACCAGGACCGTCAGCCTGCCGCTGTACTATACAGGCCTTTCCAGAACTGCAAGGATAAGGGAGCAGGAAGGCAAGCCGAAGACATACAGGCTCCGCAGGGACTATTCCGTGGAACTCACGGTCAACATCCCTGCGCGCGGATACACTTGGTTTGTAATAGAATAGAAGCACGGGATGAAGAATACAGGCAGATTGTTCCTTACGGCCATTGTCACACTTGCCACGGCATGCTCATGGCCTGTCGACTACTCTTCCCTGGTGGATACCAGGATGGGTACTGATTCCTGCAATGAACTTTCCCAGGGCAATACCTATCCCGGGACCGGGCGTCCTTTCGGCATGCACCTCTGGACTCCCCAGACGGAGCGTGACAGGAGTATGTGGAAGTATCAGTGGAGGAGGGAGACAATCTGCGGCTTCAATCTTACGCATGCCTGCTCGCCATGGGCGCATGACTATGCCTGCATCGCACTGTTTCCCCAGACGGGAGAAGAGCCCCTGCTCTCCTCATCCGGGCGAGGTGCGGCCTTCAGCCATGACAACGAGGTTGCCAGACCTGAGAGCTACAAGGTGACTTTTGACAACGGCATATCCACGGAAATGGCCCCGACCGACAAATGCTGCGCCTTCAGATTCCGTTTTCCGGATAACGGACAGGCCGCTGTGATCATGATAGACCTTTGGAACAATGCCGGTGAAATCGTCCGGGATGGTGACATGGTCCGCGGAAAGGTGTGCGACAGGCAGATGGAGAACTCCTTTGTCATCGAGTTCAGCTGCCCTTTCCTGGACTTCCACGAGTGGACGGAAGGTCGGGAACGCGGAGCATATGTGACCTTCCCTGCCGGCAGTGAGGTCGAGGTGAGGTTGGGCACCAGTTACCTTGGATATGACCAGGCTATGACAAACCTCCGGAGGGAGATCGGGGACAGAAAATACGCCGATGTGCGCAGGGAGGGGCAAAAGGTATGGAACGAAACCCTGGGACGCATCGAGGTCAGGGGTGACAAGGAGGATATGAGGACCTTCTATACCTGCCTGTACCGTTCCTGCCTCAATTCGAGGATGTTCTACGAGCTGGACGACGAAGGCGAGCCTGTCTATTTCAGCCCGCATGATGGGACGGTCCATGAAGGATACATGTACAGCGACAACGGGTTCTGGGATACATACAGGGCGCTTTTCCCACTTCACAACATACTTTTCCCGGAGCAGCAGGGGCGCTATATGAAGGCCATCATGGATATCTATGACCAGTTAGGGTGGCTTCCTTCCTGGTATCTTCCGAAAGAGGAAGGTGGCATGACAGGCAACCATGCAATATCTCTGCTTGCCGATGCATGGGTCAAGGGCATACGGACGGTGGACCCTGCCAAGGTGCTCTCTGCCTATGCGCATGACATTACTGCTACTCCGAAGCCGAGAGGCTACTCTGACGGCAGGTTCCAGGAGTATTGGCAGTTGGGGTATGTGCCGTATCCGGAACATTATGGCAGCACTACCATGACCGTAGAGTATGCCTATGACGACTGGTGTGCTCTCACCTTCGCGCGTGAGGCCGGTGACAGGGAATGGACGGACAGGTTGGAGGCATCGAGCCAGTATTACCGCAACGTGTTTGACGGCAACGTGAATTTCATGCGTGGCAGGGACAGGGACGGAGGCTGGATTCCGGATTTCAGGCCTGGAGCATGGGGCGGCCCGTTTGTGGAGGGGGATGCATGGCAGCAGAGCTTCAGTGCGGTGCATGACATCCCCGGCATGATGGAGATGTATGGCGGGAAACAGGCGTTCAGCGAGAGGCTGGACTCTCTCTTCCTCGCGCCGGCCCTCATAGACCTGGGCTTCTATGACGACATATGGAATGAGATGGTGGAGATGGTGATGGCCGGCACCGGCCAGTACAATCATGGCAACCAGCCTTGCCACCATATCGCATATCTTTATGACTACTGCGGCTATCCATGGAAGACTCAGAAGCATGTGCGCGACATCATGGCCCGCCTGTACCACTGTGCTCCAAGGGGCTATCCGGGGGATGAGGATCAGGGCGCCACATCAGCATGGTTCGTGCTTTCGGCCCTTGGATTATATGACGTGTGCCCTGGAAATACGCAGTATGCAATAGGAAGTCCCATCTTCAGGAAGGCCGTGGTCCATCTGGAGAACGGCAAGGACTTCAAGGTGATTGCCAGGGGTAACTCCTCCCGTAATGTATATGTCAGGTCGATGACCCTTGATGGGCGTCCTTTGGACGAGCCTTTCCTGGATCACTCCGACATAACGGGCGGCGGCGTTCTCAGGATGGAGATGTCGCCTGACCACGAATGACCCTATAGGAAAAGATCATCCGAAGGAGACTTGTACTGTCCCTTGCCGAGAGTGGCCTTGCCGAACTGTATGGCTCCGGAAGGACAGCTGTGGTAGCAGGCATTGCAGGTCGTGCAGTTGCCGTGCCAGGTTGGCCTGCCGTCCACGGTGATGTTGCCGAGCGGGCAGACCTTCGCGCACTTGCCGCATCCTGTGCAGGCGTCTGTCACCATCCACTTCCTGTCGGTGACGAGGAATCTGTAGAATACAGGCCTTACCAGATAGGTGTTGATCCACGGCATGCTGCCTTCCACAAGCCTTGACGCCTTCCTTCCGGAGAGTATGTCCTCAATTATTCCAGGCAGGGATTTGCGAGTTTCAGAATACTTTTCCTCTACCTTTTCGGGAGTGTCCAGCCCCATGTTCGCAAAATTGACGTAAGTCTCAGGCATCCTTACCCCGAAGGCGGCATCCAGTTCCAGCCCTTTCTTCCTCAATGCCTTGCGAAAGACCTCCTCTGTTCTCCCTGCGCTGTCTCCGTAGGTGCATGTGAAGTATATGTATGACGGTCTGCGGCTTGTCTTCATCCTTGAGATGAAGTCGAGCACGAGGCGGGGAGGCGCCCAGCAGTATACAGGCCACACGAATCCCAGCCTCTCGCCTTCGGCGAGGATTATTTCGTCCGGGGCCTTGAGTATGGGAACCAGTGTGTCCGATGTACCTGCCGCAAGTGCCTTTGCCACTGCCAGACTGTTGCCGTTGCCAGAAAAGTACAGTATCATGCCGTGAAGTTTTTGTGCTGCCAAAGTTACTTTCTTTTCACTTAAAAGTATCATGCCGGTGGGGAAGTGTGGAGTAAAATGATTATATTAGCATTTCGGAAACTAATAATACCCGAAATATGAAATCTAACCTCAAGAAGGTCCTCGTACTCGGCTCCGGTGCGCTCAAGATCGGGCAGGCAGGAGAGTTCGACTACTCAGGATCACAGGCACTCAAGGCCCTCCGCGAAGAGGGTATCAGTTCCGTTCTCATCAATCCGAACATCGCTACGATCCAGACTTCAGAAGGCATCGCGGACAAGGTTTATTTCCTTCCGGTGACGCCTTTTTTTGTGACTGAGATCATCAAGAAGGAGCGCCCTGACGGCATTCTCCTTGCGTTCGGAGGCCAGACAGCTCTCAACTGCGGAACCGAACTCTACCGCAACGGCACTCTCGAGAAATACGGGGTGCAGGTGCTCGGCACCAGCGTCGAGGCCATCATGAACACTGAAGACCGTGACCTCTTCGTCAAGGAACTCGCCAAGGTCGAGCTCAAGGTTCCTGTAAGCCAGGCCTGCGAGACCATGGAGGACGCCATTGCTGCAGCACGCCGCATAGGCTATCCTATCATGATACGTTCTGCCTACGCTCTCGGCGGTCTCGGATCCGGCGTGTGCCCGACTGAGGAGGTGTTCAAGGAGATTGCGGAGTCAGCCTTCACATTTGCCCCTCAGGTGCTTGTGGAAGAGTGCCTCAAGGGATGGAAGGAGATCGAGTTCGAGTGCATCAGGGATTCTAATGACCACTGCTTCACCGTGGCTTCCATGGAAAACTTCGACCCGCTCGGTATCCATACCGGCGAGTCCATCGTCGTCGCCCCTACCTGCTCCCTCACTGACGGACAGGTCAAGATGCTCCAGGACATCACCATCAAGTGCGTGCGTCATCTCAACATAGTGGGTGAGTGCAACATCCAGTTTGCATTTAATGCCGAGACCAACGACTACCGCATCATCGAGATCAATGCACGTCTCAGCCGTTCCTCAGCCCTTGCTTCAAAGGCAACGGGCTATCCTCTTGCGTTCGTGGCAGCAAAGATCGCCCTCGGATACACCCTCGACCAGATTGGCGAGATGGGCACCACCAACTCCGCATATGTGGCTCCTTCCCTCGACTATCTGATCTGCAAGATCCCTCGCTGGGACCTTACCAAGTTCTCTGGAGTCAGCCGCAAGATCGGATCTTCGATGAAGTCTGTCGGAGAAATCATGTCGATCGGACGCACCTTCGAGGAACTTCTCCAGAAGGGTCTGCGTATGATCGGCCAAGGCATGCATGGATTTGTGGGCAACGACCACATCCATTTTGACAACCTTGACGAAGAGCTTGCCAACCCTACTGACCTGCGTATCTTCGCAATCGCCCAGGCTCTCGAGGAAGGCTACACCATCGAACGTATATATGACCTCACGAAGATTGACCCTTGGTTCATCGAGAGGATGAAGAACATCGTGGACTACAAGCAGGTCCTCGAAGGTTACAGCTCTCTTGAGGAAGTCCCTGCAGAAGTCATCAGGAAGGCCAAGATCATGGGATTCTCCGACTTCCAGATTGCCCGCTTCGTCCTCCACAAGCATCAGGGCAACATGGAGAAGGATCTCCTTGCAGTGCGTGCATATCGCAAGAGCCTCGGCATCCTGCCGGCAGTGAAGCGTATCCCTACAGTTGCGAGCGAGCATCCTGACCTCACCAACTACCTCTACATGACATATGCCGTACAGGGCTATGACATCAACTACTACAAGAATGAGAAGTCCGTGGTGGTGCTCGGCTCTGGTGCATACCGTATAGGAAGTTCCGTAGAGTTCGACTGGTGCTCCGTCAATGCAGTCCAGACAGCCCGCAAGCTCGGCTACAAGTCCATAATGATCAACTACAACCCTGAGACAGTCTCCACGGACTACGACATGTGCGACCGTCTCTATTTCGACGAACTCTCGTTCGAGAGGGTCCTCGACGTCATCGACCTCGAGTCTCCTCGCGGTGTCATCGTCTCAGTGGGTGGCCAGATTCCTAACAACCTTGCAATGAAGCTCCACAGGCAGGGCGTGCCTATCCTCGGTACCAGCCCTGTCAGCATCGACCGTGCGGAGAACCGCGGCAAGTTCAGCGCCATGCTTGACAAGCTCGGCATCGACCAGCCTCGCTGGAGTGCCCTCACGTCCATGGAAGACGTCAAGGCTTTCATTGACGAGGTGGGCTATCCGGTCCTCGTGCGTCCTTCATATGTCCTCTCCGGTGCTGCGATGAACGTATGCTACGACGACGACGAGCTTCGCAGGTTCCTTGAGCTTGCGAGCGAGGTCAGCAAGGAGTATCCTGTCGTGATCAGCAAGTTCATGACCGAGACCAACGAGATCGAGTTCGATGCTGTTGCCCGTCAGGGAGAGATTGTCGAGTATGCCATCTCCGAGCATGTGGAGTTTGCGGGAGTGCACTCCGGCGATGCGACCATGTGCTTCCCTGCACAGTCCATCAGTTTCGCGACCGTACGCCAGATCAAGAAGGTCTCACGCGCCATCGCAAAGGAACTCAACATCTCCGGACCGTTCAATATCCAGTACCTTGCCAAGGACAATGACATCAAGGTAATCGAGTGCAACCTCCGCGCTTCCCGCAGCTTCCCGTTCGTCAGCAAGGTGCTCAAGCGCAATTTCATCGAGACTGCGACCCGCATCATGCTCGACGCTCCTTACGAGAAGCCGGACAAGAGCGAGTTCGACATAGACCGCATCGGCGTGAAGGCCTCTCAGTTCAGTTTCGCACGTCTGCAGAACGCAGACCCTGTGCTAGGGGTCGACATGTCTTCTACAGGTGAGGTCGGCTGCATAGGTGACAGCTTTGACGAGGCTCTCCTCGAGGCGATGATCGCTACAGGATACAAGTTCCCGTCCAAGGACAAGGCCATCATGATCTCCTCAGGCGAGACCAAGAACAAGGTTGCCCTCCTCGATGCTGCCGCATCCCTTGTGAAGGCCGGCTACGAGATATTCGCAAGCGCCGGCACTGCGAAGTTTTTCAATGAGAACGGTGTGCAGGCTACGGCGGTATACTGGCCTGACGAGCAGCAGGATGACCCTCTCAACGTCATGAACATGATTGCGGCCCACAGGTTTGACCTCATAGTCAATGTGCCTAAGAACCACACGAAGCGTGAGCTGACCAACGGCTACCGTATCAGACGAGGCGCGATCGACCACAACATCCCTCTGATCACCAACACCCGTCTGGCAAGAGCATTCATCGAGGCATTCTGCGCGATGGACATCGATGACCTCCAGATAAAGAGCTGGCAGGATTACGAATAGTGGATGAAGAAGGCCGCCCGATCGGGCGGCCTTCTTTTTTATTCGAATTTCTGAGGTTTCTTCTTGACCGGGTCGCATGTGAGGTTGACCCCGAGCTTCTTGAATATCTTCTGGTCCACTTCGCTGAGCATCACTGTGGAGTGTACCTGGCATCCGTTCAGTTGAGGAAGCATGGCGAGGGCGTTCTCACAGTTCTCGTCCATGGTGCTCTGCATCGAGAGGGCCACGAGCACTTCGTCCGTGTGCAGGCGTGGGTTATTGCCGTGGAGGTATGACACCTTGGTCCTCTGGATAGGCTCTATCATCTTCTGCGGGATGAGCTTGGTGCTGTGAGGTATCCTTGCGAGATGCTTGGTGGCGTTGAGGATGAGGGCTGCACTGGAGCCCAGGAGAGGGGTGGCGGTGGCGGTGATGATGGTGCCGTCAGCGAGTTCGATGGCTGCTGATGCGGCATTGGTCTCATCTTGCCTCTGGTGTGCGGCTACGGTGGTCTTCCTGTTTTCCGTGGTGAGCTTCTCCTGCTTCATCAGCAGGGCAATCTTGTTGACTTCGGCGTCATTGCATGCTCCGTCAGCGAGCTTGCAGAGGGCTGTGTAGTAGCGGCGGATGATCTCGTCCTGCGAGGCCTTGCGGCACACCTCGTCGTCGCTGAGACAGTAGCCGACCATGTTGACGCCCATGTCTGTAGGGGATTTGTATGGATTCTCGCCATAGATGCCCTCGAACAGTGCGTTGAGGACAGGGAATATCTCGATGTCGCGGTTGTAGTTGATCGCGATCTTGCCGTAGGCTTCGAGGTGGAACGGATCGATCATGTTGACGTCGTTGAGGTCTGCGGTGGCTGCCTCGTATGCGACGTTTACAGGATGCTTGAGAGGAAGGTTCCAGACAGGGAAGGTCTCGAACTTGGCATATCCGGCCTCTACGCCCCTCTTGTGCTCCTGGTAGAGCTGGCTCAGGCACACTGCCATCTTTCCGCTGCCAGGCCCCGGTGCGGTCACGATTACGAGAGGCCTCGATGTCTCGACGTAGTCGTTGCGACCGAATCCTTCCTCGGAGTCGATGAGGGCCACGTTGTTAGGATAGCCTTCGATGGTGTAGTGGTAGTAGGCCCTGATGCCCATGTGCTCAAGCTTGCGGCGGTATGCGTCGGCGCTGCCCTGGCCGTTGTAGTGGGTGATTACGACCGAACCCACGAGGAAGCCTCGCTTCTGGAACTCCTCGCGAAGTCGGAGCACATCCATGTCGTAGGTGATGCCAAGGTCCTGACGCACCTTGTTTTTCTCGATATCGACTGCGCTGATCACTATGATGATCTCGGCGCGGTCGCTCAGCTGGCTGAGCATGCGCAGCTTGCTGTCAGGCTGGAAGCCCGGAAGCACGCGGCTTGCATGATGATCGTCGAAGAGTTTGCCACCAAGCTCAAGATAGAGCTTGTTTCCGAACTGAGCGATACGCTCCTGAATGTGTTCGGACTGTATCCGGAGATACTTTTCGTTGTCGAATCCGTATTTCATACCGGACTGCAAAGATACGCAAAATGGTGCGAAAACGCCATAGAACTTGCAAAAAGTCCACGAAAATTGTTACCTTTATCACTATGGAAATGCACCAGATCAGCCTCGACATGTATCAGACAGCCGGAGTGGGCGTCCTCGCCCTTCTTCTCGGCCTTTTCCTCACCAGAAAAATAGGATTCCTCAAGCGGATGTGCATCCCGTCGCCCGTGTCGGGAGGCATAATCTTCTCGTTGCTTTTCCTTGCCCTATACGGATGGGCTGGGGTGGAATTCTCCTTCGACGGTACACTGAAGGACTTCTTCATGATGATATTCTTCACATCTGTCGGATATCAGTCCAATCTCAAGGTCATCAAGCAGGGGGGCAAGCCCATCGTGGTGATGGTGCTGCTGATGGTAGTGCTGGTGGTGATGCAGAACCTTCTCTCTGTCGGCATAGCTGCCGGTATGGGACTCAACCCTCTCCTCGGCATGACGGCCGGATCCATCCCTATGTGCGGAGGACACGGCACGGCCGGGGGCTTCAGCTCGCTCCTTGAGGGCATGGGTCTCAAGGGCGCCTCTTCCATCATGATGGCGGCGGCCACCTTCGGCCTGGTGGCCGGATCGCTGATCGGCGGTCCGCTGGCCGAGCTCCTGATACGTCGCAGGGATCTTGCCAACGAGGCTCTTCCGGACAATAAGGAGGACCTTCTGGGCATGGAGGTGAACGCCTCTCTCCCGGATGCCAGGACCAAGCATCTCGACTCCGAGGAAAGCGAATTCAGACGTCTCTCCAGGGCTGCATATCAGATACTCCTGGCCATGGCTCTCGGCACACTCGTGAGCTGGCTTCTCAAGAAGACAGGCATCACCTTCCCGACATATTTCGGTTCTCTCCTTGCTGCTGCGCTGATACGCAACGTCTCAGAAGCCAGCAACCATGCCATCCGCGTGGATATGGACAAGATAGTCGCCATCGGGGACGTGTGTCTGTCGCTGTTCCTCGGCATGGCGATGATTTCGCTGCGGCTGTGGGAACTTGCAGGACTTGCCCTCCCGCTCATCACTATGCTTCTTGCAGAGACTGCCTTCATAGCCCTGTTTTCTTATTTTGTCGCCTTCCCGCTCCTTGGCAAGGATTACGATGCAGCGGTGCTTGTCAGCGGTATCTGCGGCTTCGGACTGGGTGCCACTCCTAACGCCATGGCCAACATGTCTGCAGTCTGCTATAAATATAGGTATGCAGTCAAGCCTTTCGTGGTCGTACCTATCATCGGGGCCATGTTCGTGGACCTCATCAATACAGCTGTGGTCACGCTCTTCCTGAATATACTGTAGGCTACCCGACATAAAAATACCGTCATCCCCCGCAGGGAGATGACGGTATTTGAATTTCTCTGGAGAAATTACTTTGTAGCCTCGATGGAAGCCTTGCGGTACTCCTTGAGAGCCTTCTCGATCTCGAGAGAAGCCTTGCGAGCGCGTGCGCCAGCTGCCTTGTTGCCTGCTACGTTCTTCTCAGCGTCAGCTGCGAATGCTGCGGTGAGAGCGTTGATCTTTGCTACCAATTCTTTCATAATAGTTTGTGTTTTAAAGGTTTTTAGACTTTTAATGTTGCAAATTTAGCAAGAAACTTGATTTAAGCAACCCCTGAGGTCTTTTTTTGGCCATTTTTATTGAAAAAATGGCATTTTTTCGTCTATCTCAATCTGTTACAACGCCTTCGAGGGCGCCGCAATTTGGGTCTGAATCCCTTTTATGCGTTGTAAATGATTTGGTACATGTATAAATGTAAAGTATTGACGTTATTATTAATATGCTTTATATAATCTATTGAGTTACAGATTATGAAACTTTCGTGTCTTTGTTAATAAATTTACTATGATTATTTTGGGGGAATGGTACCAAATTGCTAATTTTGTGTCGTTAAAACC
>R14__coassemble_588_pt1 | contig 23806 bp, 17 predicted proteins | sample R14__metabat2_low_PE_037 | metagenome-assembled genome bin R14
ACATGGACGGCATCGTGGTTGCAGTTCTTCTCACATATACGGCATCCCAGGCACTTATCCGTCACTATGCGCGGCTGCGCGGTGGAATGCATGTCCAGCTTGCCGGCTACACTTCCCGAACCCATGCCGAGGTTTTTAAGGGTGCCGCCGAACCCGGCCTGTTCGTGCCCCTTGAAGTGGGTGAGGCTGATGACTATGTCGGCATCGGCTATCGCCGCTCCGATCTTCGGTGCGGGGCAATACTTCCCGCCGACATCTATCGCCCTCTCATCCTTGCCGCGGAGTCCGTCGGCGATGATGACGTCGCACCCGGTGGCTATGGAGCTGAAGCCGTTGAGCATGGCGGTGTGGATATGGTCCACGGCATTGTCACGGCTCCCGCTGTAGAGGGTGTTGGAGTCTGTGAGGAACGGCTTACCGCCGAGTTCCTTTATGATGCCGATCACGACAGCGGCATAGTTGGGACGTATATACGCCATGTTGCCGTATTCTCCGAAGTGGATCTTGACGGCGACAAACTTGTCCTTGAAATTAATCTTGCCGATGCCGGCAGCCCTTACCATCTTCTCAAGCTTGTGGAGAAGATTCACACCCGGACTGGTGCGGAGGTTGGTGAAGTATACTTTTGATGCCATTTTTATTTGTTTTTTACGGAGAATACATTCCTTACCGCCTCAAGATAGCGGTATCCATAGTCAGTGTCCGGCTCCAGACAGCTTCCCTCAGACCACTCGTTCCAGGCATTGACCGTGACGAGACGCGGCTGGTCCGGATGGGAATCTGCATAGTCCTTTGCCCTGCGCAGAAAATCCTCAAAGAGCTCCGGGCTGGCATCCGTGACGGCATTTACCTGATATGGGAAGCGCGGATTGTTGTCCCAGTCCACAGAGACATGTGGGAAATATGGTATGTCGAAGCTTTCTCCGAATTCTTCATACTTTGATGTGGCCTCTTCTCCCCATGACTGATAGTCCTTGAGCGGCACATAATGGCACCACTGATAGTGGGTGAGGCTTTCGATCCCGAGATAGGACAGGGTGTTGGCCTGAGTGCTCTCAGTCTCACCCGGAACGCCCGTGAGAGAGGTCGGGATCTGCCAGAGGATGGCCTGGACATGCAGTCCCGGAAGGCCGGCCTCGACGCATTTGCGGCGGAAACTGTCCAGTGCATCCCTTGCCGGCTCGAGTCCGCCCATGCCGTTGATGAAAGTGCCTATCTCATAGATGGCAAAGACCGGCTTTCCGTCTATGGTATAGTAGTTGGGACGCTTGAAATAATCTTCTATGAGATGGGAAGTGAAGGCATCGAAGGACTCCCTGGAAGTCTCCCCATGCCAGTAGACCTTGCTCTTGTCTGGCTCCAGACGGTCCCAGTAACTGTTGGCCGTATGGTTGGCCCACATCAGGTAGAAACGCATCTTATGATTGTTCCGGGCCTTGAGGAAGGCATTGACCACATCCTCCAGGAACGGGCGTCCGTCATACCAGTACCAGTCGAAGATGAAGGTGTTCACCCCATACTTCGTCGCAGTCCTCACTATCTTTTCCTGCATCTTCGGGTCAGCCTCGTTGAAATAGCCCCACTGGGGTACCCTCGGCTGCCTGTGGCCCTCGTATCTCGGGACAGAATTGTACACCGTCTCCCACTCTCCTGCCCCGTCCGGGAATATGCCGATCTCAGCCCATCGCGGATCGTCATGGTATGCCGGCCACACATATGCAGCGACATCATACTGCGGCGTCGTGCGAGCACATGATGCCACAGAAAGTGCAACTGCAATCAATCTCAATATCCTTTTCATACGATAACGGTATTATTGCCATAATCTATCGAGGAGAGGAAGAAATCCCGGCGCATCTCCTCGCTCACCGGGAATTCCGTGAGCCTGTAATCCATCTTCAGTCCATCCTCAAGATTGCAGGCATACAGGGTCGTGACACAGTACAGGAAGAGCCTGGAGTAGTGCATGTTCTCACCCATCTGCAGATCCATCGTGTACTTCATGGCAGAGATGGCCTCCTGCTCGGAAAGGGGATCCTTGCTGAACACGAAGAGGCCGAACTCGTCGAAGTGTCCATAGAACCCCGACACTACCTTGGACACCTTGCTCCTGATTATGTGCCGCATCGGCTTGGCCGTCTTCCAGTAGTTCAGTTCCAGTCCCCCGATGAAATTGCCCTCAGCTATACCATAGCTGTACGCCGGGATGCTCACCGGGCCATGACCGACTCCGGCAAGGTCCTTGAGCATCTGCTGCGCAGGAAGTTTCCCCTGCTCCATGGCTCTCGTGACCTCAATGCCGATGGACTGTCCGTCCCCGCTCTGGAGGTCCGGCCGGTCGTTGTTGACAAGAGAGTCGAACTTGTGGCCGAGAATGGTCTGGAGCGCCGTCATGGCGTACCTCTCGAAAAAGCAGGTGTCGTATTTGCGGTATGGCATGTTATCTCCAGATGGCTCCTCCGTCCATGCAGTATACAAATATAATCATCTTTGGGCAGAGTTTCCATTTTGAGCGGTCGAATAGTTTATGTAATTTTACGATTGACATGAGATTACTGCGTAACTTTCTTCTGGCTGCAGTGTGCGCCGTCATTCTTCCTGCCTGCTCGGGCAGGAGGCCCTGCAGCATGCTTGATGCCCTCACCGATGTGCGGGTGCTCACGGGCAACGACACCCTGGCATACAGGGATCCGGCCGTCCTGTATGAGGATGGAGTGTTCCACCTTTTCTTCTCCATGGTCCGGATAGAATCCGACAGCGTGTACAGCTATGTGGCAAAGTCGGAAAGCCGCGATCTAAGGGAATGGACGGAGCCAAGGATACTCACTCCGCGTGACCAGAAGCTCGATTTTTCCAGTCCCGGAGACGTGGTGCGCTTCGGGGACGAGTGGATACTCAGCATGCAGACCTACCCGCGGCCTGACTACGCTGCCTCGCAGGGAATACGGTATGGGGATGAGACAGCGCGTCTGTACATGATAAGGAGCCGCGACCTGGAGCTTTGGGGCGAACCGGAACTGCTGAAGGTCAAGGGACCGGATGTGGCGGAGGAGGACATGGGCAGGATGATCGACCCGTACCTCGTCGAGGACAAGGATGAGAAGGGGAAGTGGTGGTGCTTCTACAAGCAGAACGGGGTGAGCATGTCCTGCTCCCATGACCTTGAGGACTGGACATTCTGTGGCAGCACCGACTCCGGGGAGAATGTGTGCGTGTGGGTGGAAGGAGACGAGTACATGCTCATGCACTCCCCTTCCAATGGGCTGGGCATCAAGCACAGCCGCGACCTTGTATCATGGGCTGACACCCTGGGGATTGCAACCCTTGGGCAGGCGGAGTGGCTATGGGCACAGGGACGCCTGACCGCCGGTGCTGTGCTCGACTGCCGGGATGTGCCGGAAGTCGGGGCATATCTGCTGTTCTTCCATGGTTCCGGTCCGCGCACGGAACAGGAAGGTGACTTCGACCGCAACTGTCACATAGGACTGGCCTGGAGCTCCGACCTGGAACACTGGAAGTGGGCAAAATGAGATTTTGTATGTCCGGATAGTTTGAGTACCTTTACATTATGGGACTTTTGACTTTACTTTTTGCAGCGCTGCTGCCTGCAGTCGTACTTCTTACATACATCCGATTCAAGGACAGGGAACATCCTGAGCCGCCGAGGTGGATAGCGAAGGGGTTCCTATATGGAGTTATATCCGCATCCCTCTCGACCCTCATCTCCAGCCCGCTGGGATGGCTGGGATTCTACTCTGCCGGTGAGGCGTGTTCCGTCGGTGAGGCCGTCCGCACGGCATTTTTCGGGGCCGCGATTCCAGAGGAGGCTGCCAAGCTTTTCATGCTCTGGCTGCTGCTGCGAAAGAACCCGTACTTCGACGAGAAGATTGACGGCGTCGTCTATGCCACCTGCGTGGGCATGGGCTTCGCCTCGATAGAGAACGTGATGTACCTCGCATCTTCATACGGAGCATGGCTCCAGGTGGGACTGATGAGGGCGCTCATCAGTGTGCCTGGACACTTCATGTTCGCGGTTGCGATGGGATATTGGTACAGCCTCGGATACTGGGGACATTCCAAGAGGGACATGGCTCTCGCATTCATAGTTCCTATGCTGCTGCACGGAGTGTTCGACGCCATCCTGATGATGTCCGGAGTGGTCACCTCCGGCATCGCGACCCTTCTCTTCTTCGCATTCTTCTACTTCTTCTTCAAGATGCGCAGACGTGCCAGCGACAGCATTGCTGACCTGCTCGCAGATGACGAAGTCTACTCTGGACTTTTTGTCAGCCGCACCCCATCAGAACCATCAGACAATATCGACGAACAATGACAATGAACTTCAGCATCAAATCAGCACTTGCAGCAGCAGTGATGGCCCTTATCGCGGGATGTACCGCTTCGGCTCCTCAGGGAATCATATTCGATACCGACCTCGGCAACGATGTAGACGATGTCCTGGCCATGGACATGCTCCACAAATATCAGGAGGATGGGAAAGTCCAGATTCTCGCAGTCATGGCCAACAAGGACACACCTCAGTCGCCTGAACTCGCCGACCTGCTCGACACATGGTACGGACACCCGGACATCCCTGTAGGCAAGGTAGTGGACGGAGTGATGGGCGGAGGGTTCAAGGACTACGCCCTGAGGGTAGTCAGCATGAGAAATCCGGACGGCAGCACTATGTTCTCCAGAAGCAAGTCCGGAGATTTCCCGGATGCTGCAGTTCTCTACAGGCAGGTCCTCGCCGCCCAACCTGACCACAGCGTGACCATAGTGTCCACAGGATTCTCCACCAACCTGGCCCATCTGCTCTCGTCCGGACCTGATGAATATTCAAAACTTTCAGGAAAGGATCTCTTGGCAAGGAAAGTCAAACTCATAGCAATCATGGGAGGCGGCATCGAGCAGCCTGAGTCACATGAGTTCAATATAGTCTGTGACATTCGGTCTGCACAGAAGCTCTTCGATGAGAGCCCCGTCCCTGTCGTGACCTCGCCGTTCGAGCTTGGCAACAGGATACTCTATCCGGCATCTTCGATTAGCGGTGACTTCAATTGGGGAGTCGAGCACCCTATGGTGAAATGCTATGTAAGCTACATGGACATGCCGTATGACAGACAGACCTGGGACCTCACGGCACTCCTTTACGCAGTGGAGCCGGAGTATTTCTCTGTTTCTGAGCCCGGTACGATAAAGGTGACCGACGAGGGAAGCACGCTCTTCACCCCTTCTGCAGACGGTCTCCACCGCTATATAATGGCAGATGACGGGCAGTGCAGTGCCATCCTCGCCCGCTTCAAGGAGCTTATCACGCGCAGGCCTGCATGGCTCGAATAGGGCGCGTCTTTTAGAAAAGTTGAAGGGAGGGCCGGATTGTGGCGGTTACGCTGCTGCGGGAGATGCCCGCCTCCGGAGGGACTGCGGACAGTTGCCCCGGACACGCCATAATTTTCTCCGACAGGCGTGTCCGAAACAACTGTCCTACGTCCCTTGAACAGCCGTGGAGAAGGGGCGGCTTAGCCCCCCGTAGATAAGCTATAACAGCATTATCGAGTTGATGATCCTGCCGCAGGCTGTGCCCTCGCGGCGGGCTGAGAAGAAATCCTCCGAAAGATAGGTGTCGATTCCGCAGTCAGATATATTGCTTTCCGGTATCCCGCAGCACACCAGAGTCCACCTCACAGCCTCCGGGAGGTCCAGGTGGTGTCCCCCTGCCATGCTGCCAGTTCCCTGCCGCGGTCCCCTGTCTTCCCATATCCTGTCCATAGGAAAGCCCGCTTCCTGAAATGCAGCGACGAGTTCATCCCCTACCTGGAAGCTGTCCATCCTGATGCCCGGTCCTATCACGGCCACAAGGTCTCCGGGATCGGTCCCGAACCGATTTCTCATGACATCTATGGCACATGCAGAAATGCGGGCCACGGTACCCCTCCAGCCGCTGTGGATGGCAGCGACCACATTATGGACAGGATCGTGCAGCAGCACGGGGATGCAGTCAGCAGTCCTGGCCCCGATGGCGACTCCCAGCACTGCCGTCACAAGGGCATCCACCCCTTCGAGCTCCTCCCTTGTGACACCCGGTCTGGTAATCACCTCAACCCTGGTGCCATGAGTCTGATGCGCCTGCACCACGGGGTACGGCAGCACAGCGTCACGACAGGTGGAGAAGGCGTTCACGCCTGCTCCCATATCATACTTCAAGAGCCCTTCCATAGCCTAGAATCCAGGTCCTCCAAAACCTCCATGTCCTCCCATGCCCGGGCCACCCTCGCCACCTCTTCCAGGGCCTCCGCCCATCATGCCTCCCATTCCCAGGTTGCCTGAGCCCTTGCCGAGACGGTTGAAGCGATATGCCACGGTAAAGAGTACATAGCGGCCGAAATTGTGGTTCCAGCTGTTGGTCACATAGTCACCCATCATTGAGGTGCTGAAACCCTTGGTGCGGTTGAAGAGGTCATGGACAGTGACAGCGATGTCGATATTGTTGCGAGGACCGAAACGCACACCGCCATTGAGGTCAAGGATATTGTCGTTGACGGCAGTGTATTTCACGCCCTGCATGAAGGTCTTGGTGTAATTTCCTCCGACATACATCCTCTTGAGTATCCTGTTGATCTCGAATCCTGCCCTGACAGCCTCCGTGAAATAGTCGGTGGAACTGCCGGCATTGTTCCATGTGTTTATGTAGGAGGCACTCCCGTTGACATTAAGGCGGAATCGACGGGAAAAATTGCTCCTGTAGCCTACTGCAAGGGTAGGTCTGAAGTTCTGTGTCTGCACGAGGTCGCCGTCGATGTAGGACGGGGTCCTGTCCCATGATGCGGATGCGGATGTTGTGAACGTGCCCTTTATGAACTCCACAGGGATACCGAAATTGGCATTCAGGGATGCAGCGCGACGCCCTGAAGCATTCTCATATGTGGTGAGGGTGGACTGTGCCGGCATCGTGTAGTCATACTCCGGGATGTAGGTAGCGACTCCGTAATAGGTCCTGCGCGTCACGACCATATCCTCCTCGGCAGTAAACGACGCATTCAGGGAAAATGTCGTAAGGTTGGAGTCCATGAAGCGCTCCATCCTTCTGCGTGGCGAGGAATCATCCGACATGTCTGCCATCGCTTCACGTGACTTCTTGCCGAGCACCGTGCTGTAGCCGAAAATGAGATTGTTGATGCGTCCCTGATTGAGGTCTGGATTGCCGACTGATACGGAATAGAGGTTGGAGTTGTCGATGCGCGGGCGAAGCTGCTCGATCGACGGAGTGTCAGCGTTGGTGGCCCACTGGAAGCTCCAGTGATCCAGCTGGCTCTGGTTGCCTATTTCCAGGGATGGGGACAGGAAATTGTATCTCCGCCCATAGACAGGCTCCACCTCCGGGAAGGCATCGCTTCTGTTGAGTCCCGTGCTCTGGTAGCCTAGAGCGAGGTTAAGTATGACCTTGTCCTCATGGAATGCGGTGCGGAATCCGAGATTGACACTATGTGTATTGTTGTCATATGTCCTGTTGTACGTATTGACGGAGTCTATCTGAGACCCGGCAGACAGGTCATACGCCCACCTGACCGTGCTCCTGTAGGTATTCCCATAGTTATATGACAGGCTGATGGTGGACCTTTCGGACAGTTCATACCCGAGTCTGCCGCTGAGGGACAGGTTGTGGTTGGACGCATCACTGGATATGTCCAGTACCGTGGTTGATATGGTAGAGGTTGTCGTGTCGATCTTGGTCGAAACCCCGTCAGTGTTGCCGCGGCTGTATGTAGCCGACGCAGAGGTCCGGAGCTTGTCGAAGAATCCCTTGCTGGCAGAAATGGTCGCATTCAGACTCCTACCGTCAGTATCGGACTTGTTGGAGGTGGACGTACCCTGACGCGCGAGCGCATCCTGATAGTTGTAGTTGCTGGAAAGTATGTCGGAGATATTGTCCGTGAGGGAATATGACACTCTCGAGTTTATCTGCCCGTCATGGAGGGCCTTCATGCCGGTGATGGCGAAGTTGTGGGACTTGGAAGTGGCGGCCGAGTACGACTTCGATTCTTCCGACCTGCTGGTGTAGTCGCTGGTCGGGAAGTAGATCTTCTCGGTGATGGATTCGCTGACATTGTAGCTGTCCGAGAATGAATACGAGCCTCCGATGCTTCCAAGCACATAATTACGCGTGGTAGGGCTCATCCATTTGCGGTTCAGGCTGACATTGAGGGACTGCATCCTGAGGTCGGCGGAACCACCGCCGGCCGCCTGACGGAAAGTGTTGCCCCTGCGGCGCGTGCCGGCATCGTTGATGTTGTTGATGTTGTAGCTGACGGAAGCCTGGAGCTTCTCAGAAGCTGCCATTACCGACCCGCCGAGCGTGTAGCGGAACTTGTGGTAGGTAGAGTCAGTGTCGAAACCGCCGCCTGCAAGGGTATCGCCGTTGATGACGAATGAAGGCTTGCTCTTGGTCTGGATGTCGAGCACCCTCTGCTTGCTCTCGTTCTTGCTGATCTTATGGCGAGGGTCCTTGTTGGCATACTCCTGGTAGGACTTGATGGTGACGACTTCCTCTGCCGGGAGATTATTTAGCGCCTTCATGGGGGCGTCGCCGAAGAGCAAGGCGCCGTCGATATAGACATTCTCCACATTCTCATTGAGGACCTTGACGCTGGACTCCCCCACCTCGACTCCGGGCATCTGTTCCAGCACATCGATGGCCATCTCGCCCTTCTCTGTCTTCACCGCCGAGGCGTGGAAGATGATGGTGTCCTCCTTGATCGACACGGGCTTCACCGATTCCTTGACCACAGCACCGTCAAGCGCGAAGGTTACCGGCTTGAGGTTGGCCACGAACTTGTTTTCTCCAGGGCTGAGGGTGACCGTCTTGTACTGGTCCTCATAGCCCATCAGGGTAAACCTCACATATGCGGTTCCCACCTGAAGGCCGCGCATGAAGAATGTGCCGTTCTCCCCCGCTACGGCGTAGGTCGTGTCCTGCTTGTGCTTTTTGGTATTCTCGGTCACGACTATCACGGTCACACCCACGCCGGGAGACTCCTCCCCGCCCTCCTCTTCCGGGGAGAGCACGACGGTGCCGGATATGAAGGCAAAATTGCTGTTTCTCTGCCCCATCATGCCGGGAGCGCCTCCAGGTCCCCCGCCTCCGCGCACAGGCATCCCGGCAGGATCCCTTCCCGGACCTCCAGGACCACCTCCAGGACCGCCGAGACCTCCAGGCTGGGCAAGAAGTAGAAGTGGAACAATCAGCAGGATGAGGGTTGCTTTCAGGCGGTGCATGGCAGTAATGGGATTAACAGGTTTTAGACACCTGCCGCGCCAGAAGGTTTAATCCTACCTCTCTTGAATCTTTTAAAAGCCTTGCAAACAAAAAAGGCTGCAGGAAAGTTTTCTCCTGCAGCCCATTTATCTATATAGAAACACTCCTACTCCCAACCAGGGTTCTGCTTGAGGTTGATGTTGTTGGCCATCTCGGTGGATGGGAACGGAAGGAGTTCGTCCTGATTTGTACGGAAACCATGCTTTGAACCGGAGATTGCCTCGAAGTCGCAGTAGTGGATCTCGAACACGTCGTAGTAGTTCGTTCCCTTCTCATTGAGGTAAGAAGCGTCCTTCCAGCAGTTCTTCTCGTGGTCGTACTGGTAGCCGTAGAATGTAGGCACATAGTTCCAGTGGTTTGCAAGCTCAGTAGGAGCGTCGCCCCAGCGGACGAGGTCGAAGTAACGGCAGCCTTCCATCCACATCTCGAGCATCTTCTCATGCTTTACGTTTGCCATGTTGAGAGTGCTGTATGTAGGGGCTCCGGCGCGCTCTGCGATCTGGTTGAGAGCCTTGAGGCCGTCACCGGAAGTCTCGCCGAGCTGTGCACATGCTTCAGCATAGAGGAGAAGAGCCTCGGCGTAGCGCATGTAGTGGCGGTCTGCCTTGTCTCTTTGATAGTTGTTATTGAGAATATCCTCTGCAGGAATCATGAGCTTCTTGTTCCATATACCTGTATGCTCGCAGGTATAGTACTTGCCGATACCGGAGTGTACACTCTTGGAAGGAGTGCTTCCGAAGGCCTCGATGGTCTTCTGGATGGCGTCGGTCTTGGACTCCTCGAAAGGCTTGCAGCCGAGCTCGATCACCTGAGGGTAGGTAAGGAAGAAGGCCTTGAAGCGGTTGGAGTTCATACCCTCATTCTCAAGGAATGCCTTCACGATCTTCTCGGTAGGTCCGTAGTAACCCCATGTCTGGCCGAGATAGCCGTGGAGGTATGTATTGGTGCCGTTGTAGCCGAAAGTGGAGGTACGAGGCACGCAGTATGCTGCCCACTGGTCCTTTGCACAGACTTCCTCATAGTTGGTGCCGTCTGATACGGTGTTGGTCTCATAGAGGCTCTCGCAATTGTGGTTGTTCTCGGAACCGATGAACCATGTGTTTGCGAAGGTATTGCCGTCAACAAGAGCATACTTGCCTGAATCGATGAGGGTCTTTAGGGTGGTCTTTGCACCGGCATAGTCTCCAGAGATCACCTGAGCCTTGCCCTTGAGTGCAAGAGCGAAGCCCTTGGTGGCGCGCACCTTGGTCTTGTCGTCTACAGAGCTCTTTTCCTCGAGCATGCCGGAATTGATGGCCTCGTCAAGAGATGAAATCACGAAACTCCAAAGTTCTTCCTTAGTGGCATTAGGCTTACGCATGTCCTCAGTGGTCTTAGGCACGCTGGTGACGAGTGGTGGGGTACCCCAGCTCTGGATGATCTTGATGTATGCCCATGCCCTCATGACCTTGGCCTCTGCAACAGCCTGCTTCATGGTGGCAGATGTGCCCTCGGAGAAGTAGTCGGTGACAAGGTTGCAACGATACACCACATCCCAGAGGTTGGTAAACTGCTTGTTCACATAGGAGTGCGTGGAGTTATAGGTGGAAAGCATGAATGAGTGGTAGTCATCTGTCTTGTAGCCGGATGATGACTTATAGGCCTCGTCGGAGAGGAGACAGGTGATGCACACGTCGACCATGTACATCTGGTTCTTCGAGTGGAGAATCGAAGAATACACGCCTGCGAGTGCCTGGGTGGCATCCTCGTCGGTCTTGTAGAATGCAGACTCGGAGTACACTCCCTTCTGATCGATCTCGAGTCTTTCCTCAGAGCAGGATGAAGCGAGGGTCAGGGCTGCAGCTGCAGCAACGGAGAAAAATATAATCTTTTTCATAACTGATCTGCGGTTTAGAATGAGACATTAATACCGAACATAACCTTCTTTGCTGAAGGATATGTACCCATGTCGATACCCATACCGTCACCGGTGTTGACTGATGCGGTCACAGGATCGAAGCCGATGTACTTGCTGAATGTGAAGAAGTCATCGAGGGATACATAGAGACGGAGGTTGCTGATGAGGGCCTTCTCGGTGAGCTTCTTAGGAAGGGTGTAGCCGAGCTGCATCTGGTTGATGCGGAAGTATGAACCGTCATATACGCAGCCTGAAGAGCGGTAGTACTGGGTGGCAACCATCTGGCCATATCTTGGATAGCGGGCATTGTCGCCGGCCTTCTGCCATGCGTCAGTGTAGAACACTGCTGGGAGGTTACGGTCCTGGGCATCGGAACGCAGGCGTGCGAACCATATGTCATTACCCTGTGAGCCGCTTCCGAAGAGGGTGAAGTCTATGCCCTTCCACTCTGCGGTGAATGTGATGCCGTAGGTGAAGTCAGGGTTAGGGTCACCGATCTTCTGGAGATCATCTTCTGTGATGCCCTCGACACCGTCCACATCCTCGAACATAGGGTCACCGGTAGCAGGGTCTACACCTGTGAACTTATATCCGATGAAGTACCATGCAGGATAGCCTTCCTGGAACCTGGATGCGTAGAAGTTGTTGGAAACTCGTACGGAGCTGTTGATGTAAGGGATGGCCGGATCGAGATAGGTAACCTTGTTCTTGTTGTGGGCGATGTTGCCGCTGATGCTGTAGTTGAAGTCTCCGATGGAGTCCTTCCAGCTGAGCTCGAGCTCGATACCCTTGTTGTTGACATCACCGGAGTTGACATATACTGAAGACTGGCCGGTGGTAGCCGAAGGAGTTACAGACACGAGAAGTCCGTCGGTGTCCTTGTTATAGAGGTCAAGTCCGAGAGAGAGACGGTCCCTGAAGAAGCGGGCATCGATACCGAAGTCCTGCTGTACGGAGGTCTCCCACTTGAGGCTGGCGTTGGATGCTGAGGTAGGGTATGTGGCAAGGGTGGTCTCTGTGCCTGTGCCCATCTGATAGTTGGAAGCACCCACACCTACAGTCGCATCGTACTTGTAGCTGGATCCGAGGGAGGAGATGTTACCGTTGGTACCGTAGCTTGCGCGGACCTTGAGGAAGGAGAGGATGTCCTTGTTGACATTGCGCATCCAAGGCTCGTTGGTGACATTCCAACCTACCGATACTGAAGGGAAGTAACCCCAGCGGTTGGTAGCGGAGAGGTATGAGGAGTCGAATGCATCTGCACGGAAGGTAGCCTGGATGAAGTAACGGTTGTCGAAATTGTATCCGAGACGTCCGAAGTATGCGATGCTTGCAGACTCTGTGGTGGTACCTGCGACCTGGTCGGTGGCCTCATCATGGATGTAGGACATGTAGCGGAAGTTCTTCGCCGTGTCGATCATCTTGTCACCATATGCCTCGAGCCATGCTCCGTTGCTCTGGCGGTACTGCATACCGACCATCGCGTCGAGGTTGTGCTTCTTTGCGAAGGTGTGGCTGTAGTTTGCGAAGTTCTCCCACTGGTAGCTCAGGCCATACTGCATCTTGTTGTACATGTAGTACTTGTTGTCATGGAGCACGGTGGAGAGCCAGTAAGGCTCGGTGTAGTTGAAGTTGTCCGTAAGCCAGAATGTGTAACCGAGACGGGATGTGACGGTGAGGCCCTTCACCGGAGTGAGGTTGGCATACATCGTACCGTTAAGGTTGAAGTTCTTGGTGTAGGACTCGGTGCTGCGGTACACTCCGAAGAGAGGGTGGGCAGACCTGTTGACGAAATATGTGGCGGAGAGATAGTCTCCGTTAGGAAGGGTCATGAGGTTCTCGCCGTTCTCCTTCGCGATCTTCATCTCGTCAGTCATCTGGGACTCGCTGAGGCTGAACGGAGTGAGAGGGTCCATGGAGTAGATACGTGCACAGATGGAATCCTCACTTCCATACGGGCTGTCCATGGTCTTGGTGGTACGCATGGTGAAGTTGTTGGTCGAACCGATCTTGAGCCAGTCCTTTATCTTGTAGTCGGCATTGAGGGCGAAATTGAGACGCTTGTATGTGTCCCTGTCGCCGTAGAGGATACCGTCATGGTCGAGGATGGAGATGGCAGTATAATAGGTACCGCGGTCGTTTCCGCCCTGTGCACCCACCGTGTGGCGCATTGCGCTGCCGCCCGGGAAGCACTCCTTGAACCAGTCTGTGTCGGTCTTGCCGTCATAGTACTCGTCGATGTAGGTCTGGGTCGTCTGTGCGGCCTTGAGCATGTAGTCGATGTACTGGGTGGCATTCATCATCTTAGGATGGTAGCCGAGATTCTCGATGGTGTAGCTGCCGTCGTAGAATATCTTGCCCTGGCCCTTCGCACCGGTCTTGGTGGTGATGAGGACGACACCATTACCAGCCTGGGCGCCGTAGATGGCAGCGGAAGCCGCATCCTTGAGGACCTCGATGCTCTTGATGGTGGCAGGGTCTACGTTGCTGAGACTGCTGATCTGGAGTCCGTCGACGATGTAGAGAGGACCTGCTGCACCGCTGTTGTTGGATGACAGACCGCGGACGCGGATGGTCCCGACCTCGCCAGGACGGCCGTTGGAACTGATGACCTGGACACCTGAAGTCTTGCCGGCAAGGACACCGGAGACATCATTGACCGAGCGGTTCTCGAGAGCGTCCTTGCCTACGGATGCGATGGCTCCCGTGACGTCGCTCTTCTTCTGCACACCGTAACCGATGACCACGGTCTCCTCAAGGAGGGTGGTGTCGTCAGCGAGAGTAACGTCGATCGTGCCTGCGACAGCCGTGCGGGTGGTCTCGGCATAACCGATGCAGGAGTACACGAGTGTGGCTCCAGACTTGACGGCGATGGTATACTTGCCATCCACGTCTGTTGACGTACCATTGGTGGTACCCTTCTCGAATATGGCTGCACCGATGACAGGCTGGCCGCTAGGGTCAGACACCGTACCGCTGACAGTCACCTTCTGGGCAAATGCTGAAATGCCCACGAGGAGAGCTGCAACAATGATTGTCAATCTCATGAAAACAGATTTTTTCATTGCTTATTTAGATTAGTTAATAATAGTGTTCCTGATTTTGACTTCTAATTTAGATAAACTTTGACGACTTCGCAAAAAAAAGCGCATTTTGCGCAATTTGTGTATCTTTGCACAATCATGGAATACAACGACACCATCCGGGAAGTGCTCGACTTCCTGGAAAAACACGGAATCAGGTACGAAATCTACACCCACCCGGAGCTCTTCACCATCGAGGAAGCCCTGGAGTACTGGGAAAAGATCGACGCATCGCACACCGACGGCACCGGCCCGACCCACTGCAAGAACCTCTTCATGCGCAACCACAAGGGCAACCGGCACTACCTCATATCCTACGAATGCCACAAACAGCTCGACATCCACAGTCTGGAGCACCTCCTGCATCAGGGGAAGCTCTCCTTCGGCTCCCCCGAGAGGCTGATGCGGTGCCTTGGAGTGAAGCCGGGCTCCGTCGGGATGTTCGGGCTCATCCACGACATGGACCTCACGGGAGCCGACCCTAAGGAACTCTTCGACAACGGCCACAGGGTGAAGTTCTTCTATGACAAGGACCTTCTGGACGCCACTTCAGTAAGCTTCCACCCGTGCGACAACACCGCTACGGTGGTCATCTCGAAGGACGATTTTCTGAAGTTCCTGGACATCTGGGGAGGAGAAGCTGAAGCATTGGACATATGATTGACAAGATAAAGGAAGTAGTCCGCAGGGCATCCGAGCTGATGGTCACGGACGGTTTTGAGATAAGCGAGAAGGGTGGGTGCGAGAACATAGTCACCTCGTCCGACGTCGCTGTGCAGCACTACCTGTGCGAACATCTGAAAGACCTGATCCCCGGGGCGGGATTCCGCTGCGAGGAGGAGGATCTCGACACAGGGTCCGACAAAAGCGGATGGAAATGGATCATCGACCCCATCGACGGCACCGCCAACTACGCCCGTGCAATCCCGGAATGCGCCATCTCGGTGGCGCTGGAGCATGACGGGGAGGTAGTGGCCGGAGTAGTGTACGCCCCGCGCCTCGGAGAGATGTATGCTGCCGAGAAGGGCAAGGGCGCCACCTGCAACGGACGCCCCATCCATGTATCGGACAAACCTTTCCGCCAGGGCATCATCTGCACGGCGATGAGCACATACCACAAGGAGTTCGCCACCCCTTGCCGGGACATCATGACGGACGTGTTCATGCAGGCCAATGACTTCCGCCGCTTCGGCTCGGCCGCAGTCGAGCTCTGCTTCATCGCAGCAGGAAGGGCAGACCTCTATTTTGAGATGCGTCTGATGCCGTGGGACTACGCTGCGGCCGGGTTCATCCTCTGTGAGGCAGGCGGATGCATCTGCAACCTCTCCGGAGAATGGCCGTCCCTGACAAGGGCCGACATCACCATTGCCGCCAACTCCGAGGCAAGTCTGGAGCATCTTGCCGGCATAGTGAGGAAACATGTCCCCGAAAAGCCATACGATTTTTAGGCCCAACCATTTCCGATTAAGATTAATTTTTGGGATATTTGCATAACTATGGCATTATCATTCATAAGACAAGAACTGGCGATTGACCTCGGCACCGCCAATACCGTCATATTCCAGAACGACAAGATCGTCCTCGACGAGCCGAGCATCGTCGCGATCGACAACAAGAGCGGCAAGATGGTCGCAGTGGGAAAGTACGCCCAGATGATGGACGAGAAGACCAACCCCAACATCTACACCGTCCGCCCTCTGCGTGACGGAGTGATCGCAGACTTCAACGCCGCCGAGATGATGATCACGGGGTTCATCAAGATGGTCAACGGCAACCGCACCCATCTCTTCACCCCTAACCTCAAGATGGTGGTCGGCATCTCCAAGGGAAGTACCCCGGTGGAAATCAGGGCCGTTCGCGACTCCTGCGAGCATGCCGGAGCCCACGACCTCTTCCTCATCCACGAGCCTATGGCCTCCGCCATCGGCATCGGGCTGGATGTGGAGGCGCCTAAGGGCAGCATGGTGGTCGACATAGGTGGCGGCACCACGGAGATAGCAGTCATCTCCCTCGGAGGTATTGTCGAGTCCGAGAGCGTGCGCACCGCAGGCAATGAGATCACCCGCGACATCCAGGAGTACATGGCAGTGCAGCACAACATCAGGACAGGATTCAAGACCGCCGAGAAGATCAAGTTCAATGTCGGTTCAGTCCTCACTGAGCTTCCTGCAGACGAGGAGCCTATGCCTATCACCATACATGGCAAGAACATCGTGACCTCGCATCCTGCGGAGACCGAGATCACCTACCAGGAAATCGCACTCTGCATCGACAAGTCCATCGCCAAGATTGAGAACAGCATACTCCACGTACTCGAGAAGACTCCTCCTGAGCTCTATTCCGACATCGTGGAGAACGGCATCTGGCTCGCAGGCGGCGGCTCGCTCCTCCGCGGCATAGCCCAGAGATTCACCGACAAGGTCAACATCCAGTTCCATGTGGCTGAGGATCCGCTCAAGGCAGTGGCACGCGGCACCTGCGCCGCGCTCAAGAACACTGAGAACTGTGCTTATCTGATGAGATAGGCTCCCCAATACAGAACAATAACCAATCCCTTACATAATGGAAAGACGTAATTTTCTCAAGGTATCCGCTCTCGGTCTCGCCGGAAGCATGATACCTGCCAACATGATTGCAGCTTCAGCAAAGAGCTCAGCATCGAAGAAGACTGCAGCTAGTGACAAGATCAATCTTGGCTTCATCGGTCTCGGCCAGCAGTGCATGTACCTCATGGGCAGCTTCATCAAGATGGATGACGTACAGGTGGTAGCCGGCTGCGACGTATACGACATCAAGCGCGACCGTTTCGCCAAGAGAGTCACCGAATACTATGAGAGCAAGGGCATGAAGAAGTGCGCTCCTGCCATGTACGAGGACTACCAGGACCTCCTTGCCCGTCAGGACATCGACGCAGTCGTCATCGCAGTGCCTGACCATCAGCACGCAATCATCGCCATTGCAGCCTGCAAGGCCGGCAAGGACATCTACCTTGAGAAGCCTATGACCCTCACCGTATACGAAGGCCAGCAGCTCATGAAGGCAGTCCGCAAGTACAACCGCATCCTTCAGGTCGGCAGCCAGCAGAGGTCCAGCGAGGAGTTCATCCACGCCACTTCCCTCGCCCGCGAAGGCGAGCTCGGCAAGATCCGCAAGGTCGAAGTGTATGTCGGCAGATGGGATGGCCAGCCTTTCCCTGTAAAGTGCCCACGTCCTAAGGAGGCTGTTCCTGCAGGACTCAACTGGGACAAGTGGCTCGGCCCTCTCACTGAGAGCGACTACGTATATTACTATCCGGACATCGACCCTCTCCTCAACGAGGAAGGCGGTGACACCTGCTGGGGCGCATGGCGCTGGTACCAGAGGACCGGTGGCGGCTATATGACCGACTGGGGCGCGCACATGTTCGACATCGTGCAGTGGGCTCTCGGCAAGGACTACAGCGGTCCTGTAGACGTCATCCCTCCTGGATACAGCTACTACAAGAACCTCACCTACCGTTATGACAACGGAATCGAAGTGGAAGAGACCACCTTCGACGACAAGGGTCAGGGTGTCAAGATCTATGGCGAGAACGGATGGGTGGCTGTACATCGCGGCGACCTCTACGCATCAGACCCTAAGTTCGAGATGAAGGTCGGCGACAACGAAGTTCCTTTCGAGGCACGTGCAGGCCACCACAGGGTATGGATCGAGTCCATCAAGTCACGTATCGACCCTAACGTACCTGTAGAGGTAGGCCATTCTTCATGCACAATGTGCAACATAGGTATCATCGCAGGCGAGCTCGGACGTCCGCTCGTATGGAATCCTATCGTACAGAAGTTCATGAACGACGACGAAGCCAATGCCCACAAGCACTACCAGTACCGCAGCGGCTATGAGCATCTCCTTGATGTCTAAGAGCATGACTGCACATAAGTTTACGATGAGCGCCGCAATGGCGCTCATTGTGTTGTCGGCCTGCACCGGCACGCATCAGCACAATGCCGTCGGGATTGAGTCAGTCAAGTGTCAGGCCGGCATCTTTGAGAGCGGGCATGGTCTCGCAGGAGCATATATTGGCACGCTCGGTGACGAAGCGATAGTGGCAGGTGGGTCAGACTTCCTGACTCTCAGGCCATGGGAAGGCGGCAGCAAGACCTGTTTCGATGCCGTCTATTGTCTCAGCAAGGACGGCGTTCTCACAGAAATGGATGGCGTCAGGCTGCCCCAGGGCCTCTGCAACGGTGCTTCTGTCGTGGTCGGGAACGCGCTCTACTGCATAGGCGGCATAAGCAACGCCGGAGCATGGGACAGAATAGTGAGGATCAGGCGCGACGGCCAGGCCTGGAAAGTTGAAGACTGCGGCACCCTTCCTGAAGGATTCCGCGCCAATGCCGCTGCAGCATGCGACGGCAGCATATATGTAGCCGGAATCATGGACGGCAGCAATGCCCTGTACATGGCAGATCCGGCATCCATGGCGTGGACGGAGCTCACAGGCTGTCCTGATAAACTGCTCACAGAGGGCAGCATGATGGTCTCGCAGGACGGGACTCTCTGCCTCATCGGGGGGCGCACGATTGCGCCTGACGGCACATTCATATGCTCATGCGTATGGCGTTACGACATATCGAAGGGCAGATGGGACCGAGGAACTGACATACTGGTCGACGGCAAGGTCACCGGTCTCATGTATGGGGCCGCACTGCCTTGGGGAAAGTCGCAGGTAGTGGTCTGCGGCGGAGATGACGGGGTCGAGATGATGAAAAGACTCGATCTCAGCGCACTCATAGCAGCCACGAATGACCCGGAGCACAGAAGGCATCTTGAGAAGGAACTTGCAGAAGACTTCATCTATCATCCTGGATTCCTGGACAGAGTCTTTGCCTATGACGTGAAGGCGGATTCCTGGGAGGAGCTCGGGACTACCGGGTTCAGCCTTCCTGCCGTCACTACGGCGGCAGTGCTGGACGGGAACATACTCCTGCTTTCGGGTGAGGAGCATCCTGGAGTGCGCAGCAGCTCACTCGTCACGATACGGCTCAAATAAAGACAGATGGACTGGTTGAAATTCAACAGAAAGAAGCATGTCTAAAACCGGAAGATTATTATCTTTGCAGGCTTTTTGCGAGAAACAGAATACTGAAATAATTTACCTTATGAAAAAGAACGTCTTCCTGATGATGACACTTTCTATCATCGCTGCGGCCAGCTGCTCCAACCAGCAGAAAGCCCAGCACGAGGTCGTGCCGGCAATCAACCTTGCCAACCTCGACACCACCGTCGCCCCCGGCGACGACTTCTATGCCTATGCCACCCGCGGATGGCAGAAGAACAACCCTCTGAAGCCTGAATACTCCCGTTACGGAGCATTCGACGTGATTGCAGAGAACAACGAGATCCGTATCAACGAACTCTTCCAGAGTCTCGCTACCCTCAAGACCAGGAAGGGGACCAACGAGCAGAAGATTGCAGACCTCTACACAATGGCAATGGACTCAGTACGCCTCAACAGCGAGGGCGCAGCACCTCTGCAGCCATACATCGCAGAGCTTGACTGCGTCACCGACGCCGAGTCCTACGCAAAGCAGGCCGGAAAGATGAGCAGAAGCGGCAATGCAGGCCTCTGGGGCGTGTATGTGAGCGCAGACATGATGGACAGCAACACCAACGTCCTCTATGTCGACGAGAGCGGGCTTGCCATGGGCAACCGCGACTACTACCTGCTTGAGGAGAATGCAGCCCTCCGCGAGGGCTATCTGGAATTCCTCACCAAAGTGCTCACCCTCGCAGGTGTCGAGGATGCGGCCGCCAAAGCACAGGACGCCTTCGACATGGAGATGGCGATCGCAGTTCCTTACTGGTCCATGGTACAGCAGCGCGACGTCGAGGCCCAGTACAATCCTATGACCAGCGACGAACTCTTTGCCGCCTACCCTGACCTCCACCTCGATGCATACCTCACCGAACTCGGCATCAAGCTCCCTCAGGCCAAGATCATCGTAGGCCAGCCTTCATACCTTGCAGCCATCAATGACATGCTCGCTTCCACAGACGCATCCAAGCTCCGCAACTCCCTTCTCGCCCAGCTCGTGAGCGGCGCATGCGGCAGCCTCAGCGATGATTTCACCGACGCATCCTTCGAGTTCTTCTCAAGGCAGATGTCTGGCGTCCAGGAGCAGAAGCCACGCTGGAAGCGTGCCATGAGGGTGCCTAACGGAATCCTTGGAGAGGCAGTCGGCAAGATGTATGTGGAGAAGTACTTCCCGGAGTCCGACAAGCAGCGCATGCTCGGCATCGTGAAGAACATCCAGAAGGCCCTCGGCGAGCACGTCGCAGCCCTCGACTGGATGAGCGACGAGACCAAGGCCAAGGCTCAGGAGAAACTCGCCGCCTTTGACATCAAGATCGGCTATCCTGATACATGGAAGGACTACTCCACCCTTAGCATCGACCCGGCAAAGAGTTTCTATGAGAACATGCGCACTGCATCCGAGTGGTTCACTGAAGACAACCTCGCCGACCTCGACAAGCCTGTCGACAGGAAGAAATGGGGCATGACTCCTCAGACAGTCAACGCATACTACAACCCTACCACCAATGAGATCTGCTTCCCTGCAGGCATCCTCCAGCCACCGTTCTACAACACCGAGGCAGACGACGCGGTCAACTACGGTGCCATCGGTGTGGTGATAAGCCACGAGATGACCCACGGATTCGACGACCAGGGTCGCCTCTTCGACAAGGACGGCAACATGAACAACTGGTGGACAGAGGCAGATGCCGAGGCCTTCAAGGCCAAGGCACAGGCCCTGGTGGCCCAGTTTGACGAGGTAGAGGTGCTCCCTGGTGTACACGCCAACGGTGCAGCTACCCTCGGCGAGAACATCGCCGACCACGGCGGCCTCCGCATCGCATTCTCAGCCATGCAGAACTCATGGAATGGAGTTCATCCTGAGCCTATAGACGGCTTCACAGCAGAGCAGAGGTTCTACCTCGCATATGCAACAGTATGGGCACAGAACATCACCGACCAGGAAAAGGCCCGCAGGACCCTTATCGACGTGCACTCCATCGGTGAGAACAGGGTCAATGTCTCCATCCGCAACATGGACACCTTCTTCGAGGCATTCGGAATCAAGGAGGGCGATCCGATGTATCGTCCCGAAAGCGAGCGCGTGGTCATCTGGTAACCGCACTGCTCCATCATATGAAAGAGGGCGACTAAAAACAAGTTTTAGCCGCCCTCTCTTATGCTATCGCAACCCCCTGCACCCCCTGTCAGGGGGACTGAAGGGCTACGCCCCTCAGACACCCCGTGTCGCTGACGCTCCGGAAGTCACTTTTTGGTCACCCTCCTTTTTTCTACCGGTTAGGAATGAGGCATACAAGATGGCTGGACAGCGCATAATCCAGGGAGGAAGGGAATCCCTCCCCCGCACGCACGGCACGTATGAAATCCTCTGTCAGAGCCTTGTCTGCACCGGCATGGAGAGGTTCGGACTCCAGACCGGGGAATTGGAACTCCTGAGGGTCCTTCCCTGATACACAGACCCGGACATTTTCCGCATCTGCCTCCACTGTCCCGTTCTCAAACTGCATCGTTGTCTTTCTAAGTCCATCCTCGGTCTCGCACTTCATCTCCACCAACACGTCTATGTCATCAGAAAAATGCATCAGCACTTTCTGAGTGTCATTCACATCATTGTCACAGGCATAGACACAGCGCCCGTAGTCGGATGTCGACAGCAGCCTGTCTATCATTTCGGCATCCGTCTCTCCCGGACGGCACACGAAATTTTTCGTCCACTCATGTTTTCTCCGGTACAGGTCTACAGCTGAATATGGACAGCTTTTCTCTATTGTGCAGGCTATGCAGCGGTCCGAGATTCCTTCCGGGGCATTCTCCCTGCAGAAAGTGGAGAGGCAGCCCGAAGACTCCCAGGACAAAGGAGCCTCTCCGAGGATCCATATGAAAAGGTCGATGTCATGGCAGAGCTTTGTCAGTGTAATGGGGCCGCTTTCGGCCTCCCTGGCCCATTTGCCGCGTACATAGCTGTGAGTGAATCTCTTGATGCCTACATCCACCAGATGATGTACGGACAGAAGCTTTCCGAGCCCTGAATCTGAGTCACGGACGATCTCCTTGAGCTTCATATACAGAGGATAACGGTGCAGTTCGTAGCACACGCTTACATGGCTTCCGGTCTCCTTGCTTCTGCGTACAAGGTCGGCACATTCCTCCACTGTGGTCGCTATAGGCTTTTCGAGGAGTGCCGGCCACCCGCGGTCCATGCACTCGCAGGCAATCCTGTAATGGGTCCTGTCCGGTGTAGTGATTATGACGGCATCCACTTGTATCCCGGATTCAAAGAGTTCATCTACAGAGGAGAAGCATTTTTCCGGGGTGATTCTGAATTCTGAACAGACCTGTCTGCAGCGGTCCGGATCCGTCTCGACGACTGCTGCAACCCTGCACTGCTCATCGAGGCAGGACACATATTTCTGCGCCCTGTTTCCAAAACCAACAACTGCCACTTCTGTCATACAGATGCAAATTTACTCATAAAATCTCTAAACAACAGTCCTGGAACAAGTCAAAAAAGGCCCGAAATCCGACTGTCACAGACAAAGAGAGAGACGAGCTCCTGTCGGAACCCGTCTCTCGAGTTTTGAAGTTTCACAGTCTATATCATGGATATTACTGTATTTCGATGCGCCTTGTAGCAGGGGCAGTCTCCACAACTTCCTTCTTTGGAAGGTCTATCGAGAGGATACCGCTCTCCATCTTTGCCGCAATTTTGTCCATCTCCACGTCCTCAGGAATCACAAATCTCTGTGAGAATGAAGAGTATGAGAACTCCCTGCGCAGCCATGTGCCCTTAGGCTCGTCCTTCTGCTCCTTGTTCTCCTTCTTCTCGAGGGAAATCACAAGCTCACCGTTCTCGTTGATGTCGAGATGGAAGTCTTCCCTTGTCATGCCTGGAGCTGCTACCTGGATCTCATAATTCTTCTCGGTCTCGCGGATATTGGTAGCCGGAGTGGCGAACTGGCGGCTTACCGGGACGCCCAGGAACTCGTCCTTGAAGAAGTCATCGAAGATGGATGGAAGCCATGCGTTGTTGTTGTACTGGTTCTTTCTTGCTGCTGGTAACATAATTTTGTCCTCCTATAGTTTTAAGTTTTACTTTCTTTTTTCGTCCTCGCTCCGTTGCGTGGACGACTCACTACAGACAAACGGCGGGCCGTTTGATTTTGAGGACTAAAATTCTGACATTCAGTCAGTTATACATGACAAAATGTCCATTTTACCCTATTCCCGATGACAGATTGTCACTCTTCCACTGCCTCCCTTGGCTTCAAGCCCCAGAGCGTGGAGACCACTATGCACCCGATGAGGGCGACTACGGTCATGAGAATGAATATCGGATGCCAGCCGAAGGTATCGGCAAACTTTCCGAGAGGATAGCCCGTGATGAGCGTGCTCAGGTAACTCATTAAACCTATTATGCCCACTGCGGAAGACGC
>R14__coassemble_750_pt1 | contig 19942 bp, 13 predicted proteins | sample R14__metabat2_low_PE_037 | metagenome-assembled genome bin R14
CCCGGGACGCCCCTGCAGACAGCGACAGCCTTCTCCCCCCGCAGGCCCACGGTGAGTTATGCGTCCTTCTGGAAAGCATCCGAGATGGCAGGGGAACTGTTGTAGTTTTCCGGGACTCCATACATGGTGGACGGGTAGTCATCAGTCCTTCTGCCCACCACCCATGCGGTCGATGCGTTGTCATCAAATGCGGAAGCCGGGAAATGCAGGTACCCTTCGCTCAGCGAGCTGGACGCCTCAGCCGGCATGCCGTAGGCAAGGGAGCCGGAAGTACTGAAAGGGGCAAGGGGGGCAGTGTCCCCTGAAACGGAGAGCCTAAGGGCCACATTACGCGTTCCCTGCAGGTCGGCAGGGAGGGTCAGGCTGAGTTCCCCCTCCCGGAGGGCATACTGTACCGCCTCTCCGCTGTCGGAGGTGATGCTCCCGATCTTGAGGCCAGAAGTCCATGGGAGTGTGATGTCGCTTCCCTCTCGCAGCAGGAGCCACGCCTTGTCGCCCTTCATGGTGCTGGCATATGCAGGGGTAGGCTTCCATGGGCCGCAATGCGTGCCGTAGAGGATATCCTCATGGCTGCGGATCCACTCCCCCACCTCGGCAAGGCGAGCCGCATAGTCGGCAGGGATGACGCCCAGAGAGTCGGGACCCACGTTCATCAGCATGTTGCCGTTGCCTGCAGCTGCACCGAAGGTCTCCCATTCGAGGTCCTCGGAGGGGCGCGGAGGGTCGTTGTATCGTATCGACCACTGCCTGCTTGAGGACATGGTCGAGCAGGTCTCCCATGGCACATCCCCATATCCGCCCACAAACTGCTCAGGGGTGCAGAACATCCCGAAGTCGCCCACGCATGCGTGCGACTCGTCCGGAGTGAGAGGGTACAGGCGGTTGTTGAACACTATCTGCGGCTGGAGGGAGCGGATGAGGTCCACTATTTCCGACGGCTGGGCAGGACACGGCCATCCGTCGTAGTCAAACCAGAGGATGTCTATCTTCCCGTATTGGGTGAGAAGCTCAGTGAGCTCGTCCTTCATCTTCTGTACATACAAGCCAGTCCGGCCTGCAGTGCAGCAGTCGGGGTCGCTCCATTCGCGGCAGGAGAAATACCACCCCAGACGCATCCCACGTCTGTGGGCGGCATCCGAGAGAAGGCTGCAGATGTCCTTGCCGTACGGGGTGTGCATGATGTTGAACTGATTTGCCTTGGAGTCCCAGAGGCAGAATCCGTCATGGTGCTTTGCCGTGAGGACTATATACTTCATGCCGGCCTGCTCGGCGACATCTATCCACTTGTCGGCATCAAACTCCACTGGGTTGAACCTCGTGGCAAGGCTGTCATAGCGCTCGGGGCCATAGCCTCCGCGGGACCAGCTGATCTCCTCTCCGATCAGCGAGGAGATGCCCCAGTGCACGAACATGCCGTAGCGCGCCTCCTGCCACCACCGGATGTCATCCGGATACGGACTGTCGCCTGCCTTTGGCGAACAGGATGCCAGCAGGACCGCGAAGGCTGCGATCAGAAGAAGCGATCTGCGCATAGTCTGGATTCTAGAAGGTTACTGTGACAGACTTTCCTGCCACGGTGTCGAATGTCCTGGTCTCGCCGCCATAGCGGACAGTGCAAGGAAGGCCGCTTCCGCTGGTGACGGTAGCGCTGGTGAGGCGTCCGTCTTTCCAGTCGATGTCCACGGTGAAGTTACCCCTTGCCCGGAGGCCCTTCACGCTTCCCTCCGGCCATGCGGCAGGGAGAGACGGGAGAAGGTTGATGTCCCCATCCTGGCTCTGCAGGAGCATCTCGGTCACGCCCGCGGTACCTCCGAAGTTGCCGTCGATCTGGAACGGCGGATGGATGTCCCAGAGGTTGTCGGCAGTACCCTGTCTGAGAAGGGTCTGGTAAAGCACGTATGCGTGGTCTCCGTCATGGAGGCGTGCCCACTGGTTGAGCTTCCAGCCCATGGACCAGCCTGTGGACTCGTCGCCTCTGTGCTCGAGCACCACCTTGCAGGCTTCTGCCAGCTCAGGGGTGGTCACAGGAGAGATGGTGCGTCCCGGATGGAGACCGAAGAGGTGGTTGACATGACGGTGGTGGTCATCCGGATTGTCGATGTCCTTGCTCCACTCGAGAAGCTGGCCATAACGGCCGATCTTGTAAGGGTAGAGGCCGTCGAGCATGGACTTCCATGTGCCTCTGGACTCGCCGTCCACATCGAGGGTCTCCGCTGCAGCAATGGCATCGAGGAGAATCTCGCGCACTACGGCATGGGTGAAGGTGGTACCTTCGTCGGCATGCCCGTGCTCCGGAGATGATGACGGATTGGCCATCAGGAATCCTTCAGGGCTCTTCCAGAGGTAGTCCTCGCAGAACTCCGCGCATTCCTTGATGAGAGGGTATGCGGTATCCTTCAGGAAGGAGAGGTCACGCGTGTAGTCGTAGTAGTCCCACAGGTGGGTTGCGAGCCATGATGCTGCCACAGGGTTGTAGTTCCAGCAGACGTTCTCCCCGTTCTGAGGTGCGGCATAGCCGTAGATATTGGTGGAGATGGATGCGGCCCATCCTCTTGCGTTCCAGTATGCGCGGGCTGTCTCCATGCCCGGCTTGTGCAGCATCTTGATATAGTCAGTGAGTGGCTCCGTGCACTCTGCAAGGTTGTCCATGAGGGCCGGCCAGTAGTTCATCTGGATGTTGATGTTATTGTGGTAGTCGGAGCCCCATGGAGCCGAAGGGGTCTGAAGCCAGATGCCCTGGAGGTTGGCAGGCATGTTGCCCGGTCTGGAGCTTGAGATGAGGAGGTAGCGGCCGAACTGGAAGTAGAGTTCCTCCAGCCCCTGGTCAGGGGTGCCGTTCCTGTATGCGGCAAGCCTTTCGTCGGTAGGGATGTCGTTCGACGGTCCCTCAAGCTTGAGGCTCACCCTGTCATAGAGGCTCCTGTAGTCCTTCACATGGGCCTTGAGGAGTTTCTTCCACCTGAGGGCAGATGCCATCCAGCTGGCCGTAGTCTCGGAAGGGTCCACGCCCACATATGCCTTCGGGTCGGTCTTGTCCGGGTCGTAGTTGATCTTGTAGTCAGTGTCTGCCGTGAGGTAAATGTCGACGCACTTCGAGCCGGTCACCTTGAGGGATCCGTCCTCAAAGATGACCTTGCCGCCCCTTGCCTTCACCTTGAGGCGTACGGCAAACTCCTCTCCGTTCTCCTTGAGATGGCCGCGGAAGCATACTGCGTTGTCCGATGTCCTCACGGTCTCCCCTTCTGCCAGGTCACTGCATGAGTAGGCTATCGTCAGGTCCTGCTTCTTTCCGGCCTTGAACCTGGCTGCGATCATGTTGGCAGGATATGATGCGAAATATGTCCTTTCGTAGGAGACGCCTTCGGACTTGAAGGAGACCGTGGCGATGGAGTTGTCGATGTCGAGCCTGCGGACATACTCAGATATCGCATTCTCGTCCAGTCCGGTCACGACGCTGAGCTCTCCGAGTGTCGTGTAGTGGCCGAACCTGCTGCCGTAGGAGTCATCCACGTCATCCTTGTCAGCTGCAGCATTGCAGTTGGAACCGAGGATGTCGTCCGCCTTCTCTATGTCACCCTTGGCAAGAGCCTCACGGACGCTCTCGAGGGCCTTCCAGCCTTCCTTGTTGACATTCCAGTACCTCTCTGGGCCGCCCTTGATGCCCGGGCCTCCGAGCCAGAGGGTCTTCTCATTGAGGGTGAGCCTCTCGGTCGCTATGGAGCCCATCACATTGGCGCCTATCGAGCCGTTGCCGATAGGAAGGGAGCGGTACTCCCACTCGTCGTTGAAGTCCATGCTCTCTGATGCGACGGTCTTTCCGTCATAGTTCGGAGCCTTGGCGCGGGTCCACGGCACAGGCCTGTAGGACGAGCATGGTTCGTCAAACCATATGGTGTTCTGAGCATGCGCAGGAGCGAAGGCAAGCAGCAGAGCTGCAAAAGTGCTGATATGTTTCATGATTACTGGAGTATGAGTTCAAACACGCGGGATTCTGTCTGGTCAGTAGTGAAGATGTCGAGACCGACCTTGCTGAGGTAGTCTCCGGAGTATACCTTGCCGTCGCAGGACATCCAGGACTGCTCTCCAGGCATGATGTTGATCTCCTTGACAAGGTAGCGGCCCTTAGGGTCAAGTCCCTGGATCCTTGCCACAGGGAGCTTCTCGCCGAAGCGCGGGTGGATGTCGTATGCGAAGAGCACGGCAGACTTGCGGTCCTTGCTGACATAGTTCACGGCCATGTGGTTGGTCTCGTACGGAGACACAAGACGGTACTGGTCGCCGTCCATGATGGCCGGGCTGAGACGCTTCCAGTTGGCGATGGCCTCGCGGCAGTACTGGAGCTCATCCTCAGACATGTCCTTGAGTCCGATGTCGAAGCCGAGCTTGCACATGGACGCCATGTCGGTGCGGAATTTCACGCTGGTGCTGCGGTTCCATGACGTGACATGGGCGCACATGGTCTTTGCCGGGAAGAACTGGCTGAAGCCCCACTGGATGTAGGCACGCTCCACAGGGTTGGTATTGTCCGAAGGCCAGAACTCGGTGAAGTACTTGAGGGCCTCATAGTCTCCTCGTCCGCCTCCGCCCGAGCAGAGCATCATCGGCACGTCAGGGTAGGCCTCTGCGACTCTTCTCATGACGTTGACGACTCCGCGGGTATGGTCGATGTACATCTGGCCCTGATTCTCTCCCTCATATGAGGAGTAGATGTTGGTGATCGGGGAGTTGCAGTCCCACTTGAAGAATGCCATCTGAGGGTTCTCCTTCATGATGTTCTCCACGACCTGGAACACATAGTCCTGGACCTCCGGGTTGGAGAGGTCGAGGACCAGCTGGTTGCGGTAGACGTAGTTCTCACGGTTCTTTGTCTGGATCACCCATTCAGGGTGCTTGCGCATGAGCTTGGACTGAGGATTCACCATCTCAGGCTCGATCCAGATTCCGAACTTCACGCCTGCCTCCGTGGCAGCCTTCACCAGACCGGGCACCCCGTGAGGGAGCTTCTTGTGGTTGACCTCCCAGTCGCCTAGGCCTGCGCTGTCGTCATTGCGGGCATCCTTGCCGTTGCCGAACCAGCCGTCGTCGAGAAGGAACAGGTCGACTCCGAGGTCCTTCGCCTCACGCATGCATGCGGCAAGCTTTTCCTCATCAAAATCGAAGCCGGTGTTCTCCCAGTTGTTCAGCAGGGACAGCCTGCCGGTCTTTCCGTTCTTGACCTGATACTCGCGGGCCCAGTCGTGGAAGCCTCTGGAACCCTCACCGAGACCATTCTGCGAAAGGGAGAAAGTGAACTCAGGGGTCGTGAACACTTCTCCTGCCTTGAGTCTGTACTCGCTGGCAAAAGGATTGATGCCGGCAAGGACACAGAGCCCGCCGGTATTGTCCACCTCGAGAGTGTAGCGCCAGTTGCCCGGCCATCCGATGGTGCCGAGGAGCACCTGTCCCTGAGACTCCTGTACAGGCTGGCCAATGCCGACCTCGAAGAACGGCTGGCAGAGAAGGTTGGCACGGGAGCCGAGCTTCGTGTCGACGATCTTCTTTCCGAACTGCAGCTGCTGGGATGCCTGACGGACCTCCTTGGCCCAGTCGGATGAGAACTCGTTGAGGTAGTACTCTGGAGCGTCGAAGTACAGGGCAGCACTGTAGAAGCGGTTCATCACCACCGTGCCGTCCTCATCATGTGACACTTCGTTCCATACCTTGAACACGTTCTCCTTCTCGAAGGCCTGTATATGGAGCACGGCCTTGACAGGGTATTTGTCGTCCTGCAGGGTCACTGCCACCTCGGTGCCTCCGGGGATGGACTTCTGCTGCACATCCTTCACATACAGGTAGGTGGTACGGTTGCCGTCAGCGTGGACGAACCCGAGCGCAGGCTCGTAGTAGTCCTCGTTGCCGGAGCAGCCGAGCACTTCCCTGCTTCGCTTCTCGAGAGTGCCGTTGCCGGAGAAATATGACGGGCGCTGCAGCATCGCGATGTCCTCATCGCCAAGAAGCCGCTCTCCCAGATAGAGCTGATAAAGCCTGGAGTCCTTTGCGACCTCCAGTATCCAGTCGGTACTCTCGGTGGAAAGGCGGATCACGCGGTCGCGCTCCATGCTGGACTTGTTGAACTGCGCAGACATGTTGACTGCGACAAGAATGGTCAGGATAGTGACAAACAGTTTTTTCATTGTATACGAATTATGACCTCAAGATAGTGCATAATCTGCAAAAAAGAAAGTAACTTTGGGCTCGCAAAATGTAATCATGTCAACAAACTAGAAACCCATGAACTTTTTATCTGCCAAGGAGAAGTCCCTCCAGATCTACGAAAGCCCGTCAATGCGGGTACTCAACGTCGAACTCCACAACAGTATATGCGACCAAAGCTACGGTCTCATGACTGTATCCAACGAAGAATATGAAGAAGAATCCACTACCGGCTGGTTCTCTAATGGAAATTAATATCATGAAGAAATACACATTTGTTACAATGGCCGTTATGGCTGTGCTGGCAGGCTGTGCTGAGAAACCTGTGGACGACATTCAACCGGAGGTCGTAGTAGAGCCATCATCAGTTCCCGCCCCTGTCTTCACGGCAAGCATAGACAATGGCATCGCTACCCGCACGGAACTTACAGAAGGCTCAGAGGGAAAACAGAAGGTGGCCTGGATTCAGAATGACAGCCTCTGCGTCAGCTTTTTCACTAAAGATGAAAACGGCAATAATCAAGGATATCGTCTCTACTCATATACGGCATCCCCTGATGCCTCAGACAGATCAAAGGCCACGCTGAATCCATCAAGGAAAGTCGAAGAAAGTGTTGTAGGCAGCACAGTTGCAGTCTGTGCCGTCTATCCAGTCGAGTACACAGTAATAGGTCTTCCAAAGTATCTGGAGCAGATGGCTGTAGCCAAAGCTGATCATCCAACAGAATACGCCCGTCTCGTATATGACTATTTTGGGCATGAGATTGTACTTCCTGACACCATGAAGTACAATGGAAGCAACATAGACTTCGCCCCTATGGCTGCGATCAGCAGCAGCGAGGAAAACGCCTTGGAATTCAAGAATCTGTGCGCTCTGCTCGCCATTACCGTTCCAAGCTCTCAGATGACTGCCGTCAAGAGCATAACGGTGACTGCTGACCAGAATATAACAGGGCCGTTCAACATAGACAAAGACAGCGAAACCGGAGAGATTGCACTGAAGGAGACCAGTGGAAGTTATGCAGAAGCCGCAGGATATAATCATGGAAAGACTATCACTCTCGATTGCAGCAGCAATGCCGGCAATACAGCAATAGCAACTGGCGCCAGCATTACCTTTTACATTTCCATACCGCCACAGACATATTCGTCCCTGGTATTCAAGGTGACAGACGGGATATGTACGAAGACAATGTCCACCAGCGAAAGTGCCCGCATCGTAGTGAACCGCAACAAGATCTACAACATCAATTTCATCGCAGGCAGTACAGAATTCGATCCTGAGTATGTGGAGATAGGTGGCCTCAGATGGGCGAAAGTGAACCTTGGTGCAACATCTGTAGCCGGTTCCCCTGCGACCTGCTACGGTGATTATTACGCCTGGGGAGCAACCGAGCCATGGTATTCTTCGCACGTGTGGAATGCAGATGGCAACACTTGGGACTATACATGGAAAAGCGACAAATCCAGTGACGGATCCAATGCATATAATTTGACTAATGCTCCGTATATCAGCAACGCCACCATTGCTCAGACTGCATATAGCAAATACAATTCAAATGATGGGTCGACAACACTGGAGTTGTCTGACGATGCTGCAAACGCCACTTGGGGCGGCTCCTGGAGGATGCCTACGACCGCTGAATTCAAGCAGTTGGCCAATGCATGCAATTCTGACCTCACAGACTCAGGATGGCCAATCTCCACGCTGTCATCAGCGACTCCGACAGGAGGCGTATACTGGCTGACAAAAGATCAGGAATACATTCCAGAGTACACAGGAGTGGCAGGTGCCCTCTTTGTTGACAACACAGACACAAGCAAGATGCTCTTCTTCCCAGCTACAGGAGACAACGATGCATACTTCAATCCCTACTATTTCTCTGGCGGAAAAGCAGGGCTTTACTGGTCGTCGTCACTTTACACGGGCGGTAGCGACCGCAACAGTGCACAGTCTTTATATTTCGAGTATATTACGGAACAGCCAATCTTCTCCCCATACTTAAGTTCAGATCGATATCGTGGCCGAACCATCCGCCCAGTAACAGATATTCCTGCTTCCGACTAGGATTAACAGGTTTAATAAGGCGCAGATTCCGAGAAATGAAAGATTACACACCTACCCCGCACAATGCAGCAAGGCTTGGAGACATCGCCAGTACCGTCCTCATGTCGGGCGACCCCCTGAGGTCGAAATTCATCGCCGAGAACTTCCTCGAAGGTCCGGTGCAGTACAACGGCATCCGCGGCATGCTGGGCTATACCGGCACATACAAGGGCCGCCGCATCTCCGTCCAGGGCCACGGCATGGGCATACCTTCCATGGGCATCTACTCATACGAGCTGTACGCATTCTACGGGGTGGACACCATCATCCGTCTGGGCACCTGCGGCACTCCGGATCCAAGTGTGAAGACAGGCACCATCGTGCTCGCCGAGACCGCAGTCACCGACTCGAACTTCGGATACCAGTACGACCTGCCGGAAGGGTATGTCGCAAAGGCCACTCCGGAGCTGCTGGAGAAGGCCGCAAAGGCCGCATCCGCCCTCGGGATCGATGTGCTGAAAGGTACCGTATTCTCCTCGGATGTGTTCTATGACGAGAACGGAGAGTTCTCTAAGCGTGTCAAGGAAGGCATCGTAGGTCTCGAGATGGAGTCCTATGCACTGTACACCAACGCTTATGCGAAAGGCGGGAAGGCCCTCACCATACTCACAGTCACCGACAATGCCGTCACCGGCGAGGCACTCCCTGCAGAGGAGCGTCAGAACGGCATGAGCCGCATGATCGAGCTGGCACTGAGCATGTAGCATCATGAAACTCTGCCGGTTCATAACCAGATACATGGCCGTCATCGTGCTGGTCGCGGCCCTGTGCTCCTTCCTCTGGCCTTCGGTCACGGGAGTGATACGCACGTCGTGGGTGACTCCGCTGTTGGGGTGCGTGATGTTCGGGATGGGACTCACCCTCGAGCTTCGGGATTTTGCGAAGGTATTCTCGCGCCCGAAGGATGTGATCACAGGGTGCCTGTGCCAGTTCCTCATCATGCCTCTCCTCGCATTCGGGCTGGTCAAGGCATTCAGGCTCCCCCCGGAGCTTGCCGTTGGCGTCATCCTCGTGGGCTGCTGCCCGGGAGGCACGAGTTCCAACGTGATCACCTACCTCTCCAAGGGTGATGTCGCCCTTTCCGTGGGCATGACAGGAGTGTCGACTCTCCTCGCGCCAGTGCTCACACCGCTGCTGGTGAAGGTGTTTGCCGGGCAGATGATACCGGTGGACTTCTGGGGCATGTTCCTCTCGATCGTGGAAGTCATCATCATCCCGATTGCACTCGGTCTTGCAGTGAAGGAGTTCCTGCCGAAGGTGACAGGAGTGCTGGTGCCATATCTGCCGGCATTCTCAGCCATGGTGATCACTCTCATCGTGATAGCAGTCGTGTCCGCCAATGCCGGGAGGCTCCATACCTGCGGAGTCCTCGTCATCATCGTGGTCATACTGCACAACATCTGCGGCTACGCTCTCGGGCTTGCGGTAGGAAAGATGCTCAAGATGCCGTCCTCCAAGGCGACAGCTGTCAGCATCGAGGTCGGGATGCAGAATTCCGGTCTCGCCTGCAGCCTCGCGGCCACGCACTTCCAGGCCCTTGCGATGGCGACCGTCCCGGGGGCGGTCTTCAGCGTATGGCACAACATCTCCGGGGCGCTGCTCTCGAGACTGTATGTGCGCTTTAACGGGGCTGGCGGGATACAGGATCCCGGTCGATCGAAATCACAAGACTGACGATCTCGGAATAGTTCGCGATGCCAGACCCTATCCGGTTGGACTTGAGGAAGAGGTCGTATATCCAATCCTGGATGCGGTCAAAAAGGTTCAGCCTCTGCGACACCCAGAACTCATGCACCTCCTTCTGGTCCTCCAGGATCTCAGGCCTCACCTGTGACAGCCATGCAGCATACTCCTCCTTCCCCAGCACGCGCCTCGCATTGGATGCCACATAGCCGAGCAGGAAGAAGTTGCCGCTGTAGCGCACGGACGGGTCCGAGGAGTCCCGGCAGACCCTGTATGCCCACCAGTTGGCCTCAGCCTCATTGCTGACTCCCAGCACGTGCGAGAATTCGTGCGCATATGTGAAGGGATATTCCAGCGCCGGTACTCCCCTCATCACATGGTGCTCTGCGGTCATCGGGCCCACGAATCCGGTCACTCCGGCACCGGTCCATATCCTGCTGAACCACGAGGTCTTGGGATGCTGCCAGTCCTTCGGGGATGCGAGGCCGAAATCGCCCTCCACCCTGCTGTACCAGCTGTGCGTCTCCTTTTCCATGGCTTCCATGTCACTGAACGCCACCGGACACCAGGACGCATTGAGTTCCTCTGTATAACTGTCCAGGAAGGCCATGAATTCCTCCTTGTCGAAGGATTTCCTGCTGCATCCAGACCGCTCGAAGATGTCACTCCTGTAGTAGTTGCAGGCCCACCCGACATAGCAGCCCACGAAGAGCCATAGGATGATCAGGCCGAGGCCTCCGGCAAGACGGCCCCAGCTGATACGCTTCCTGAAGGCCCGTACAAGCATGACCACTGCCGCGAGGAATGCCGCCAAGCCCACCGTCTCCTGCAGGGAGAACGGCAAGAGGGATGAGATCCGCGAGAGTGTCGCGGATATGGCGGGATAGAGGTTCAGCGCGTAGAAATCGGCCATCGGCCTGCAGAGGCGGCATGCGAGGACGAAGGCTGCGAGGCACAGACCTGTCCCGGTGAGCAGTTTATACTTCATATGAGCAAAATTAGCAGAAAAATCACTAACTTGGTCCAAAATAGACACCACAATGAAAAGAGCACTACTATTTACCGCACTTCTTACATGCAGCGCACTCCTGCAGGCCCAGCCGCAGCTGACCGCACCATGTGACACCACCTGGTACGAGCAGCAGGAGTTCGAGTGGCACATCACGCCAAGATACGACTACTCCCAGACTCTGCTCGGAAAGTTCTTCCTCAGCCAGGCTCACTATGACCAGAGGTTCAAGCTGCGCGACAACGGGAAGCAGACCGTCTACATGAACTGCGCCGAGGCGCTCGAGGCCATCAAGGCCATGGATGCCATCAGCCTCGGTCTCCCAAAAGTCATCTATCTTGTCGGATGGCAGTACAACGGGCATGACTCCAAGTATCCGGCATTCTTCGAATGCAACGAGAGCATCAAGGCTCCGGGAGATGAGAGCGCACACGAGAGCATCCTGAAACTGATGCAGGAAGCAAAGCAGTACAACACTGCGGTCAGCTTCCACATCAACATGTATGACTGCTATGACGACAGTCCCCTCTTCGAGAAATACAAGGCTGACGACGTGCTCGCCCGCTACGAGGACGGCGATTACATCCACTCAGACTGGGGATGGTGCGTCAGCTACGCCCGCGACTGGGCTACCGGCAACGCGCAGGCACGTCTGGACAGCCTCTGCAAGATATTCCCGGTAGCGGAGTCAGGCACCCTGCACATCGATGCCTTCCACTCACGCAACCCTGTACCTGTAGTGGAAGGTGACGAGATAAACATCCAGTACATCAGCCCGATCAGCCCATATCACGGCATAAGCAAGGCTGAGGAGATAGCAGCCCAGCTGAACATCATCAGATACCTGGATGCCAAGGGAATAGACGTCACTTCGGAATACTGCCCCGAGTACGATTTCCTCGGCTATCTCCCGGCCGTCTGGCACAAGAACGACAGTGAATATTACATGCTGTGGACTGAGAGGCAGTTAGCCCATACCAACGGAGTCCCTTGGGGTGGCGTATTCGGACGCAATGTCAACTGTGAGCAGGTCTACAGGAACGGAGCCGACACCATGGAGGGCAAACATGAGGTCTTCAAGAGGGAGTTCTGTCTCAAGTCGGTTCCATATCTCTACCTCAGCAAACTCACTCCTGTCGCCTATATCAAGGGCGCGGAAGACGAGAACGAAGGCATCTTCTCGGACGATGTCAGGACATTCACTGACGGCAGCGGAGAGAATTTCAGGATGTACAAGGGAGATGTCAAGCTCGCAGACGGAGGCGACATCTTCATCCCTGCAGGCTGGGTCGGAGACAATGTGGTCGTGGCGTACAGCACTGAAGGATATGACAAGGTCACATGGACACTTCCTTCAGAAATCAAGGCCAAGGGGTCTGCAAAGGCATTCTTCATCGATGCCGAGGGCGAGCACAGTGCCGGAGCGGTAAAGGTCCGCGGCCGCAAGGTCACCCTCTCCCTGAAGCCGGGCGAGATGCTGGAGCTCAAATTCTAAAAGTAAAGAGGGTGACCAAAAAGTGACTTCCGGAGCGTCAGCGACATGGGGTGTCTGAGGGGCGTAGCCCTTCAGTCCCCCTGAAAGGGGGTGCAGGGGGTTGCGATAGCATAAGAGAGGGCGGCTAAAACTTGTTTTTAGTCGCCCTCTTTATCTTATTCAGCATACAGGCCCGCAATCCTGTTACGCAGGTCTTCACCCCGAAGATCCATGTCTATGATCTTTCCGTCAGGATCGAGTATGAACATGCGCGGAATGGCGGTGACGTTGAACTTCCTTGCCACCGGGCAGTCCCATCCCTTGAGGGCTGACACGTGATGCCACGGAAGGTCCAGGGCTTCGATGCTGCTAGTCCACTTGCCTGCATCCTCATCGAGGCTGACACCGATGATCTCGAGCCCCTTGTCGTGATAGTCTGCATAGATAGCCTTCACGTTAGGCATTTCCGCACGGCATGGGCCACACCATGATGCCCAGAAGTCAACGATCACATAGTGACCGCGAAGGGAGTAGAGGTTGAAGTCAGTGCCCTCCGGAGTCTGGAGGGTGAAGTCATCCGGAGTGCCTCCGATGACGCACTGGCTGGCATTGTCGAGGCTGGCTCTGAGATTCTTTCCCTCAACGGAGGCCTTGACCTCATCGCTCAGGATGTTGTAGGCCGAGTCAGCCTTCTCGTACGACCAGTTGCGAAGGACATGGTCACCGATCAGGAATGTGGCAGCCCTGGAGGTCTTTGCGGTATCGAGATACGCATTGAGGCTCTCGAGGTTCTGCCTGTCAAACTCAGACATGGCATACTGCATCGAATCCTCAGGCATCGTCATCTCTCCGGAGACATACTTTGAGACAGCGATCATCTTGATGAGGCTGACAAGAGAATAATTGGTGGAATTCTCCTTGCCGTCCTTGTATATCTTCTGGTCGAAAGGCATGTCCTCAAGAGTGACGCGGTTGAACACGACAAGGCTGTCAGCATTCTTTCTCGAAGGCTTCGTCTCGCTCTTGACAGTCACCTTGAGAGGCTCCTCGTAGTCGTACAGGAGGAACGAATCATACTGCTCGCCTGCATAGAGCCTTGCCGGAGTCATGGACTCGACCTTGCCTGAGAAGGCAAAAGTACCTTTGGACACCACAGTGCTGTCAAGGACTGTCAGGTCATCGTTCGACGTCCCCTCGTAAAGGTAGACAGTCTGACCGTCGGCACCTTCCCAGGTGCCCTTGATTTCATAGCCCTTTGCGCAGCTCGCAAGAAGGGCTGCGCAGAAGGCCATGGCGACTATAGAATTTTTCATCTAGCTACTCTGCTTTGAAGTCGAGGGTGACGATCTTGTCGTAGTTTTCCTTGTCGTTGTCGTCTGCAACGGCCTTAGGCAGGGCGAAGATGGTGTAGGTCTCGCCAGCCTTGATGGCGTCGCCGCCGAAGAATCCGAAGTACCATGCGCAAGCTTTGTCAGTGTAACTTACAGTCTCAGGGCATGTGACGGTCTTGACATCACCTGCCATCATGCCGGAGCATATCTGGATGATTGTGAGCGGCATGTTTTCGTTCATCATGGCATCATAGCCTTCAATGGAGGACTTGAGAGCGATTCCGGTGTAGTACTGGCCCTCGCCGTTGACTGACCAGCTGATGGTGTTGCCGCCTTTGAAGGTGACGTCATCGATCAGGTCATTAGGATGTGCAGCCTGTGCAACTGTGACGGTCTTGGTTATGTCGGCACATGTGAAGGTGACGACAGCACTGCGGGCAGCCTTGGCAGCGTTTGCAGCGACAGTGATGGTCACAGAGGTGGCACCGGCTCCTGCAGTAGGGCTTACAGTAACCCAGTCAGAGTCTGTGGAAGCGCTCCATGAGCCATTCTCGCTGGTAACGGTAGCAGCAATGGATGCGCCCTCATATGACACTTCCTCTCCTGCGTATGTGGTGGTCACATTGAGAGAAGGATGGCCGCCCTGATTGATGGTGACGGTCTGACGGAGGTCCTTGACGGTGATCGTAACCACGGCCTTGCGTGCAGAGGTCGATTCATTCTTGGCAACGATGAGCCTTACGGCCTTTGCGCCCTCTCCTGTGGTAGGGTCAACTGTAACCCAGTCGGAGTCTGAGACTGCGGTCCATGCTCCGTGCTCGCTTGTGACAGTGAGGCTGAGAGTGGTTCCCTCATAGCTGACTTCTTCACCCTTGTATGAGGTTGCGACCTCGAGGGTAGGCTCCTTGGCACATGATACCAGGGCAAGTGCTGCAACTACGGCAGCGAAGAAAAGTGATTTTTTCATGTCTTTGATTATTTAAAATGATATTCCAAAGTTGTCGTTCATATACTCTCGCACTGCGGCGATCTTGGTTTCCAGTCCCTTTCGTTCCACCTCCAAATGGATGTGTCCGGAGTATGAAGAGTCCCTGTCATAGGCAAGCCCGTCGATGGACTGGAGGTAGTCCTCTATCTCTTCAGGGCTCCATAGTATGAGCATCGAGAGGATGTCCGCGAAGTCCTGCATGTATGTCATCACATAGTATGTAAGTATCAGGTCGTCCTCATCCGGGAAGGCACAGTACGAATTCCATCCGTAGCGGCACGGCCTGAGAGATCCGCAGTAGCCCCAGAAGGAAAATCCATCAGAGCCGTCGTCTCCCGGCATGTTGAAGTAGTACTTTCCTGCACTTATGGAGCTCTGGTAGTATGGTGTGTACATGGTAAGGTCGCCTATCCTGCTCTTCCCGTATTCCATGAACGTGCCCGGCTCGGGCCACCTCGTAGTGTTCGACATCATCCTTTCCAGCACGAGCGAGAGGATGTTGAACCTGACTTCGTCCTCATCCCCGTCAAGCATGGATACGGCAAGGGTGAGGTGGTTGCTGCCGATATCCCCGTAGAGACTGCGTATCTTTTCCTCAAGCCTGTGGCCAGTCGATGAGTACACTTCGTCGGTCCACTCAAACTTCACACTGTCCACTATGTAGATGGTAGCGGGGAGCGTCTCTGTGATGAGCTCCGACGGGATGAGAGGGAATATCTTCTCATCCAGATATTTCAGCATCCTCTCTCCGTCCTCCACCGTGGTAGTGTCGATCGTGGTCTCAAGGGAGCTTGACCCGTCAAAGGCGTAGTCGGAAAGTGAGACCGTGTTGGTCGCCGCAAGTCCCCACTTGTCGTTGAACCAGTCGTACTCATCCGGGAAAGGCCTCGTAAGGTCATCCACCCAGCTCCAGTCATACTCCGGTTCGACAGAGCAGGAGAGGATGAGTAGCGAGAGCATCATCAAATATGTTATCTTGTATCTCATTCTGCCTGCCTGTATGGTCGCTCATTATAGTTGTCCGGACAGATGGCTCTCTCCGCAGCAGGGAAATTCAAGGTGAATGCCTTGTCATGGTCCCTAAGCACATATTTCGCCCCATCCTTCCACGGGTGCACTATCTGGGCCTGCCCTGTCCTGCGGACATCCCACCAGCGGTGCAGGTCTTCGCCTGCCATCTCACGTCGCCGCTCCCTGTAGATAAGGGAGAGAAGGTCGGATGCGGACTCCAGAGGGGTGTAGCCGGATATCCTCTTCGCCCGCACCTTGTTGAGCATCTCGAGTGCGTCTCCCTCATGGCCGGAGCGGGCATACGCCTCAGCCATGTTGAGATATACCTCCGCTGTGCGCAGTGCAGTGCATCGCGTATACTGCAGGTCGTTGGAGTCATACTTGAGGAAACTGTAGCTGTAGTAGTAGCTGGCGATGAGCATCAGCGAACTCCAGCCCGGAGGGACGAAGAAATAATCCAGCCTGTGGTCCCTCTCACCCTTCGCAAGGTCCATGGAGTATGTCGCTATCAGGTCATCCGAAGGAGCATAGTACATGGTCTGGTCACTGCTGAGACTGCCCTGGAAGTTGGCAGCCTTGAGACCGTATATCCAGAGTATCTCAGGGTTGGAGTACGAGATGAAATTCAGTACGGACGAGCTCAGCGGGCTTCCGCCTTCCGGGTCGGCAGGATATGTCTTGGACGTGATGTCGTAGAGGTCTGAGTTGAGTTCCAGGACCCTCTTGCCGTATCCGATCACGGAGTCATAGTCTTCCATGTACAGAGCCACTCTCGAAGCGAGGGCAAGAGCTGCCTTGACATTTATCTCATATATGTTCTTTACGGTAAACTCTGACAGGAGCGAGATGGCATCATCGAGGTCCGAGCGTATCCGGTTCCACACATCCTCCACACTCGCACGTGGGAACACTTCTGTGGAAGGTGTAGGATCCAGCTTCAGAGGGACACACGGATCTGCAGGAGAAGCCTCATTATATGCAGGGCCATAGAGGTTGGCAAGATAGAAGTATGCCAGAGCCCTGTGGAAGAGAGCCTGTCCGCGCAGCAGTTCCCTCTCCCCGTCCGGGTCGTCGAGCTCATCGATGGCATCAAGTACGGTGTTGGCTATCAGGACCTGACTGTAGAAGTAGTCGAAAGCACCATCAGTGAAGTCGTCGTCCTCGATCTCATCAGCCCACTGATAGACAAGCCTGTACCTGGACAGATACGAGCTTTCGGAAGGACTGGAAACACCTGCAGTCTTGGACACGTCAGTGAAGAGGACATCGTCTGTCATCAGCGTCACGAACATAGGGGAAGAGGCAGCCTGGCGGAAATACCCGTTGGACCCCTGAAGCATTTCCTTGTACTGCTGGACATTGGTCGGAACAATGAGGTTCTGCGACGTCCTCTCGAGAAAGGACGAGCACGCGCTTAGCACGAGCGCTGCAATGGAGAGTGTTATGATATTCAATCTTTTCATTACAGCGTGATGTTCATTCCAAATGAGTATGTCCTAGGGATCGGCGTAGTGGCGGACTGGCCGAGTTCCGGATCGAATCCCTGCCATCTCTTGTCAGCGATGAGGAAGAGATTGGTGGCCTGAAGCCTGAATGACAGTGCATTGATCCTGGCCCTGTCAAGGAATTTCTTTGGCACTGTGTATGTCAGGGACAGCATCCTGAGACGGAGGTTGTCAGTCCGGCACACACGGGCCGTGGAGTAATCATACATTGCGACGCCCTTGTAGATGGAACCCTTTGATGAGTCCGCCGGTCTGAGTACCAGGGAATCATAGGAGTAGTCATCGTAGAGTACAGGTATGTCGGTATATTCCTCATCGCCCGGAGCCTTCCATCTGTTCTTTATCTCGACGGTCATGTTGTATTCAGGGTCGAATACCTTGGAGTACGAGCCGTTGTAGATGGCAGGAAGCCTTCCTGACGCACCGAACGAGTAGGTGAACGACCCGTTGAGATGGAAATTGTAAAGTCTCAGGCCGAAACCGAATCCTCCGGAGCCCACAGGGTTGATTGTGCCGGACTTGACGAGACCTATCTCGGACTCGTAGAGGGTGTAGTTAGGAACGAGTTCTCCGTCGATGACCACGGTGTCAAAGCCGTCCTTGTCCCTGAATATAGGCAGACCTGTATCATGGTCCAGTCTCGAGAAATCATATGAGTAGAAAGTGCCTATCGGCACGCCCTCGATCAGGGCGGAACCGCTGAGCTTCTGGCTGAGGGTTATGCTGCCCATGGCAGAGTCCGCACGGACCAGTTTGTTGACATTGTAGCCGTAGTTGAAGGACAGGTTCAATGCAAGGTTCTGTTTCTGGATGATGTATGCTGCCAGACTGACCTCGACTCCGCTGTTGTTCATGTCTCCGGCATTGATCTTATAGCTGGTGATGCCGTTCACTCCGGAGATGACTTTGTTCATTATCATGTCCGTACCCACCTTGTGGTACGCATCCACGGTACCGCTGAGCCTGTTGCCGAAGAGCGAGAAATCGATTCCGGCATTGTAGGACGTGGTCTTTTCCCAGCGTAGGTCGGCATTAGGCCAGTATGTGACCGAATTGGTCGCAAGTCCGGTGTCACCGTCGATGGTGCCTATCTTCAGGACGAGGTCAGGGGAAGTCGCGCTGTCCACATTGCCCTGGGTACCGTATGACAGTCTGAAGGCAAGGTATGTAAGCGGCTTTACTCCCTTCATGAATGCCTCCTCGGAGACAGCCCACTTGCCCGATACGGACCAGATAGGGAGGAACCGGTACTTCGGATTGGTCCCGAACTGGTTGGATCCGTCCATGGAGATACTCGAATTGAAGATGTACCTGTCCTTGTAGGAATATGAGGCCACGCCCCTGAAGGAAACCACGTTCCTGACATTGTCAGTGAGGGATGGAAGGAAAGATCCGCCGCTTACCTTTGCAAGGTATGCTTCGGTCATTCCCGGTGAGACGGTCTTGCCTCGTTCCGGCATGTAGCCATACCAGCTGCCGCTCAGTCCCTCGGTCTTAGTGCTGCGCAGCTCGGACACGCCCATCAGGCTGGCGACATGCCCATGCCCCATCTCCTGATTCCAGCTCAGCTGGTTGCGCAGATTCCATGTGCCGACAGAATTGCTTGAATACGAGAGTACACCGCCCTGAGGAAGAGGAGACTCGTTCCACTCGTCCGAATTGATGTCGACATAGTAGTCCCGGCTATACCCGCGGATCAGGGCGACGTTGTACGAGTCAGCGTCCATCCAGCTGTTGCGGACATTCTGCGACTTGGCATATGATCCCTGAAGCTCATACTTGATGTGCTCTATGATGTTCCACTGAAGATTGAGTTTGGCCGTCATCTGGATCAGGTCATTGCTCATGCCAGTGTGCTCGATCTCATCCAGGATGTTGTAGGTGATGGCGTCCTTGCCTTCTCCGAGTGTGGAATACGGTTCGTAATAGAAGAGCGAGCCATCCTCATTGTAGCACGGAATGGTCCTGGCGGTCTTGTAGGCGTAGGTCTTCGGATTGACGCCGTTGTATCCGCCGCTCTTGGTCATGGATGCGTTGAGTTGCGTCCCCACATACAGTTTCTTAGGAATCACCCATGAGTTGAGTTTCGTGAGGATGGTGTATCTGTTCGAGTATTCTGCACGGGCGGTACCGGGCTGGATGTCGGCTCCGAGGGAGGTGTAGTAGGTCGTGTTCTGATTGCCTCCGCTGAGACTCACTGAGTGGCTCTGCGTCAGGGCATTGCGATAAAGGAGCGAGAACCAGTCGGTGTTCCCCCTGGCCATGTCATCCAGAGCGTCACGGAACTCATCCCTGCTGATGCCCTTGGACTCGAACTTGTTGAGGAGACCCTCGTAGCCGATGTTGAGCGAAGACATCGTACGCTCATAATGCAGACCGGCGGCATTGATGTCCCTGGAAAGGATTATGCGGTCATATGCATCCATCTGGTTGAGCCTGTTGTACGAGTCACGCTGCTGGAGGGAGAAATTGCCCGAATAATTGACTCTCGCCTTCCCGGACTTTCCCTTCTTGGTGGTGACTACGATGACGCCATTGGCGGCCTGGATGCCATAGATGGCAGTTGCGGATGCATCCTTGAGGATGGTGATGGACTCAATGTCATTAGGGTTCACGCCGGCAATAGCATTGCCGCCAAGATA
>R14__coassemble_844_pt1 | contig 18179 bp, 14 predicted proteins | sample R14__metabat2_low_PE_037 | metagenome-assembled genome bin R14
CTTCACCATCGGTCCGAAGGACGGCAGCTACTACATCAGTCTGACTGACGAGACCTTCAAGTCCCTCGTCAGCGAGTACCTCAGGCCTGTCACCAGGAAGATTCTCTTCGGATGAACAACTATACCTACATAGTCAGCAGTCTTCCAGTCATAGCCCAGAGCATGGCAGTCTCCGGAGGCATAGACGCCCAGGAAATCCTCGCCCAGATCAGAGAGCAGCTGTCGGAAGGCGACTGCGAGACTCTGTCTTTCCTTCTCAAGGGGCTGAAGGGAGAATCCCTCGACGCCTCTTTCTACTGGACGGCAGAGAGGTCCGGCAACAGTTTCATCAGGGATTTCTTCGCCTTCGACATGGATCTGAGGAACACCAAGGCCAGGTATCTCAACAAGGCACTCGGCCAGCCTGAGTCCCAGGACACCATAGTGTTGGATGAGGAGGGTTCCCACGAATTTGAAGAGGAGGCTGAAGTCCAGAGCATACTCTCAGGCAGCGACATCCTGTCCAGGGAGCGCGCGCTCGACAACCTCTACTGGAAGAAGGTCGAGGAGCTGACGTTATTCGACTACTTCGACCTCAATGCGGTCCTCGGGTTCGTGGTAAGGCTCCATACTGTGGAGAGGTGGCTCAAGCTCGATGAGAAGACAGGGCACGAGATGTTCCGCAAGCTGGTGGGAGAAGTCAGCGCCACATTCAAAGGTGTGAACTATACAGAATAATACAAATATCACGATATGAAAAGTACAGGAAAGGTCATCGGCATCGTGTCGAACCTCGTGACGGTGGAAGTCTGCGGTCCTGTGGCAGAGAATGAGCTCTGCTACATCACCATAGGCGGCACCAAGGTTCTCGCCGAAGTCATCAAGGTGACCGGAAACAAGGCGTCAGTGCAGGTATTCGAGAGCACCAGGCGACTCAGGAACGGAGACCCGGTGGAGTTTGAGGGCAAGATGCTCGAGGCCACTCTCGGCCCGGGCCTGATGTCCAGCATCTATGACGGTCTCCAGAACGACCTCACCACCATGGAAGGCGTATTCCTCAAGAGAGGAGAATACACCGACCCTCTCGACAGGGAGAAACTCTGGGATTTCACTCCTATAGCAGCCGCAGGCGACAAGGTGGTCGCAGCAGACTGGCTCGGCGAAGTCAAGGAGGGGTGGATTCCTCACAAGATCATGGTGCCTTTCGCCTTCAGGGGCGAATATACCGTAAAGAGCGTCATCGGCGCCGGCTCATACAACGTCGACACCGTCATTGCAGTGCTCACTGACTCCGAAGGGGAGGATCACGAGGTCACGATGACCCAGAAATGGCCTGTCAAGGTGGCCGTCAAGGGTTACAGGGAGAAACCACGTCCTCAGAAGATCATGGAGACCGGTGTGCGCGTCATCGACACCTTCGACCCTATAGCAGAAGGCGGCACAGGATTCATCCCGGGACCTTTCGGATGCGGCAAGACCGTCCTCCAGCATGCCATAGCAAAGCAGGGGGATGCCGACATCGTGGTGATGGCAGCCTGCGGCGAACGTGCCAACGAGGTGGTGGAGATATTCACAGAGTACCCGGAGCTCGTCGACCCTCACACCGGACGCAAGCTCATGGAGCGTACAACCATCATCTGCAACACTTCCAACATGCCTGTTGCTGCGCGTGAGGCATCCGTATACACGGCCATGACCATATGCGAGTACTACCGTGCCATGGGCCTGAGATGCCTTCTCCTTGCAGACTCCACATCCCGCTGGGCACAGGCTCTCAGGGAGATGTCAAACCGTATGGAGGAGCTTCCGGGACAGGATGCATTCCCTGTCGACCTGTCTTCCATCATCTCCAACTTCTACGCCCGCGCCGGCATGGTCGTCCTGGGCAACGGCAAGACCGGGGCTGTCACATTCATCGGCACCGTATCCCCTGCCGGAGGTAACCTCAAGGAGCCTGTAACCGAAGCGACCAAGAAGGCAGCACGCTGCTTCTATGCGCTCGAGCAGGCACGTGCCGACCAGAAACGCTATCCTGCAGTCAACCCTACAGACTCATACTCCAAGTACCTCGAGTACCCTGAGATCATCGCATATCTCGACGAGATCTTCGGGAAGGGATGGGTCTCTAAGGTGGAGAGGTCCAAGGTGATAGTCCGCCGAGGCAAGGAGATGAACGACCAGATCAACATCCTCGGAGACGACGGAGTGCCGATGAGCTATCATGAGGCTTTCTGGAAGAGCGAGCTCATAGACTTTGCCTTCCTGCAGCAGGATGCGTTCGACGCCATCGACTCAGTCTGCCCTCTCGAGAGGCAGAGATACATGCTTGACCTCATCCTCGGCATCTGCGACAAGGACTTCGAATTCGACAATTTCGAGCAGTGCCGCGCATACTTCAAGGACATGATCAACGTCCTCAAGCAGATGAACTACTCCGAGTTCCAGAGCGAGAATTTCGTACAGTACAGGGATCAACTCAATAACATGCTGACAGAACATGGCAAATAAAGCATATCAGAAAGTTTACACCAAGCTCGAGGCCATCACCAAGGCCACTGTCACGGTAAAGGCTCCGGGAGCCTCCAACGACGAGCTTGCCACCGTGGGAGGACGCCTCTCGCAGGTGGTGAAGACCAAGGGAGACCTTGTCACGATGCAGGTATTTGCCGGCACCGAAGGCATTCCTACCAATGCGGAGGTCGCATTTGAGGGCAATCCTCCAGTGCTCAAGGTTTCAGAGCAGCTTGCAGGCCGCTTCTTCAACGCATACGGAGAGCCTATCGACGGCGGCCCTGAAGTAGAAGGAGAAGTCCGTGAGATCGGAGGCCCTTCCGTCAACCCATACAGAAGACGCCAGCCTTCGGAGCTCATCCCTACCGGCATCGCGGGAATCGACCTCAACAACACCCTCGTCTCCGGTCAGAAGATTCCTTTCTACGCCGACCCTGACCAGCCATACAACCAGGTGATGGCAGACGTTGCCCTCAGGGCAAAGGTCGACAAGATCATCCTCGGAGGCATGGGCCTGACCAACGATGACTACCTCTTCTACCGTCACGCTTTTGAGAGTGCAGGTGCCCTCGACAGAATCGTCTCCTTCGTCAACACGACAGAGAATCCTCCTGTGGAGCGGCTCCTCATTCCTGACATGGCTCTCACGGCAGCAGAGTACTTCGCAGTGGACAGGAACGAGAAGGTGCTCGTGCTGCTTACCGACATGACCCTCTACGCAGACGCCCTGAGCATCGTGTCCAACCGCATGGACCAGATTCCTTCAAAGGATTCCATGCCGGGATCGCTCTATTCCGACCTCGCGAAGATCTACGAGAAGGCTGTGCAGCTTCCTGACGGAGGTTCCATCACCATCATCGCCGTGACCACCCTCAATGACGGCGACATCACCCACGCCATCCCGGACAACACCGGATACATCACCGAAGGCCAGCTCTACCTCAAGGCCGACACCGACACAGGAAAGGTCATCGTGGATCCGTTCAGGTCCCTGAGCCGACTCAAGCAGCTCGTGCAGGGCAAGAAGACCCGTGAGGACCACAGCCAGGTGATGAACGCAGGCGTGCGCCTCTACGCAGACGCGCAGAACGCAAAGACAAAGCTCGAGAACGGTTTCGACCTGTCCGACTATGACCTCAGGTGTCTCGACTATGCCAAGGAGTACGCCACACGTCTTCTCGCCATCGACATCAACATCTCCATCGAGGAGATGCTCAACACCGCATGGGAGATATTCGCAAAGTACTTCTCCCCTGCCGAGACAGGTATCAAGCAGGCTCTTGTAGATAAATACTGGCCGTCCAAGTAAACGATATGGCTATCAGATTTCAGTACAACAAGACTTCCCTGAACAACCTTCAGAAGGACCTCAAGGTGAGGCGCAACGCCCTCCCGACCCTAAAGAACAAGGAGTCGGCACTGCGTGTCAGCGTCATGTCCGCCAAGGCTCAGGCCGACAGGCTTGTCAAGGATCTGGAGGATGCCATGCAGAGATATGACTATCTTGCCGCTCTTTGGAACGAATTCGAGCCCGGGCTCATAAGGATCACTGACGTGGACCTCTTCACCGAGAAGGTCGCAGGAGTGAAGACACCGGGACTGGGCGAGATCCACTATGAGCTGGCAAGCATCAACACCTTCGTCAAGCCGGCATGGTATGCCGACGGAGTGCAGATTCTCAAGGACCTCAGCAGGCTCGGGATAGAGTCCGAGGTCTACAGGGAGAAGGCGCGCATCCTGGACTTCCATCGCAAGAAGACCACACAGAAGGTCAATCTCTACGAAAAGGTACAGATCCCCGGCTATCTTGAGGCCATAAGGAAGATCAAGAGATACATGGAGGATGAGGAGAATCTCTCCAAGGCATCCTCCAAGATCGTAAAGGAGCGTCACGCCGCTCAGGAGGAGGAAGAGTCATGATAGAGAAAATGACAAAGTATTCCTTCATCCTCATGAGTGAAGGGTCGCAGGATTTCATCAGCAGGATTCAGGACCTTGGAGTGGTCGACATCACCCGTTCGAGCGTCCCTGTGGACGAGGAGACCACGGCTCTTCTCTCGAGGATGGAATTCCTTGGCAAGTGTATCAAGGATGCTTCCGAGACAGATTTTGACGGCAGTGGCGTCGAGATATGCGGCACCGACTATGCGGAGCAGTTTGCCGAGGCCGGCGAGAAGCTCAGCCAGATCGAGGAAAGTCTTGCCGACGCCCGCAGGGAGCGCGAGGACAGGCTCGCATGGGGAGCCTTCGACAAGGAGGCCATCACAAGGCTTGAGGCCGCAGGATGCCATATAAGGTATTACAAGGTTGCAGCAAAGAGGTTCAATCCACAGTGGGAGCAGGACTACGCCCTGGCAAGGATAGCCGAGGACGGGAAGAACATATGGTTCGTAACTGCAGACGCCACAGGCAACGGCTATGATTTTCCGCTGACAGAATGCCCTGCCCCGGAGGCGCCATACACCGTCTCAGATGAGATGATTGCCACTCTGGAAGAGGAGGCAAGGGAGTATCGTGCCAAGCTGGGCGCCCTGAAGGCTTTCGTACCCCAGATGGAAGAAGCCCGCAGAATCACCGCTGCCAGGCTTGACGCATGCCTTGCCGAAGCCGGAAAGTCCGAGAGTTCGGAAGGGCTTCTCACCATATTCGAAGGCTATGCACCATCCTCTGACGACGGAAGGCTCAGATCAGAATTCGACTCGATGGACGTGCTCTGGATCAGCGGTGATGCCGTGACAGATGACAACCCTCCTATCTCCTTCCGCAACAACAGGTTCGTCAGGATGTTTGAGGTCCTCACCGACATGTACGGAAGGCCGGCATATGACGGATTTGACCCGACTCCTTACATTTCAGTATTCTTCCTGCTCTTCTTCGCGATGTGCATGGGAGATGCCGGATACGGCCTCATACTGATAGCCGGAGGTTTCCTTCTGAAGAAGGTGAAGAGTTTCGCATCATTCGCGCCTCTGGTCAGCGTACTCGGAGTGGCGACAGTGGTGGTGGGATTTTTCTTCCACACCTTCTTCTCAGTGGACATCTCGACATGGAAGTGCATCCCTGACGCGGTCAAGAGCATATTCGTACCTGCAAAGATAGCGGGATATGACGGCACCATGGTGGTATCGCTCATAGTGGGTATCATACACCTGTGTCTCGCAATGACCGTCAAGACCGTCTACGCCACCAGGAACAAAGGCTTCCTTGCCTCTCTCAGCACCTGGGGATGGACTCTGCTGATTGTGGGCGGAGTCATCGTCGGAGTCATCGCTCTTCTTGGAGTGATCGACATGGCTGTGACCAAGTGGATAATCATCGCCCTCGGCATCGTGTCAGCTATAGGCATATTCTTCCTCAACGACCTCCACAGGAATCCTCTCCTCAACATAGGCGCAGGACTCTGGGAGACCTACAACACGGCCACCGGACTGCTCGGCGACGTGCTGAGTTACCTTCGACTCTACGCCCTCGGGCTTGCCGGCAGCATGCTCGGATTTGCCTTCAATGACATGGGAAGAATGGCACTCGGAGACGGCGGGAGCATAGGCGGATGGGCAGCTTTCCTGCTGATAGTCATCATAGGCCACACCCTCAACCTTGCAATGGCAGCCCTCGGTGCCTTTGTCCATCCTCTGCGACTCAACTTCCTCGAGTTCTTCAAGAATTCCGGCTACGAAGGCACAGGCCGCATCTACAAACCAATGACGAAATAATAACAAACAAATAAAAACATCAATTATGCTCAATTTGATTCTCGGCTATATCGGCCTCGGACTCGTGCTCGCACTTGCCGGCATCGGCAGTGCAATCGGAACCACCACAGCTGGCAACGCAGCCGAAGGTGCACTCAAGAAGAAACCGGAAGCATCCGGATCATACATGGTCCTCTCTGCACTCCCTGCAACGCAGGGTATCTACGGATTCGTGGCATTCTTCATGATGCTCAGCAAGATCAAGGCAAATCCTGAGACCGGACTCCTCATTTTCGGCATCGGAGCATGCGTAGGTCTCGTCTGCATGATCTCTGCAATACGTCAGGGCCAGGTATGCGCAAACGGTATTGTGGGCGTATCCCAGGGGCACAACGTATTCACCAACACCCTCATCTACGCCGCTCTTCCTGAGTTCTACGCCATCCTCGGACTCGTTGGAGCCATCATGGTAGGCTAGTCATGAAAAAGATCATCCTTTCCATCGCCGCCGTGGCTGCGGTTGCCGCATGCTCTCCTAAGCAGGAGACCATGGAACAGCTTGCACAGAGAGTGTTCGACGTGGCCCAGCAGCAGTGCACCTATCTCGACTCCCAGACTCCTGAGGGAGAGGTTGCGTGCCACTATGACCATCTCGGCAAGTACAAATTCAGCGGTATCACCGACTGGGTCAGCGGATTCTTCCCGGGGACCTGCTGGATACTCTATGAGCAGACCGGCAACGAGGCCATGAAGGCCCTTGCAGAGAAGCACACTCTCAAGCTTGCGGACCTCACAGCCCCGGGTACAGTCACCCATCACGACATAGGGTTCATGGTGAACTGCAGCTACGGCAAGGCATACGAAGCCACCGGAGACGAGAAATACCTTCCTGAGATCAAGGATGCCGCCGTGATACTTTCCGGCAGATACAATCCGACTGTGAAGTGTATCATGAGCTGGAACCCTAACTCGAAGTGGCAGTATCCTGTCATCATCGACAATATGATGAATCTCGAGCTGCTCTGCAATGCGGCGGACAAGTTCGGCCTGGACTCGCTCAGGGACATCGCAGTCACCCATGCAGAGACCACCATGGCCAACCATTTCAGACCAGACTATTCCTCTTACCATGTGGTAAGCTACATCCCTGAAACAGGAGAAGTGGAGAAGAAGAACACATGGCAGGGTCTCTCTGACGACTCCTGCTGGAGCCGAGGAGAAGCATGGGGACTCTATGGCTACACAATGATGTACAGAATGACAGGCAAGGAAGAATTCCTCGCCCAGGCGGAGAAGATCGCAGGATACATCCTTGCACACCTGCCTGAGGACGGCATCCCGTTCTGGGACTATGACTCTCCTTGCATCCCTGATACATTCGTGGACTCCTCTGCCGGAGCCATCATGGCATCTGCCTTCGTAGAGCTCAGCACCCTGACAAAGGATACTGCAAAGAAGGGTGAGTATCTCAGGACCGCAGAGAAGGAGATACGCACCCTCGCTTCAGACAAATATCTTGCACAGCCTGGCAAGAACGGAGGATTCCTCATCCGTCACGGAGTCGGAGCCCTGTCTCTCAACTCTCAGATCGATGTGCCTCTCTCTTACGGAGACTACTACTTTCTTGAGGCTATCGCACGCTATCTTGCGCTGAAATAGAAGGAAAACCTTAAAGACTGTGGCCGGTCAGCACGTTTATCTGCTGGCCGGTCACTTTTATGCTGACCGGAAGAGTACCGAGCACTTCCCCGTCGATTTCCACATGCTCTGAAGACGGATCGGAAGCACACTCCACCGATATCTCACGGCATTTCCCCATCACGAGACAGTCCGTCTTGTAGAGAGTGCCGGTAAAGAGACGCGGAAGCTCGCGGATTATCCTCAAAAGCGGGACTGGAGGCACTATCATATAGTCCAGAAGCCCGTCGTCCATGACAGCAAGCGGGACCTGACGCATGCCGCTCCCGCTATATTTCCCGTTGCCGAATGCTATCGAATACACGATGCCATCATATGCCACTTCTCCGTCAGCGATAACCCTGGCATGGAATTTCCCCAGGTTGAGGACAGTGTGGACAAGAGCATCCAGATATATCATCCTGCTGCGCCTGCCGGCATCTTTCTGGGAGTTTACACGCATGCACACCTGGGAATCAAAACCCACACCGCCTATATTGGCCATATAGGAAACGCCCTCCGGAGTCTCGACCCGGACTATGTCCTGTCTCGTGAATGACTCCTCTGAGATGAGGTCCACCACCTTCATCATGTCATGCGGAACCCCGGTAGACTTGATCCAGTCATTGCCGGAGCCTATAGGGATCACGGCGAGGGTGAAGTCCTCGGCCGCCGTGCCGCTTTCGTCGACATATTGCATGATGCCGCAGAGAGTTTCATGCACGGACCCGTCGCCCCCGACAGAGAGTATCTTCCTGTACCCATGCTGCGCTGCCTCATAGGCGAGCTTCATGGCATGAAACCTGTAGTTTGTGAGAGTGGTCTTGTACTGGATACCCCTGGACGTGAGATATTTCTCTGCACGGGCCCACTGCGGAAGGGTCTTGCCGGAGCCGGCATGGGGATTTACTATGCAGTACCAGTCTGGTTTGATGGAAGGCATTGGCTTTGTGTACGTGGCTATACAAAAGTAGGAAATTAAACGGAGATGTAGATTATTTTTCGTAATTTTGCTTGAATCACTGTGACCATACGCATGGGTAAAATTATAGCAATCGCAAACCAGAAGGGAGGGGTCGGCAAGACGACCACCGCGATCAATCTCGCGGCGTCTCTCGCCGTCCTTGAGAAAAAAGTTCTCATCATCGATGCAGACCCCCAGGCCAACACCACCTCAGGTCTCAACTTCTCACCGGAAGACGGGCAGAAGAGGACTCTCTACGAGGTGATGATAGGTCAGATCAGGGTCGAGGATGCACTGATTCAGACCGAGATAGCAAAGCTTCACATGATTCCTTCCCACATCAACCTCGTCGGTGTCGAGGTCGAGATGCTGGAGGAACCCGAAAGGGAGTCAATTCTCAAGAAAGCCATAGCTCCGGTAAGGGACAACTACGACTTCATCATCATCGACTGTTCCCCATCGCTTGGACTTATCACCATCAATGCGCTTGCAGCTGCAGACTCCGTCATCATACCTGTACAGCCTGAGTTCTTCGCCCTCGAAGGCCTTGGCAAGCTCCTTCAGACCATACGGCTCGTTCAGAACAGCATCAACCCTGCCCTCACCATCGAAGGCTTCGTGGTGACTATGTTCGACGGCAGGACCAAGGTCCACACCCAGGTGGTCGGGGAGCTCAGGGAGCATTTCGGGAGCATGGTCTTCAACACGGTGATCCAGCGAAACATACGCCTCAGCGAGGCTCCTTCCCACGGCAAGCCCATCATCCTCTACGACGTGATGAGCAACGGCTCCAGCAATTACCTCAACCTCGCGAAGGAAGTACTCGACAAGAACTGAAGACAATGGCAACAAAGACAGCAAGAGGACTCGGAAAAGGTCTGAGCGCCCTTCTGGGTGAGACCGCAGACATAGACAGCTTCCGCAAGCCGGTGGGCTACGTCAACAAGGAGATAGCAGGGACTTCCGTAGAGAACGGCAGGCCGACTGCCGACATACTCCGTATTCCAGTGGGCCAGATCGAGCCCAATCCATATCAGCCGCGCCTGAGTTTCGACCCTGAGGCTCTCGAGGAGCTGGCTGAGTCGATCAGGACTCTCGGGCTGATCCAGCCTATCACCGTCAGGAAAGTATCAGAAGGCAGATATCAGATCATAAGCGGCGAAAGGCGCTTCCGCGCTTCCAAGCTCGCCGGGATGGACATGATGCCAGCCTATGTCAGGGAAACCAACGACCAGGGCATGCTCGAGATGGCCATAGTGGAGAACGTCCAGAGAGCAGACCTCGACCCTATAGAGACGGCACTCGGCTATCAGAGGCTCATCGACGAGTGCAACCTCACCCAGGAACAGATGGCCCTCAGGGTAGGCAAGAAAAGGGCATCCGTCACCAATTATCTCAGGCTTCTTAAGCTTCCTGCAAAGGTGCAGCATGACCTCAAGACAGGCCTTCTCAGCGTGGGTCACGCCAAGGTGCTCCTCTCCGTGGAGGACTCTGAGCTCCAGTCCATGCTCTGCAACCTCACCATCAAGGAAGGCTGGTCAGTGCGTCAGCTCGAAGACAAAGTGCGCAAGATGGAGAAGGAGAGCCAGCCGACACCTTACGAGGAGACTGGAGACCTTCCAGAAGAATACTACAAGGTACTCGAGTACATGGGCCGTATCTTCGGCGACAACATCTCCCTCAAGAGAAGTTCCTCCGGCAAAGGCAGCATAACCCTCAGATTTGAGTCTGACGAGGAGATGAGGAACTTCCTGGCAATGCTTGAAGAAAGAGAGAAGTAACCGATGCGAAAGGCTCTGGTCCTCATATTGACAGCGTTCGTCCTGATGACGGCGGGAGGCTTGACTGCAAGGGCGCAGTTCAAGTCGGAGGCCTTCTCACAGGACTACGGCAGCAATGACGGCGACACCACCCAGACCAAGCCCCTCTTCTCAGTCAAGGACTACTACCGCCAGATGACCCACAAGGACACCGCAGCCAGAATAGGTACCCTGTTTGCCGGCTCCACAGTCCTGGTCGGCGGACAGCAGATATACCAGAGACAGTACTGGAAGCTTCCGGTGATCTACGGCACGATAGGAGCGGAAGTCGGGCTGGGAGTGCACTACCACAGCATCTACAAGAAGTCCCTGGATGCTTACAATGCTGCATACGAGCTGGATCCCGAGACGACTCTCTCCATAGACAAGAAGTCAAAGAACATCAGCACGATACTCTTTGCTGCAGCCGGAGTCGCATACTGGGGCACGCTGATGGACGGAGTGTACAACTTCAAGAAAGACCAGTACCCCAGCGCCGGCAAGGCAGCCCTCTACTCCCTGCTCCTCCCCGGACTCGGTCAGGCATACAACCACGAGTACTGGAAGATACCTGTCTACTGGACAGGGATGATCACCTCATACTATTTCTGGGACCACAACAGGACCAATTTCAAACGGTTCAGGAAGATATACCTGGAGTCCGTGGATACCGAAACCCAGTACACAGGCCCCATCACTTCTTCCACGGCATCATACTACAGGGACTACTACCGGCGCATGAGAGACTACTCGGTACTGGCGATGGCAGCATTCTATCTGCTTCAGGTGATAGATGCCAACATCTTTGCATACATGCAGGACTTCGACCTCAACGATGACCTCTCCCTGCATGTGACACCTACCGTGATAACCCCGGACCTCCAGTTCGCATCCAACTACGGGCTTGGAATGTCCATAGGATTCAGATTCTGACATGATGAGAAGACTTGCAGCCATACTCACCTTCATACTTTCCCTGACACTGACAGTGCCCGCACAGGACACCGTGCAGCACAGGCTCTTCCCAGGCTCACAGAATCAAAACCAGAACCAGAGACAGCCACGCGAGAGCAAGGATGAGCTCAGGGCCAGGATCGACTCCCTCAACAAGGTGATACGAGCCCTCGAGGGAGAGATAGGAGTGAAGGACAGCCTGCACAACAAGATGGCCGAAAGAGTGGAGGATGCAGAGCGCAGGGCAAGCCAGAACGGACGTCCTGAGTTTACAGTCGAGATGACGGACAGCCTGATCCACACGTACTATGTCAACAAGCAGATGTCCGACTTCAAGGACATGCAGGAGCTCAGCGAATTCATGAACGACAGTGTCAGGTTCACCACAAACGTGCCCGATTCCGTACTCATAGAGCGCCTCAAGGCCATGAATTCATATATCATGCTTCCTTACAACGGAACCGTCAAGAACTACATGGTCCTCTATTCCGAGAAGAACTCTAACAAGATGAGGAGCATCATCTCGAGGGCATCGTACTACTTCCCTATCTTCGAGGAAGCCCTGTACCGCCATGACATGCCTGTGGAGCTCAAATACATGGCCATCATAGAGTCCGCCCTCAACCCTACGGCAAGGTCCAGGGCCGGTGCGGCAGGAATGTGGCAGTTCATGTACAATACCGGCAAGCAGTACGGGCTGAGGATCAACTCCTTCGTCGACGAGAGACTCGATGTGCAGAAGGCTGCAGACGCGGCAGCAAGATACCTGCTCGACGCATACAAGATCTTCGGAGACTGGCCTCTGGCGATCTCATCCTACAACTGCGGCATAGGCAATGTCAACAAGGCCATCCACAGAAGCGGCAGCAAGGATTTCTGGTCGGTCTATCCATACCTTCCACGCGAGACCAGAGGTTACATGCCGGCATTCGTGGGCGCAATGTATGCCATGACCTACTACAATGAGTATGGCATAGTGCCTGACGACTCCAGCCTCCCTGCCCCGAGCGACACCGTCCGTATGCCCAAGCAACTCCACTTCAAGCAGATCAATGAGCTCGTCGGGGTGCCTATGGAAATGATTCACGAGCTCAACCCGCAGTACCTGCACGAGATCATCCCTGGCAGCGACGACGACACGTACGTGCTCAGGCTCCCGTATGAATACTCCAACTCCTTCATCGATGTGCAGGACACCATCTACAGGCACAAGGTCGACTCGCTCCTGAGCCCACAGATTCTCAACAACATCAAGGAAGGGGTGCCATCCTCGGTCGGAAGCGGAGAGGTCATCCGCTACAAGGTCAAGACCGGAGACTATCTCGGCAGGATAGCCACCAGATACCACGTGACAGTACCTCAGCTCAAGAAGTGGAACCACCTCAAGAGCAATGACATCAGAGTGGGACAGGTGCTTACCATCTACAAGGGCGGAGTGCCTCCTCAGCCTAAGCCGGTTTCAGTCCCTGCTCCTGTACCTCCTGCACCTGTCCAGACAGACAGCACTGTTGCAGAGACTCCGGCTGCAGCAGACTCTTCAGCAGCCCTCGAGACTGCAGTGCAGCCAGATGACAGCACTGCAGTACAGAAGCCTGAACCGTCAGACACGTCCGCAGTCATACCTGCCGAGACACCGGCCTCAGAGGCAGCGCCTGCCGAAGAAAAAGCAGAAGAGACTCCTGAAGCTCATAAAGAAGAGGAAGAAGAACCTGAATTTGTCGACTATACCATAAAGAAGGGAGACACCCTTTTCGGTATTTCGAAGAAATTCCCGGGAGTCACCGTGACGGAAATCCAGGAGATCAACAAGATCAGCGGCAGCAACATCCAGGTTGGAAAGACTCTGAAGATTCCGAACCGGAAGTGATCAGAAAGCCCTGATTCTGAGGATTATCTTCCTTGAAATCAAGCCAAGCACATACCCGAAGACCGTTCCGACGACGGCACCTGCAAGCACGTCGCCAAGGAAATGCTTGCCAAGGAACACGCGGCTGAGGCTGACCAGGATGGCCCATATGAAGATGACTGCCGTATACAACCTGTAGTTTCCTCTTCTGTCGGCCTTGAAGATGGCGACTGAAGCGGTGGCGAAGGCAAAGGCGTTGGCAGCATGGGCAGAAAAGAATCCATACATGCCACCCTTACCCACAGGATTGTTCAGTCCGGAATCCAGCATAAACACGTCATGGCACGGGCGGAGCCTGCCTGCAGCATCCTTTATCAGGTTTGCGAACTGGTCCACGCACAGGATGGTCAGAGCCAGGGTTACGAGGGCAACCAGAGTGCGCTTCCACCCGAGTCTGTACAGCAGGAAGGCAAGTACGGCAACATACAGCGGCACCCAGACAGCTGTGCGAGACATGAATGTCCAGAATGCATCGCTTGCAGGAGTGTGCAGGGAATTGATTGCGAGTGTAAGCTCCTTGTCGAGGCTTTCAGCTACCTGTGCAAAGCCTTCCATAGCTCATCTTTCAGTTCTCCCAGTCCCTGATTGGCAACTGAGGAGATAAACACATGCGGAATACCCTTAGGGAGAGTCTTCTCAATATCCTTCTCGGTCTTGGAGTCGATGAGGTCACATTTCGTGACCGCAAGCACTCTCTCCTTCACAAGCAGTTCAGGGTTGAACTCCTGAAGCTCATTGAGAAGAGTATTGTAGCCGGCCGCTATATCCTCCTCTTCGGCAGAAACCATGAAAAGGAGCACGGAATTTCGTTCAATGTGCCTGAGGAACCTTATGCCTATGCCCTTGCCCTCATGTGCGCCCTCTATGATGCCCGGGATGTCTGCCATCACGAAGGACTGGTCGTCATAGTAGCTGACGATGCCGAGATTAGGCTCCAGAGTCGTGAATTCATATGATTCTATATTAGGCTTTGCAGCGGTGATGGATGCGAGGAGGGTACTCTTGCCGGCGTTAGGGAATCCGACAAGACCCACGTCGGCAAGTATCTTCAGCTCGAGGATGAACCAGCCTTCCTCGCCTTCCTCACCCGGCTGGGCATAGCGAGGAGTCTGCTGGGTGGCAGTCTTGAAGTTGTTGTTGCCGAGGCCTCCGCGGCCGCCCTTGCAGAGGATCTTCTCCTCTCCGGCCTCGACCATCTCAAAGAGCACGTCACCGGTCTCTGCATCCTTGACCACAGTACCGAGAGGCACGTCAAGCCATATGTCTGCGCCGTTCTTGCCATGGCACAGCGCGGCTCCTCCCCTCTGCCCATCGTCAGCCTTCACATGCTTGCGATACTTCAGGTGGATGAGGGTCCAGAACTGGGGATTGGCCCTGAGGATTATATGTCCTCCCCTGCCGCCGTCTCCGCCGTCCGGTCCACCCTTGGGCACGTACTTGGCTCTGTGAAGATGCACAGAACCTGCGCCACCGTGTCCTGAAGCGCAAAATATCTTTACGTAGTCTATGAAATTGCTGTCCGCCATAACTGTCTGCAAATATAGTGAATCTTTTTCGATGCCAAATTGACTATCTTTGTATCAATGAAGAGAATATTCGCAACATCGCTGGCAGCCATCTGCCTCGGACTCGGCGCAATGGCGCAGGAGTCCACGCTATACAGACAGTTTCAGGAACCGGAGCAGACAGCGCGCCCGCGCGTGTGGTGGCACTGGATGAACGGCAACATATCCAAGGACGGCATATGCAAGGACCTTCACTGGATGAAGGATGCCGGCATAGTCGGCTTCCACAATTTCGACGCCAATCTCGCCACCCCTCAGCTGGTGGAGAAGAGAATCCCTTATATGACGCCGGAGTGGAAAGATGCCTTCAGGTATGCCCTTGACGTGGCAGACAGTCTCGGCATGGAGGTGACCATAGCCTCATCCCCGGGGTGGAGCGAGACAGGAGGACCGTGGGTCAGGGAGGAGGACGGCATGAAGAAGCTTGTCTGGCGTACTGTCGATGTGAGTGCTGGAGAGAAGTCTGTCGCCATCCCTGAGGGATTTGATGTGACGGGGCGTTTCCAGGACAATTCCGACAAGGCATGGGAAACCGATGACGTCAGGCATTTCTACCGCGACATTGCCGTCGTGGCAGTGCGTCTGAGTGATGCCGAGCTGGACTTCGGGGCTCTGGCGCCTACAGTAAGGACGAGCGATTCCGAGGCCTCGCCGACATATGCGGGCCTCAATTCGGACAGTGTGACTGGCGGGACAACAATAAAGGCCGGCAGCGACCACAGCTGCTGGGTCGAATACTCCTTCGAAACTCCTCAGACGATAAGGTCAGTGGTCGTGACAGCTGAGAAGCTCGCAGGCTCCGTGTACAATCTTGACATGCAGCTTCTCGTAAGCGAAGACGGAAAGAATTTCAGTGGGCCCCTCACCCTCGGCTACCAGGCCACGATGCAGAAGACCTATGCATTTGCACCGGTCACTGGACGCACATTCAGGCTTCTGCTGACTGACAAGGACAAGCTTGCAGACTGCTCCATGGCAGTGCACCAGTTCATCCTGTCCTCCACCACAAGGATACAGGATGCAGGAGACAAGGCCGGCAACGCATTCTACAGACTGCTCCCATACGAGACTACCCCGTCGGATGGAGTCGAGGCAAGGCTGGAGGACGTCGTGGACCTGACCGGAAGGATGCACGACGGCATACTGGACTGGACCGTGCCCGCAGGACACTGGAGGATATTCCGCTTCGGGTACAGCCTCACCGGCAAGACCAACCATCCGGCATCCCCGGAGGCTACAGGGCTGGAAGTGGACAAGATGGACCCGGATGCCATCAAGGAATACTACAGAAACTACCTGCAGACCTACATCGACGCCTCGGACGGAAGGATGGGGCCGGAAGGCATAAGCCACCTGCTCACAGACAGCTACGAGGCAGGGGCTCAGACCTGGACAGGAAGGATGTTCGACGAATTCAAGGCCCGGAAGGGATATGACCTTCTTCCATGGCTTCCTGCACTCACAGGACTTGTCCTCGACTCAACGGACGAGACGGAAAGGTTCCTTCTCGACTGGCGCACATGCCTGGGAGAGATGATCTCCGAATACAGTTACGACCTGCTCGAAGAAATCCTGGAGTCTTACGGGATGAAGCGATGGTCGGAATCACACGAGAACTACAAGGCATACCTTGCCGACGGCATGGACTGCAAGCGCTCGGCGGACATCCCTATGTCGGCCATGTGGATGCAATACAATCAGAAAGCCATTTTCACTCCAAGATTTGAGGCCGACATACGCGAGTCTGCATCGGTGGCACACATCTACGGCCAGAACATAGCCGCAGCAGAGTCGTTCACGAGCGACGGTCCGCGTGACGGGGCTTTCGTGTACACCCCTGCCAACCTCAAGCCTACGGCAGACGCCGCGATGGCCTCCGGCCTCAACCGCTTCGTCATCCACTGCTCCGCCCACCAGAGCACCGACGATGTGGCCCCGGGACTGGGACTCGGCAAGTACGGCCAGTGGTTCAACCGCAACGAGACATGGGCCGACCAGGCACGTGCTTGGACAGACTACCTCTCCCGCAGCAGCCAGCTCCTGCAGGCCGGGCAGAACGTAGCTGACATAGCCGTGTTCTACGGGGAGGACAACAATCCGACAGGTATATTCCTCAAGAAAGGTCCTGAAATCCCCCAGGGATATGCATATGACTACTTCAACCGCACCGTCCTCGTCGAGCACTCCCATGTGGAAGACGGGCGCATAGTCGTGCCATCAGGTGCCAGCTACAGGGTCCTGTACATAGACTCTAATGTTCGCTACGCATCAATCGGGGTCATGCGCCGTATCAGGGAGTTAGCCGACGCGGGAGTGATCATCTGCGGGGCCATCCCGCTCGCACGCGCCGGCCGCGAAGGCTCGGACGAAGAGTTCCAGACTCTCGTGAATGACATCTGGAAGAGCGGAAGGAGCAATGTGACGGAAGGAAAGCTCGCAAAGGTCCTGCCTTCGAGCGGCATCACTCCGGACTGTGCGCTCACACCGTCGGCCAGATGGCTCGACACTGCAGGCGGATATGCCTTGAGATATGTGCACCGGCATCTTGACAATGGAGACATATACTGGATCACGAATCTCTCTGACTATGCCGTAAGCGAGACAGTTGACATGCGCACATCCGGGCAGGTGCCACAGCTGTGGAGAGCGGAGGACGGATCCAGAGAGCCGGTATCATACACCATGGCGGGAGGCCGCACCAGGGTGCCACTCACACTCAGGGCGCACGAAAGCGTATTCCTCGTCTTCGAAGGCGACAGGGTCGCTGAAGGTGCTTCCAGTCTGAAGCAGACCTGCGAAAAGGAGGTCCTCCGCATATCCTCACCATGGAAAGTGGAGTTCCAGAAAGGAAGAGGTGCCCCGGAAAGCATTGTCCTGGACACGTTGAAGTCCCTCTCCGAGAGCAGCATTGACGGAGTGAGATACTTCTCAGGTATTGCCACGTACTCCAGCTCCTTCAGGCTTGGAGATAAGCATGGCAGGCTCATCCTGGACCTCGGCAGCGTGAAGGATCTCGCCGAAGTGACCGTAAATGGCAGGGATCTCGGCACCGTATGGCATGCCCCGTACAGGGTGGACATCACTGATGCTGTCAGGAAAGGGGCCAACAGCATCGAGCTCAAGGTCGTGAAC
>R14__coassemble_915_pt1 | contig 17073 bp, 10 predicted proteins | sample R14__metabat2_low_PE_037 | metagenome-assembled genome bin R14
AGCGGCTCGTCGACGCGCGAACTTTCCGGGTGGAAGCTCTCCCTCCACCAGCCTCAGGAAGGCTGGACCAAGGAATATGAGATGAAGGACCTCAAGGACCTCAAGGACATAGAGGAGTGGGCTTCCTTCATGGGAGATGTCACCTATGCAGCCACCTTCAAGGCCTCCGGAAGCAGCCTTCCGAAGTACATCAACCTCGGCAAGGTCTCTGAGATATGCGAACTCAAGGTCAACGGAGTGGACTGCGGCATCAAGTGGTTCGGAAACAAAGTCTACGACATCTCGAAGGCCGTCAGGGAAGGCGAGAATACGGTCGAGGTCAAGGTGACCACCCTGATGGTCAACTACATGAAGACCCTCAAGGACAACTCCGTTGCCAACAGGTTTGTCCTCCGCCGCAACCCGGCACCTGCCCCTATGGGCCTCATCGGTCCTGTAAAACTCTACAAATGATGAAAAGAATTCTCCTGACAACTGCAGTTGCGCTGATGGCGCTTCCGCTCTGTGCCAAGGATGTGCTCGTCACCGATTTCGGTGCTGTCCCTGACGGCAGGACTCTCAATTCAGCGAGCATACAGGCAGCCATAGACTATGTCTCCGCGGATGGCGGCGGGCGTGTGGTCTTCACTCCGGGCAATTATGTCACAGGTACCATCTATGTCAAGAACGGCGTGACCCTCCACCTTGAGGCCGGTGCGTCCCTTCTGGGCTCCAACAACCCATGGGACTTCACCAAGGACCCGTATGTGGGATGGACTTCCATGATATTCAGCATAAAGCAGAAGGATGTAGGCATCACCGGAGATGGCACCATCAACGGCCGCGGATTTGTCGTAGCCAACAACATGGTCGAGTACATCCACCGCGGCCTTTTCCAGGATCCCCTGAAGCTTGACCGCCCCAATGAGGTCAATCGTCCGGAGAACATCTATTTCCGCGAGTGCGAGAACGTCACCATCACCGGCATCACCCTCAAGGATCCGGGCAGCTGGAACCAGACCTATGACCAGTGTCACAATGTCTATGTGGACGGACTTACGGTCGACAGCAAGTCATACTGGAACAACGACGGCATCGACATCGTCGACTGTGAGGATGTGGTGATCCGCAACTGCTACATAGATGCCGCGGATGATGTCTACTGCTTCAAGTCCCACTCCTGCGACCATATGTGCCGCAACGTTCTCCTCGAGAACTGCGTAGGCAGGTCCAGCGCCAACGGAGTGAAGTTCGGAACTGTCAGCAAGGGCGGCTTCAAGGACTTCGTAATCCGCAACATAACCATGTTCGACACTTACCGCAGCGCAATCACATTCGCAGCGGTGGACGGCGCCGAGATCGAGAACATACTTGTGGATGGTGTCAGAAGCATCCATACCGGCAATGTGGTCTTCCTCAGGATGGGTGAGAGATGGAACAAGATCACCTCCCTCGGCCTCAGTGAGAAGGACCGCGCCGACGTGCGCCGCAAGCAGCCGTACATGAAGAATGTCGTGATCCGCAACGTCTATGCAGAGGTGCCTCTCGACAAACCGGATGCAGGATACAACTACGAAGGCCCGATAGAGGACCTTCCGCGCAACATTTCACCGGCCATCATAGTAGCAGGCATCCCTCAGTACAGGATGGAGGGTGTAGTGCTCGAAAACTTCCAGATAGTGATGCCTGGAGGCGGTAACCCTCTGTATGCATGTCGCGGCACTTCTGCGGATGATCTCGACGGAATCCCGGAGATGATTGACTATTACCCTGAATTCTCCCAGTGGAAGGAGCTCCCAGCATGGGGCGCATACCTCAGGCATGCGGACGGTGTTACCCTGAGGAACATCAGTTTCCAGGCACTTGCTCCTGACTACCGTCCTGCAGTTGTCGCCGATGACATTGACGGACTTGCGGTCGAGAATGTCTCTTACGATGAGCCTTCAGCAGAAGGCAAGACCCAGATAATCAAATACAAGACTCGATAATGAAAAGAATTTTCCTCATCGTGGCCATCTGCGCCATGGCGGCACAGGGCCTTGGGGCTACGGACTACCTGGCGAGTGACTTCGGCGCCAAGGCTGACGGCCGCACGCTATGCACTGCTCCGATTCAGGCCGCGATCGACTACGCCTCTGCAAACGGCGGCGGCAGGGTGGTGCTCACTCCGGGCAACTGGCTCTGCGGCTCGATCTATCTCAAGAACGACGTTACCCTCCACCTCGAGGCAGGAGCCACTCTCCTCGGCTCTCTCAATCCGTGGGATTTCGTGAAGGACCCATATGTCAACTGGACGGCATTTGTCTTTGCAGTGAAGCAGCACAACATAGGCATCACAGGTGAAGGCACTATCGACGGCCGCGGCTTCGATGTTGCCAACCATATGGTCGAATACATCCATCGGGGCCTCTTTGAGGATGCCCTCAAGCTCGACCGCCCTCAGGAAGCCAACCGTCCGGAAAACATCCATTTCCGCGAATGCGAGGACGTCCTCGTCAGCGGCATCACCCTCAAGAATCCTGCCTGCTGGAACCAGCAGTACGACCAGTGCCGCCGCCTTACCATCGAGGGCATCACGGTCGATGCCAAGGCATACTGGAACAATGACGGGCTCGACGTCGTGGACTGTTCGGACGTGGTGGTGCGTGGCTGCTACATCGACTCTTCCGATGACGCATACTGCTTCAAGAGCCACAGCAAGGACGGCGTCAGCGAGAATGTGCTCGTCGAGAACTGTATCGGCCGCTCCAGTGCCAACGGCATCAAGTTCGGCACCTTCACCTGCGGCCAGTTCCGTCACTTCAGATTCCGCAACATGACGATCTTCGACACCTATCGCAGCGCCATCACCATCGCGACAGTCGACGGTGCATCAGTCGAGGATGTCGAGGTGGACGGCCTCAGGAGCATCCATACAGGCAACCCTATCTTCATCAGGACCGGTTCCCGCTGCACCGGCAAGGTCACCCCGTGCCTCAAGGATGTGGTCATCAGGAACGTATATGCAGAAGTGCCTCTCGACAAGCCGGATGCCGGCTACAATTACGAGGGCCCTGTCGAGGATCTGCCGCGCAACGTCTGCGCCAGCGGTATCCAGGGTATCCCCGGCATACGCATAGAGAATGTGAAGCTAGAGAATGTAGAGCTCATCTACCCCGGCCATGCCAATCCTAACTACGCATACCGCGGGCACTCTCCAGAGGACCTGGCTGCCATTCCTGACCTTGAGAAGTCCTACCCGGAATTCTCCAACTGGAAGGAACTTCCTGCATGGGGATTCTATCTCCGCCATGTGGACGGCCTTGAGCTCAAGAACGTGACTCTCCGGGTTCTCGGCGATGACTACCGCCCCGCAATCGTCAGCGATGATGTCACAGGGCTTGTGCTCAAGGGTGTGAACATCATCCAGGAAGGCTCCGATGGCAAGGAACAGATCATCACCAACAACACCGAAATGACAATCTCAGAAGAATAACTCATATGAAACGCATCATACTTTCACTCATCCTTACAGTGCTTGCATTCCAGTGCTTTGCGCAGGAGCAGGTCTACAAGGCAACCATCTTCGGTGCCAAGAGCGACGGCATCACCGACAACACTGCCACCATCCAGAAGGCGATAGACTTCATCTCCGAGAAGGGCGGAGGCACTCTCGTGTTCTATGTCGGGCGCTACCTTACAGGAGCAATCCAGCTCAAGCCGGGCGTCACACTCAAGCTCGAGGAGGCAGCCGTGCTCGTCGGTTCTACCAATATCTATACCTACAAAGGCGCTCCTGCCCTCGTGTGGGCTGATGCGGAAGGCTGCACAGTCACCGGCAAGGGTGTCATCGAAGGCCGCGTATCTGCCCTCGGCGCATTCATCGATGCCCAGAAGGCAAAGGGCTACCTCCCTGCAGACTTCAAGGCTCCCGAGCTTGTCAAGGGAGTCACCGTGGGCGAGGAAATCAAACTCGTGAAGGATACAGTCGCAAACCATAAATAAGCCAAAGCCATGAAAAAGACACTCTTTACACTTCTCTGCATCATCGCCGCGGCTCCGGCATTCGCTGGCGACCACTACGCTTCAGAGTTCGGCATCAAGTCCAACGGGACGACGATGAACACCAACTCCATCCAGAAGGCCATCGACTTCATAAGTGAGGAAGAAGGCGGTGGCAAGCTCATCTTCAAGGTGGGCCGCTACCTTACCGGCACCATCCAGCTCAAGAGCAATGTCACGATAGAGCTCGGTGAGGGCGCAGTCCTCGTCGGTTCGCCCAACCCATACGACTATCGCAAGGCAGGGCCAGTTTCCTTCGCCCAGGCTCTCATTACTGCCGAAGGAGCCGAGAACATAGCCATCACAGGCCTCGGAGTCATCGACGGCCAGGGAAGGGAAGTGGCAAACAACTTTCTCGCCCAGATTGCTGCAGGCTTCATCAAGGATCCTCTCGGTCTCGGCAGACCGGCCAACCGCCCGCATCTTGTCCTCATCACCAAGTGCAAGGGCGTGACCCTTCAGGGTATCAATCTCCGCAATTCAGCATGCTGGACCTGCACTACCGACAGATGCGAGGACCTCACCATCGACAAGGTCACCCTCGAGAGCCGCGCGTTCTGGAACAATGACGGTTTCGACATCGTGGACTGCAAGAATGTAGCTGTCAGGAACTGCTTCGTCAACTCTTCCGATGACGGCATCTGCCTGAAGTCCCACAACAAGGATGTCTGCAATGACAACATCCTCGTGGAGAACAATGTCATAACCTCAAGTGCCAGCGCCATCAAGTTCGGAACTTTCGGAGTCGGCGGCTTCCGCAATGTGAAGATCCTGAACAATACCGTCTATGACACCTTCCGTTCTGCCATCGCCCTCGAGTCAGTGGATGGAGGTTTCCTGGAGAATGTAGAGGTCGACGGCCTGAAGTCCATCAACACCTGCAACGCCATCTTCCTCACCGTCGGACAGCGCCGCGGCGACAAGAAGAGTTCGATGGAGAACATAGTGATAAAGAATGTGTATGCCGAGGTTACCAACGGCAAGCCGGATTACGGCCTTGACTATGAAGGCCCGTCGCTCGAGGACGAGCCTCGTAACTGCAGCCCTTGCTCCATAGTCGGCCTCGAGGGACAGAATATAAAGAATGTCACCCTTGAAAATATCGAGATAAAGTTCCCAGGCGGCGGTGATCTGTCCTATGCGAAGGTCGGCACAGACGAGCTCAGCAAGGTTCCTGAACTCCCTAAGGCATACCCTGAGTTCTCCGTATGGAAGGAACTCCCTGCATGGGCATTCTATATCCGCCACGCAGAGGGTGTCACCTTCTCCAATGTGAAGGTCTCAGCCGCAGCGGCTGACTACCGTCCTGCAATCGTGCTTGACGATGTCGACGGGGGCTTGTTCAAGGGCGTGAAGGCTACCTCTCCAAAATCGAGAGGCACCATCTATCAGGCAAAGAACTGCAAGAACATCAGGAAGTAAACAATATGAAAAGACTGATCGCAATATTTGCTGCGGTACTCTCAGGGATGGCTCTCTTCGCCGCACCTGACAGCAATGAGCAGCCTTGGAAGGCATCGTGGATCACAAAGGAGTACCAGAGCGGTCTGCCGAACACATGGCTGGGTTTCAGAAAGTCATTTGACATTGCATCAGTGCCGGAATCTGTCACCGCAAGAATCAGTGCGGATACGCGTTACTGGCTTTGGATCAACGGCGAACTTGTGGTCCGCGAGGGTGGCCTCAAGAGAGGCCCGGCTCCGGGAGACTCGTATTATGACAAGGTCGAGATAGCCCCTTACCTGAAGAGTGGAAGCAACCTCGTGGCTGTCATGATATGGTATATGGGTCAGACCGGCTTCAGCCATCTCAGCAGCGGAGTCCCGGCACTTCTTTTCGATGCCGAAGGGGAGGGGGTGGAGATGCTCTCGGACGACACTTGGCAGTGCGGATGGTTTGAGGACTTCTCAGAAACAGGCACACCGAAACCCAACTATCGCCTCCCTGAGAGTTCTGTCCGTTTTGATGCCCGCAGATATCAGGAAAGGTGGACATCCGACCCGTCCGGCAACATGGGCAAGAGCCTGGCACTCGGATTCACTCCGGGGCAGGCCCCGTTCGGCCGTCTTGTCGAAAGACCGATCCCGCAGTGGAAGGACTACGGCCTGAGCGATTATCTTGAGACCCATATGTCTGGAGATACGCTCGTATGCAAGCTCCCGTACAACTGCCATGTGGCTCCATACCTCAAGGTGGAGGCTCCTGCAGGCAAGGTGATCGGTTTGCAGACTGACCATCCGGATGTGAATGGAGTGCCTTGCGTGACCGGAGAATATGTCACTAAGGACGGGGTTCAGGAGTATGAGCACTGGTGCTGGATGAACGGCGAATATGTAAAGTACATACTCCCTGATGGCGTGAATGTCCTCGATGTGAAGTACCGTGAGACGGGATATGACACTGAGTTCACAGGCAGCTTCCACTGCGACGACGAACTCCTCAATGACTACTGGAAGAGGGCCCAGCGCACATTGTATGTCTGCATGCGCGATACCTACTATGACTGTCCTGACCGTGAGAGGGCGCAGTGGTGGGGCGATGAGGTCAATGAGCTGGGAGAGGCATTCTATGCCCTGTCCCCATCTTCTCACAAGCTTGCGCGCAAGGGCATATATGAGCTCATGAGATGGCAGGCTCCTGACGGCTCCATCTATGCTCCAGTTCCCGCGTCCAACTGGGGCAAGGAACTCCCTCAGCAGATGCTCGCATCTGTAGGCTGGTATGGATTCCGCGAGTACGCCTTCAGCAGCGGGGATTATTCTTTCGTTGCCGACATCTATGACGGTCTGCACAGGTATCTGCACGAGACATGGAAGCTTGACGAGAATGGCCTCCCGATCTACCGCAAGGGCGGATGGGACTGGCCGGATGCAGGAGAGCATCAGGACAGATACGCTCAGATCCCTCCTCTGTACTATCAGGCTCTGATGGCTGAGAAGGAATTTGCCGAGTATCTCGGCAAGGCTTCAGATGCAGCCGAGGACGGGGCCATGATGGCGCGCATTGCAGAAAGCTTCAACAGGATATACTGGAATGGCAGCAGCTACAGGACTCCTGACCATGATGACGTGGCTGACGACCGAGTCCAGGCGCTTGCCGTAGTCACGGGTATCGCAGGTCCTGACAAATACGATGCAATCATGAAGGTGTTCGAGACAGAGTACCATGCCACGACATATATGTTCAAGTATGTGCTTGAGGCTCTCTGCAGGATGGGACATCCTGAACTTGCACTCGAGAGGATGCACAGGATGTATCCTACCGTCATGAAGGACGGCTGCACCACCCTCTATGAGCACTGGAACTTCGACGGTACATGCAATCATGCATGGACAGGCAGCGGCATCATAGTGGCCGGACGTCTCTTTGCCGGCATCGCTCCGCTGGAGCCGGGTTTCAAGACCTTCAGCGTCAATCCTCAGATGGGATCCCTCAAGGAAATCGACTGCTCCGTCGATACAGTCAGCGGCCTGATAAGCATGTCTCTCAGAAAGAAAGGCAAGCGGATACAGATGACTCTTACTGTTCCTGACGGGACCAAGGCTGACGTGACCCGCCGTGACGGCTCCCATACTTCCCTTGATGCCGGCGTACATTCGCTGACCCTCTAGAACTGCAGCATCATAAAATCCCGGCTGACAGATGTCAACCGGGATTTTTTTCGATCAACAGCTATTTTACCAGATCGATCTGCTTGGACGAGGCCTTCATGCCCCAGACCCTGATGTTGTTGATGTGGTAGCGCGTGACTATGTAGTTCGGGCATTCCTTGTATTCGAGCACCATGTCCATCGTGACTCCAAGAGGCCTCACGATGTTCCAGATGCGCTTGAGCTTCTTGTTCATCGAAGGGTCTTCGGACAGTGCTCCGCTCTTGATGAGAGACTTCATGGAGTCGTTAAACCTGATGCCAGTCATGTCGATGGTCTTGTATCCGTCCGAAATCTCTCCTTTGGTAAGAGTGCTGTATACAAATGCTGTAGGGGCTTCCTTGACGGCGATACGGAGCATCTTCTGCTCGTTGGCATTCTTGAGCGTGTCGAGATAGTAGAGTTGATCCTTGGTATCAGCGCCATGTGCTGCGCAGCAGAAGCTGAGCACGGCTGTAATGGTCAATATGAGTCGGAATCCTTTCATTTCACTTTCAGCATGACTGATTTCTGGTCATTGTCGTCGGATGAGCCTCCGACCATGATGGCAAAGTCTCCCGGTTCCACCTCCCAGCGGTTTCTCTCGCTGAAGCACTGCAGCATCTTCGGAGTGATGTCAAACTCCACTGTAGTGCTTTCTCCGGCCTTGAGAGTGACCCTCTGGAATCCCTTGAGCTCCTTTACAGGACGGGTGACAGATCCGTATTCGTCGCGGATGTAGAGCTGCGCAATCTCTGTGCCGTCGACTGAGCCCGTATTGGTCAGGGTGAATGAGACCTTCGCGGTGCCATCAGCGGTGATTTCAGCAGCAGAGAGCGACGGGTCGCCATACTCGAAGGTCGTGTAGCTCATACCATATCCGAATGGATAGAGACAGCCTGAGTGGGTGAGCGCGAACTTGCGGGAGTACTGGGAATGCTTGTGGTTATAGACCGTCTGGATCTGTCCGACGTTGTAAGGCACAGTTACAGGAAGCTTGCCGGAAGGGTTGACTTCTCCGAAGAGTATCTCTGCCACCGCCTGACCTCCCATCATGCCCGGTTCCCATGCCTCAACTATGGCAGGGACGTTCTCGGAAGCCCAGAGAAGGCTGAGGGCTCTGCCGTTGAGAAGCACTAGCACGGTCGGCTTGCCGGATGCGACGACTGCCTCCATGAGCTCCTGCTGGCGACCCGGGAGCTGTAGGTTGTCGCGGTCGTTGTTCTCTCCGCACGTGATGCCGAAGGCGGAGTAGCGCTGGGAGTTCTCTCCGAGCACGAGCACGTTGACATCTGCGCCCTTTGCCTTGGCAGCGGCTGCCCTGATGCCTGCATCATCTATGGAAAGTATCTTGCCGTCGAAGCACATGCTCTCGACAGAAGCTCCGCTCACTGCCTGTATGCCCTTGAGAACCGTGATGACATTGTCTTCAGGCTGAGGCGCCGCCCAGTCTCCCATGATGGTCTGGCTGTCTGCATCCGGGCCGACGACGAATATGCGCCCGCCCTTGCTCAGAGGCAGGATGCCGTCATTCTTGAGGAGGACTATGCCTTCTCGTGCAGCCTCGAGGGCTGTCTGGCGGTGCTCCGCTGCACCCTCGACCGAATGTTCCTCACGCACCTGGGGTATGGAGTTCTCGAAGAGCCCGAGCGCAAACTTCGCTTCAAGGATCTTGCCTGCAGCCTCGTCGATGCGCTTCTCGCTGATGCGGCCCGACTTCACGCCGTCTATTATGGACTCGAAGTAGTTGTCTCCCTGCATGTGCATGTCTATGCCGGCCTCGACAGAGACCTTGAAGGCTTCGTCCTGGCTCTCCACCCAGTGGTGCATGGAGTGCATGCGCTCGATGTCCATCCAGTCGCTTACCACGAACCCGTCAAATCCGAGCTCTCCGCGGAGAATATCCTGCACAAGCCACCTGTTGCCATGGCATGGGATGCCGTTGAGCTCATTGTGGGCTGTCATCACTGTCGCCACACCTGCGTCGACTGCAGCGACGAACGGTGGGAGATAAAGCTCTCGCATCTTCCTCTCGGACATGTCCATCGGGGCTGCGTTGAGGCCTCCGGCAGGCTCTCCGCCTCCGATGAGGTGCTTGGCACAGGCGAGGACGTTATGCTCGCCGAGATTGCCCTGGAGACCCAGAATGACATTCCGGCCCATCTCGCTGACGAGATACGGATCCTCTCCGTAGGTCTCGCCCATACGGCCCCAGCGCGCGTCTCGTGCTACATCGAGATTAGGGGCGAATGTCCATGCCATGCCTGTCTGGCGCATCTCGTCTGCGGTTTCCGCTCCTATCTTCTGCATGATGGCCGGGTCGAAGGTGGAGGCCATGGTGATGTTGGTAGGATAGATGGTGCAGCCTTCGTGGAGGGCGTTGCCGTGGATGGCGTCCACTCCGATGAGGAGCGGGATGCCGAGGCGGCTCTCTGCAGCGATCTTCTGCAGCCCTGCGGCTTCGGTGGTCGTGAGGACGTGGAGGAACGAGCCTACCTTGCCCTCGCGGATCTTCTCCGCCATGTCAGGCTTGCCGAGATTCGGGTCGTCGGCGTCTATGTTGGTGTACGGAGATCCCTGTCCTGGCGGGACATAGCATGGCCCCACATACTGGCACATCTGCCCGACCTTCTCCTCGAGGGTCATTTCCTTCAGAAGGAGGGCGGCCCTTTCGGAAGGACTGAGAGAAGTGTCCTTATAGCTTTTTTCAGTACATCCGGCAGCGAGTGCAATCATCGCTGCGGCTATGAATATCCTTTTCATCATTGCATAGTGTTGAATCCTTCGTACCTTACTGTCCAGCTGCCGTCATCCGGGAATCCCGGGGCCGCACCCTCACTGCCGTCCCATCCTTCGCACATCATGGCTATCGCCGTGAGTACTCCACCGTTGGACGGGAAGTAAGGAAACGGCCATGCGAGGCTGAGCCCATGCTCGTCGAAATCATATTTGTGAGCCTTCTCGCAGAGAAGGTCGACAGCCCTCTGACGGTCTCCGAGGCGGGCAGCAGCCATCGCGAGCATAGGGTAGTCCCATCCCCATACCTTGTCCATCTGCCAGGTGTCAAGCACCTTGTAGAAAGTTCTGCGGAAGGTCTCTATGTCGACTCCGCTCCCGGGAAGCCATCCGTAGATGCCCGTGAGGGCAGGATGTTCGAAATTGAAGTCTTCCCACATGTTCTGCATGCTTTCGGCAGTCTTGTAGTATCCGTCCTCCTGAGGAAGGTCGGAGAGATGCTTCAGGGCTTTCCTCCATGCCTTGGTGCGGGACTTAGGGAGACCCAGACGGTCAGCCCATTTCAGTGCTGTCTCGAATCCATACCTGTAGTATTCGATCTCGAATATAGGGTTGAGGGTAGTCTCGTAGTCGGTGTTTTCCGATACCGGGACAACCGGAGGACCGATCACATAGCGTTTCCCATCCCAGAAGAGGCTCGAAGCCATATAGTCGGCGGTCTCGAGAACCAGGTCCTTCCATCTCTCCAGCGCCCCCTTGTCCATCCTGTATTCTGCCTCGGCAAACCAGATCGGGTGAGGCTGCTGCCAGACAAGGAATGCATGAGGAGCGCATGGCCATTCCCTGTTGATGTTGCCGGTGCACTTTGGCCATCTCGCTCCTGTGCGCCCCTCGGATGCAGCCCTCTCTCGAGCTCCAGGGAGGTAGGCCTCATACCAGTCGCGTACACGGGAGTAGCAGTCCATGCGGTCCCAGAGTGCATAGTGGGCCATGTGCCACCACACCATCTCCCAGTGGAAGCGGCCGAACCATCCGTTGTTTACCAGACCGGACTCCTGAGGCGGAAAGAGGCCGCACTCGTTGAGACGCAGCTGGTATTGCGAGAGCACTATCCTGCGCTCAAGCTCGAACCATCGCGGGTCCTTGCTCCCGCTCAGGTCCACTGCGGCGCCGCTCTTCCAGAACTCTGTCCATGTCTTCATGCTGCGTCCTGCGACTTCTCTTGCCGACAGATGCGTCGGTTCGTCAGGATTTTCAGTGAAGAGGCAGCAGAAATCCAGTCTGTCCCCATTTGCGCTCAGCACATACCTGTGTGCACCGTCCTTCGCGATAGCTGCATTGTCGTGCCAGTGCAGCTTGACATAATACCTTGTGGCGTCAAGGGTATGGGTCACCGTGGCCTCGTCGGTGCCTGAGGTCATGGTTGAGGTGTGTCTGGAGTCGCTGTCGAAGTCTCCTATGAAACTGTTGAATTCTTTTGTGTCGGCATACGGAAGCTCGAGGAATACCTTCATCCTGCCGCTCTTGAGCAGGCCGGACTCTATGGAGAATGCAAGCATGTCCTGCTCAGGATCGCAGGAAGACAGTATCACTGCCTGCGTACCTTCCAGCCTGAATGCGCTTGTCACCACACCTGTATAGACGTCCACTGTCTGGCGTGCATCGGTGAGGTCGTCCTCCGTGGCAGGGGTGCCATCGGATTTCGTCAATACCAGACCGAGCCGTCCGAGATTGATTCTGTGAGGATTTCCCCTCAGCCACTCGCTGATCTCAGGAAGGTCTTCGTTACGGTCGATATATGGAATCTTCTTGCCGTAGGACTCTATCACGACAGGCTTGTAATCTTCCACCTTGACACCTTCAGGGAGGGGGAACTCATGCCATCCCCAGTCGCTCAGCGTACTGAAAGGGATGAAGGTCTGCATGCCCGTGATGTCAGCTCCGTATGCAAACTTGCCGTTGCCGACCTGGGTCGGACTCTTCTCCATCGAGTGGGTGAGGGTGATGTTGTGCCTGCGTACCAGTTTCTCGCGGTCGATAGGCTGTGCAACTGCTGCAATGGTGACAATGAGTGCAACTGCGCAGATGGTGATTCTTCTCATAATGATGCTGCTATTGAAAGTGATGCGAAGTCTCCTGTCTGCTCCCCGAGTTCTGCAGGCTTGACCTTGCATACTCTTGCCGATGCCGGCAGTGCCTCGCGGTCGATTGCGGCCTGCATGAACGGACGGATCAGCTGCTCCGCTCTGACAAAGATGCTGCCGATGGCGATGACTTCTGGATTGATGATGTCGATAAGTATTGCGAGAGTTTTGCCGAGGTAGGTGGCTGACGTCCTGTATACGTCGATGGCGAGACTGTCGCCTGCCGCTGCAGCTTCGGCGACTGTCTTTGCCGTGATTGACGAGAGGTCCCCGTCCGGACACCAGCTGACTTTCTGCCCCATCATCAGTTTTTCCCTGACTGCTGACTGGGCAAGCTGGGCGATGCCACCCCCGCTGGCAAATCCCTCGAAGCTGCCTGCCTTGCCGTATCCGACAGGACCGAATTCGCTGAGGCGGATGTGGCCTACTTCTCCGGCGTTGTCATTTGTGCCGGCATAGAGTTTCCCATCAAGGATGAGTCCGGCGCCCATTCCTGTGCCGAAGGTGAGGAATATCATGTTGCGGCTACCTCGGCCGGCTCCGTATTTCCATTCTGCGAGGGCACATGCGTTGGCATCGTTCTGCAGTGCAGCCCTGATGCCGGTAGCTTCCTCGACCATCCTGACAATCGGGATACCGTCCCATCCGGGGAGGTTGGGAGGTGACATCACGACCCCGGTCCTGCTGTCGAGCGGGCCTCCGCAGGAGATGCCGATGCCGTTGCAGTTGGTGGAGTCGAGGCCGTGTCTCGAGGCCATGTCCTTGATCTCTGAAACTATGCGCTGTGTAGTCTCAGCTACATCAGTTGTGGGGAACTTGACCTTGTCGGCTATCTCGAGATGCCCGTCGGTGTCGATGCCGTAGATCACGGCGCACTTTGTTCCTCCTATGTCGATGCCTAATAAATTCGATCTCATTAGTCAGCTTTATTGTATCGAAAGATTATATATGTCAGCTTTCTGGAGCCATACGCGATAGTCGGAGAGCTTGAACGGGGCTGAGCCGTAGAGATAGTGGTTGCGGAACTCTTCCTCTCCGACCTTGTAGTCGATGAGGTAGACCCCCTGCTTCCCGACTTTCTCCGGGATGCCCGGAAGCTCGGCCCTGCCGTTGGCCGCCACCTCGAAACGTCCCTTGTAGACGGTCTTCCCGGAGGCGATATCCGTCACTTTTACGGATCCCTCTACAGGGTCCTTCGTGTCATTGACTGCCACAAGGGGATGAACTCCGTCCTTGGCATCCATCATCATACAGCACACGCTTCTCTGCACATTGGCAATGTAGTCATATGCAAGTTTCTTGTGGAAGTAGTAATCCACCACGGCGTCCGAGATGTCCGGCCATCCGTCCTTTATGTTCCACCAGATTATACCTGTCTTGGGAGAGAACTTCTGACCTCTCCAGAGCTCTACGAAATACTTCATTGCCTCTGCCTGGACCACCTGAGAGGCGAATACGAATTCCTCAAGGTCGGAAGGACAGCTGCCGAAGAGAAGGTTCTGCTGGTTTATCATAAGGTTGTTGCGGTCGTAGGTCTTGCCGAGTTCAGGGAAACGCCGCACGGACTTGGTGAGCCACTCCTCGTTCCAGTTCTTGTCCGGGTCCATCGGGTTGATGACAAGTCCCCGCTCCTTTGCCTGGGATGAGCCGTTGCCTACTATGGCGCCCTCTGCGGCGTGGTATACCTTCTCTTTTGCGCAGACCTCCTTCTTTGTGAGCCACGGATAGACGCAGTCAGGGCTCATCATCATCCTGAGGCTGCTTATGTCGGGCGCTCCATGGTAGCCGATCTCACTGACGAAGACGCACCCGGCCTCAGTGTAGAAAGGCGTCTTGTAGTAGCCACGTGGGCCCCAGAGGTGGTTCTCCGGCAGATGCTCATAGTCTATGAATCCTCTTTTCCAGACTTCTTCGGTGTAGTAAGGGGAGCTTGGAATGAACGGCCTTGAAGGGTCGAATTCCCATACCACCTGTGCGATGACGTTGCGGCTCACGTTGTCCCTGTTGGGATCGGGATCGAAGCAGGCGATGGCGCGGCGCAGAGAGTAGTCGATCTCGTTGTTCCCGCTCCAGAGGGCTATGGACGGATGACGGCGTAATTTTACGACCACCGATTTTGTCTCGTCCCATATCTTCTGTCCGAACCCAGCATCCTGCGGGTAGGCGTTGCATGCGAAGGTGAAATCCTGCCATACCATGATTCCGTACTCGTCACAAAGGTCGAAGAAACGGTGGTCTTCATATACATTGCCTCCCCAACAGCGGATCATGTTGCAGTTCATGTCGGCGCAGAGCTTCACAGTCTCATCCACCCACTGGACGTCGCGGCTGTGCAGGGCATCGAGAGGTACCCAGTTGGTTCCCCGGACAAATACAGGCTCTCCGTTGATGACGAAGCAGAAGCGTCCCGGGTCTTCCGGGAGATTGATCTCATTGAAGTCGAGCTTCACCGTGCGGATGCCGACCTTCTGGCTGTCGGTGGCAAGCACGGAGCCGTTCTCGTCCACTATCTCGCACCTGGCATCATAAAGCGCCGGGTCCCCATAGCCTCTAGGCCACCAGAAATCGACATCCCCTAGCTGGATCTTCTGTCTCATTGCGTGGAAGACCAGCGGTTGCGAAGCTTTGTAGACGGTCTTGCCGTTTCTGGACAGCGTGAAGACTGCACTGCATCTGTCCTGATACTCTTCCGGAAGGGCAACCTGCATGTCGGCGTAGAGCTCGGCGGTGCCAGCCTTGGTGTCGACATCTGCTGTCATCCAGTAGACATCCCTGAAATGCAGGGGCTCTATGGTGCGCAGCTCCACCGATCTCCAGAGGCCTGCACTGACAACTCGTGGGAGGATGTCCCATCCGAACATATGGGGAGCCTTGCGGATGTTCACGCTTTCAGGTGATGCCGAGTGCCCGAAACTGATGGATCCGAAAAAGGGTGCCCGACCGTAGATGACAGATGATTGGATGATCACCTGCAGTGTGTTCTCAGCCTTGAGGATGTCAGTCACGTCATATGAGTGCTCGATCATCATGTTCTCCGCCCTGCCGACATACTCTCCATTGAGCCAGATGTCAGCTATGGTGTCGATGCCTCCGAACCAGAGATGATATTTCTTGCCGGGCTCCGGAACCGGAGCGTTGAAGCTGCTGCTATAGCACCACTGGTACGACTCCCACTTGCGCGTGAGAGCGTTGTTGTTGCCGACACGGGGGTCATCTTCAAGCCCCGCGGCCATCAGGTCGATGTCCACGTTGCCCGGGACCGTTGCAGAAATGGTCTTCGCATCAGCCGGTATGTCAGCAGGGGCAGTTACAGGATCTTCAGGCTGCTTCCAGAAAGTCAGGGACCATCCTGTGCCGTCCAGAGTCTGAACGGCAGACGGGCTTGCAGGGACTGTGATTTCCCTCGGGGCCGCGCCCATGGTTGTACATAAGAGCAGCGCGGCAATCAGCAGCATGTGTCTCATATCAGCGGATTGCTACTGATATACGGTCTGTGGCCTTGACTGTGTCGAGGGCGATGTAGGCAGTGCCTTCGGAGTAGTACCAGTCCTCGGCCTTGGCCCCGTTGACGGTGACCTTCGACGGCTTTGAGTCCAATGCCACCTCAAGGGCGTAGGTCCTTTCGGAAGGCATGTTCTCGAAGCTGCCGCTGACTGGGTTGATCGTAAACTCCACGGCGGATCCCTTGGCGTTGCACTCGAAGAGCGTCGAGGCCACGAGGCCCTGCTCGTATCCGTAGGTCTCTGCATCAGAGTCGTAGAGAGTGTATGAGGACTTGCCCGAAGGGAACACCTTGATCGTGAACTCTGACTGAGGCTTGCTGCCGATGTACTGTCTCACGCCCTGGCATGGGATGATGGCACCTTCGCGTACGAAGAGCAGTCCGGCCCTGTCCTCAGGGTACTGACGTGTCACATTCTCCCCCTTGCTGACTATCTTCTCTCCTGTCCAGTAGTCGATCCATGTGCCTTTCGGAAGGTATACTGTATCCGTGAAGATGCCGACGAGGAAGTTCTGCCCGAACATGTACTGGTATGCCATGTCATCACAGTTCCTGTCATCAGGGAACATCAGCGGCATTGCGCGCACTATAGGCATGCCGGTAAGTGCGCCCTCAAGGGCTGCGGAGTAGATGTACGGGAGTATCTCGTAGCGGGTCTTGACCGCATTGCGGTAGAGAGTCTGCTCCTCTTCATTGTAGTAGAAAGGGTGCATCATCGAGAACCAGCTGTTGACCTGGACCCATGGGAGGAAGAAACCGAAGTGCAGGCTCTGCATCTCAAGTTCGCGCTCCACGGACATCACGTCGCAGCAGGTGTTCATGAATCCGCTCATGCCGAGGTTGAGCTGGTCGTAGAGGGCCGTCTTGCCGCCGCCGTTGTCGCCGCTCGTGGAAGCTGTCCAATGCTGGGTGCCGCTCCATCCGCCGCAGTAGTGGTGCCAGGTGCGCTTGCCGTTGTAGTTGCGCCCCAGCTGAGCCATCTGTTTCGGGAGGAGCACCTGGTTGAGGTTGTGCATCTCCTTGTCGGTGCGGCCGTTGTAGT
>R14__coassemble_944_pt1 | contig 16547 bp, 12 predicted proteins | sample R14__metabat2_low_PE_037 | metagenome-assembled genome bin R14
CACACCTGACCCCGAGCCGGAGCCGATTCCGGAGCCTGAGCCTGAACCGGAATCAGAGCCGATTTCAGAGCCGCAGCCGGAGCCGCAGCCGATTCCAGAACCGGAACCTGAACCGGAGCCGCAGCAGGAACCGATGCCTGAGCCACAGCCGGAGCCTGAAGCTGAACCGGAGATGCCACAGACCCCTGCATCTGAGCCTGCCCCTGCTCAGACCGAGGCCCCTGCGGCAGCCCCTGAAGCTGCCGGCGGACTGAAGGTCGTGGGAAAGATTGACCTCAGTCAGTTTGACAAGAAGAAAAAGAATCAGAAGCGTGAGCGCATCACCAAGGGAAGCCAGAAGGTGGATGTGGGCAAGGTCGAGGCTGACAACAATCCTCGCAAGTCCCAGAAGCCTGCTGCTCTTGCCAAGGACAAGAACCGCAAGAAGGGTGACCGTTTCAAGCCGGCCATGACCGAAGCCGAGCAGGAGGAGATGCAGAAGCAGATCCAGAAGCAGGTCAAGGAGACCTATGCCAAGATGAACGAGGGCAAGAAGAACAATTTCGGAGCCAAGTACCGCAAGGAGAAGCGTGAGCTCGCGTCCCAGAAGGCGATGGAGGAGATGGAGCAGGAGGCCGCCGAGAAGAAGATTCTCAAGGTTACCGAATTCGTGACGGTCAACGACCTCGCAACCCTCATGGACAACACCCCAGTCGTCAAGGTCATCGGAGCCTGCATGAGTCTCGGTCTGATGGTGTCCATCAACCAGAGGCTCGATGCGGAGACACTCGTGCTCGTTGCCGAGGAATTCGGATATCAGGTGGAGTTCGTCACTGCAGACATATCGGAAGACCTGGAACAGAACGAGCCTGACGATGAGAGCAAGCTCGTGAGCCGTCCTCCTATCATCACGGTGATGGGACATGTCGACCATGGAAAGACATCCCTGCTCGACTACATCCGCAAGTCCAACGTGATTGCGGGTGAGGCAGGAGGTATCACCCAGCACATCGGTGCATACAACGTGACCCTCGAGGACGGAAGGCGCATAACCTTCCTCGACACCCCTGGACACGAGGCCTTCACTGCGATGCGTGCCCGTGGTGCCCAGCTCACTGACCTTGCCATCATCATCGTGGCGGCCGATGACGCCGTGATGCCGCAGACAGTCGAGGCAATCAACCATGCCCAGGCCGCAGGCGTCCCGATGGTCTTCGCCATCAATAAGATAGACAAGCCGGGAGCACAGCCTGACACCATCCGCCGCCAGCTCTCCGAGATGAATATCCTCGTCGAGGACTGGGGAGGAAAGTACCAGTGTCAGGAGATATCGGCAAAGAAGGGTCTGAACGTCGACCTTCTTCTCGAGAAGGTTCTCCTCGAGACCGACCTTCTCGACCTCAAGGCCAACCCTGACAAGCTCGCTTCAGGAGCCGTCATCGAGTCTTCCCTCGACAAGGGCCGCGGCTATCTCGCCACGATCCTCGTGCAGGGCGGCACCCTCCATGTCGGTGATACCATCCTCTGCGGCAGCTACTACGGCCGTGTGAAGTCCATGTTCAATGAGCGTGGCCAGAAGGTCGATGTCGCAGGGCCGTCCACACCTGTCTCCATCCTCGGACTCAACGGCGCCCCTGCGGCTGGTGAGAAGTTTGTCGTGATGGCTGACGAGCGCGAGGCCAAGAGCATAGCCAACAAGCGTGAGCAGCTGATACGCATCCAGGGCATCAAGACCCAGAAGCACATGACTCTCGAGGAAATCGGCCGCCGTATTGCGATCGGCAACTTCAAGGAACTCAACGTCATCGTCAAGGGCGATGTGGACGGTTCTGTCGAGGCCCTCTCCGACTCACTCATCAAGCTCAGCACCGAGGAGGTACGTGTCAACGTCATCCACAAGGCTGTCGGAGCCATCTCTGAGTCCGATATCCTCCTTGCAGAGGCATCTGATGCCGTCATCATCGGATTCCAGGTGCGTCCTTCCGTCGAGGCCCGCAAGGCTGCGGACAAGGAGGGCATCGAGATCCGTCTCTATTCCGTCATCTATGACGCCATCAACGAAGTCAAGGACGGTATCGAGGGTATGCTTGAGCCAGAGAAGAAGGAGGAGGTCATCTCCACCGCAGAGGTCAAGCAGATCTTCCATATCTCCAAGGTCGGCACCATCGCCGGCTCCCTCATCAAGGACGGCAAGATGGTCAGCAAGTCCAAGGTGCGCCTGATCCGCGAAGGCATTGTGGTCTATACCGGAGAGCTTGCATCCCTCCAGAGAGGAAAGGATGCGGCAAAGGAGGTGCCGGCCGGAATGGAATGCGGTATCGGTCTCCTCAACTACAATGACCTGCATGTCGGAGACATCATCGAGGCCTACAATATAGTGGAAATCAAGAGAACCCTGTAATATGAAGTTCCTCAGAACAATAGCGGCTTTTGCCGCACTTGCAGTCAGCTGCAGCCAGCCTCAAACAGACTATGCTGCATACGTGGACCCTTTCATTGGCAGCGGCGGCCACGGCCACGTGTTCGTGGGCGCATGCGTGCCGTTCGGACTCGTGCAGGTAGGCCCTACCAGCATCCCTCAGACATGGGACTGGTGCTCCGGCTACCATGTGAGTGACTCTACGGTAATAGGTTTCTCGCACACCCACCTCAGCGGTACGGGATGCAGTGACCTTTCCGACATCACCGTCATGCCTGTCACCACTGCTGACCTAACTTATGCGAGAGGGACCGAAGAGAACCCTCAGAGCGGACTGTGGTCATATGCCGACAGGACCGTCGAAGTATGTGAGCCGGGCTACTATAAGGTCGGTCTCAGACGTTATGGCGTGACAGCGGAGATGACTGCCACGGAGAGGGTCGGCCTCCACAGGTACACTTTCCCTGCATCAGAGACGTCAGCCATCGTGTTTGACCTTCAGGATGGCATCTCTGACGAGGCGACAGACGTCCATATGGAAGCTGTCGGGGACAATGTCATCCGTGGATGGAGGTTCTCCAGCGGGTGGGCCGAGGACCAGAAGGTATGGTTCTATGCCGAATTCTCAAAGCCTTTCGATTCTCTCGAACTCATCGGTGACGGCATGTTCGGAAGAGCTGCGTTCACCACTTCCGAGGGTGAGCAGGTGATGCTCAAGGTGGCTCTGTCCGTCTCTTCCATGGAGGCTGCTCAGGCCAATATGGCAGCCGAACTCCCGGGATGGGATTTCGATGACGTCAAGGCTTCTGCCCGCAGCGCATGGAACGGCGAGCTTTCCAAGATAGAAATCCAGACTCCTGACGAGGATGTCCGCACAGTCTTCTACACGGCTTTCTATCACACCATGATAGCTCCATCACTCTTCTGTGACAATGGAGAGGCCCCTCGCTACACTACCTTGTCCCTGTGGGATACCTATCGTGCTGCAATGCCTTTCTATACCATCGTCCAGAGCGAGAAGGAGAACGACATGATAGATACCTTCATCGACATCTTCAACAAGGAGGGCAAGCTTCCTGTATGGCACCTTATGGGATGCGAGACCTGGTGCATGGTAGGAAATCCCGGCATACCTGTGGTTGCAGACGCCATCCTCAAGGGCTTCGACGGCTTTGATGTAGAGAAGGCATACGAGGCAATGAAGGCTTCAGCAATGCGCCCGGACAGGAGGCAGGACCTCAGGATGCAGTATGGCTATATCCCGAGCGATCTCAGGTCCGAGAGCATAGCATACGACATGGAGTATGCCCTCGCTGACTGGTGTGTCGCACGCGTGGCAGAGAAGCTCGGCCACGAAGAGGACAGGGAATATTTCGACCGGAGGAGCCTGAGCTATCGCAACTATTTCGATCCTGAGACCCGTTTCATGAGAGGGAAGTTCGCTGACGGCTCGTTCCGGACCCCTTTCGATCCTGTATTCTCCGCTCATCGTCAGGACGACTACTGCGAAGGCAATGCATGGCAGTACACATGGCTTGTGCCTCATGACATGAAGGGACTCTGCAATGACTGCTTCGGCAGCAAGGATTCCTTCATCGGGAAGCTTGATTCTCTCTTCATAGTGTCCTCGAAACTCGGCGAGAGCGCATCGGCAGACATATCAGGCCTAATCGGTCAGTATGCCCATGGCAACGAGCCGAGCCATCATATCCTCTATACCTACACTAGGGCAGGACAGCCATGGAAGACTGCTGATCTTGTAAATCAGGTCCTGCATGAACTCTATACAGCGGCACCGGATGGCCTTTCGGGCAATGAGGATGTAGGCCAGATGTCTGCATGGTATCTCCTCTCCGCTATGGGATTCTATCAGGCAGAGCCTGCTGGAGGAAGATACTGGTTCGGTTACCCTCTCCTCGATGAGGTGAAGATCCGTCTCCAGAATGGCAAGACGTTCACCCTGAAGGTCAGCGGCCGCTCGGACGAAAACCGCTATATCCAGAGCGTGAAGCTTGATGGCGCCCCTTATGACAAGGGATATCTCAGTTATGAGGACATCATGTCCGGTGCCTCAGTCGAGATTGCCCTCGGCCCTGAAAAGACCCTCTGGTACGAGCCGGAATTCTAGGATGTGAGATAATTTTAATATCTTTGCAAAACGGAATTGAGGTATGGTGTAATGGTAGCACTACAGATTTTGGTTCTGTCTGTTCAGGTTCGAATCCTGATATCTCAACGGAAGAGAGGGCGTTCAAGCTCTCTCTTTTCTTTATCTCTTGCCCTTGAAGTAGCCGGTGACTATCTCGGAGCAGTCAGCCTCGGAGACGCCGGACTCGACCGTGGTCTTGGGGTGGAGCAGGGAAGGGGAGTAGAGACTGTATCCGCGCTTCGGGTCTGAAGCACCGTAGACAACGCGGCCGACCTGGGCCCAGGCGAGAGCGGCGGCACACATGGGGCAGGGCTCTACCGTGACATAGATCGTGCAGTCCGTGAGGTACTTGCTTCCCAGCGATTCCGTGGCTGCCGTGAGGGCTATCATCTCGGCATGGGCAGTCGGATCGTGCAGGCGTTCCGTCATGTTGTGGCCCTTGCCTATGATGCGTCCGCGCGCCACGATTACCGCTCCTATGGGCACTTCATCCTCTGATGCTGCCGCCTGCGCTTCGAGGAGAGCTTCCCTCATGTATTTGATATCACCTTCCATTGCTGCTGATGTCTATGGTCCTGTCGCAGATGCGCTCTGCGTCGTATATGTCGTGGGACGAGAAGAGCACGGCCTTTCCGCTGCGCGAGATCTTCTTCAGGAGTTCCATCACTGCCATGCGGCTCTCGACGTCCAGGAATGCCGTCGGCTCGTCGAGCAGCAGGGTGTCTGACTCCCGTACGAGCGCTGCCGCTATGCAGGCCTTCTGGAACTCTCCGTCGCTGAGGGTTGAGATGTCCCTGCCCGCCATGTCGCCTATCCCGACGTCATCCAGTGCCTTCGCAATTGCGGCATCCTCCGTGTCCGAGATTGCCATATGCCATGTCGCCGTAGCGACAAAATCCCTGACCGTGAAGCCCTTGACCTTTGGGATGCGGCTGGGTACCATGATGACATTGCCTGCCACAAGGCTGCCGGAAAGCGGCTTCAGAGTCCCGGCTATCGTGCGCAGAAGGGTGGTCTTGCCGCTGCCGTTGGACCCGCGCAGAAGCACGCATTCGCCGTCTGAGACCCTGAAGGTCAGGCTGCGGAGCACCTCCCTGCCGGGATACCCTATGCTTATGTTCCTTGCCTCAATCATTTCTTCCCTTGAACAGAATGTATATGATGACAGGTATGCCTATTATGGCCATGGTACTGCCCACCGGCACCCTGGCATGGGTGAGCTGTGAGAGCATGTCGGCACTCAGGGATATGACAGCGCCGGTAGTGAGACAGCAGGGGATGATGCCTGAGTGCACGCTGCTGCCCATAAGCCTTCTTGTGATGTGCGGGCTGACAATCCCGACAAACCCGAGGGGCCCGCAGAACGCGGTAGCGACCCCGGTCATCAGGCAGCACCCTGCCATGGAGACCGCCCTCACGCGCTTCGGCTCCACCCCGCACATTGCGGCATATTCGTCCCCGAAAAGTATGGCATCAAGGCCGTGTGCGAAGTACAGGGCCATGATTGTACCGATGACGAGCGCTGTGGCCATGCATATGAGGCCTGCGGTGCCGTTGGAAGAGAAGCTGCCGGAGGACCAGCTGTAGAAGAGCTTTAGTCCCTGCTCGCTCGCTCCGTACTCTATGACGGACACAAGAGCGCTGAAGATGAATCCGAGCATGACTCCGAATATCAGGAGTGTCCCGGCATCGCCTACCTTTCTCGAGACTCCGACCACCAGGAGCGCGGCTATTGCTGCTCCAGCCAGCGCTGAACATACCGTGGTGGCGATGCTGAATCCGGCGACGGTGATGGCGAGTGCGGCCCCAAGGCTGGCTGCGCCGCGGAAGCCCAAGATGTGGGGGGCGGTGATGGGATTTCGGAAGATGCTCTGCATCTGCAGTCCGGAAAGAGCGAGCGCTGCTCCGGCCAGCACTGCCGTCAGCACCCTCGGGATGCGAATCCTGAGAAGAACCGCCATCCCTGTCCGGTCGGGATGCAGCAGGCTGACATGCATGTCGCCGATGCTCAGGTCGCATACGGCGAGAACGACCGCCAGAACCACACTGACGGCAAGGTACGCGTATTTCGGGCAAACCTTGGCTCTCATCACTGCAAAGTAAGCAATAATTTTCTTATCTTTGAAGGTTATGACAGACAGACTTTTCCTCATAGATGGGCATGCGCTGGTATTCAAGATGTACTATGCGTTTCTCCGTCGCCCGATGATCAATTCCAAGGGTGCGGACATGTCCATTCTGTTCGGATTCACGAAATATATCCTCGAACTCATAGAGCATGAGCAGCCTACCCATCTTGCCGTGGCCTTCGATCCTCCGGGAGGGTGCTTCCGCAACGAGATGTACCCGGCCTACAAGGGCACCAGGCCTCCTACCCCACAGCTCGTCATAGATGCTCTGGAACCACTGCAGGAGCTCTGTACGGCCATGAACATCCCTGTCCTGATGCTGAAGGGCTTCGAGGCGGATGATGTGATAGGCACGGTTGCCAAGGCTGCCGCCGCCGAGGGCATGGACGTGTACATGGTCACTCCTGACAAGGATTACGGCCAGCTGATCGGCCCACACATATGGCAGTTCAAGCCTGGCAAATCCGGATCTGAGAATGAGATAGTCGGGGTGCAGGAAGTGTGCGACCGCTACAATATTCTCGACCCGGTACAGGTGATTGACATGCTGTCGATATGCGGCGACGCCGCTGACAATGTCCCCGGAGTGAAGGGTATAGGGGAAGTGTGGGCAGGCAAGCTCATCTCCCAATATGGCTCGCTTGAGAATATATACACCCATCTGGACGACCTGAGCATCAAGCAGAAGAATATGTTCATCGCCTCCAGGGACTATATAGACCTGAGCAAGAAGCTGGTTACCATCAAGACTGACGTCCCGGTGGATTTCAAGCTGGAGGATGCGCGCCTCGACATGGACTTCAGCCCCCGTATCGCCGACCTCTTCGAGAAATACGAATTCAACTCCCTGCGCAAGTACATCACCCACATAGCGGCGACGGCCGAGAAGATGCCTGAGCCTGAGGGAGAGGACCTTGAGGTGGAGGAGCAGAGCGCGCATCAGGTCAGCCGGGCCGTGTGCTCGTCAGGCAGGTGCGCAATCATAGTTGAGACGGCTCAGAGCGGCATATTCGCTCCTGTCACGAAGGTGACTGTGGCTGCAGTGACCAAGGATGGCTGTATTGCTGCGGAGGCTTCTGCATCGGCTTTCAAGCCTATATTGGAGGATCCTACCATCACCAAGTTCGGGTACGACCTCAAGCTTGCATCCAATGTCCTTGCCCATGAGGGCATTTCGCTCGGAGGAAAACTGCGCGATGTGGAACTGATGCACTATCTGATAGATCCGGAGAAGACCCACAAGATCGACACGCTTGCCCGTCACTACCTTGGTGTGGACCTGTACAAGGCCCCTGCCCCTCAGGGCGTGGGGTCCCTTTTCGACGAAGTTGAGGAGACTTCCGACCTCCGCCCGAAGAACCGCTTCAAGGAGGCCGCGGCAATCATCCTTACCGGCCAGAAGGTATGGACCGAGATGCAGGAATCAGGAGTCGCTTCTCTCTACGACGATGTCGAGGAGCCTCTCTCCAAGGTGCTCTCCAGGATGGAGCGTGCCGGAGTCAAGGTGGACATACAGTCTCTAGGAGAATATGCAGACTCCCTGCGCGCTGAGATTGCGGACAATGAGAATGTGGTGCGCGAGATAGCGGGAGACCCTTCCCTCAATGTCTCATCCCCAAAACAGATAGGCGAACTGATCTTCGAGAAACTGCGCCTGGACCCAAAGGCGAAGAAGCCGGCGAGGGGATCGTGGAGCACGGACGAAGATACGCTTCTGGAACTCTCGGAGGCCCATCCGGTGCTGATAGACTCAATCCTTGACTACCGTGCCGCAAAGAAGCTCCTGTCTACCTATATCGAGCCTTTCGCCGGATATATATCCCCGGTTACAGGCCGCGTGCACACCACCTTCAACCAGGCGCTCACGTCGACAGGACGGCTGTCCTCGTCCAACCCTAACCTCCAGAACATCCCTGTCCGTACGGAGAGGGGACGCATGATACGCAAGGCCTTTGTCCCTGAGGACCCGGAGTCCTTCATAATGTCTGCGGATTACTCTCAGATAGAGCTCAGGATCATGGCCCATCTTTGCGGAGACGAGCACATGATCGATGCCTTCAGGAATGGAGTGGATGTCCATGCCGCGACTGCGTCCAGGATATTCGGCGTGCCTGTGGAGTCCGTGACTCCGGAGCAGAGACGCATCGCCAAGACTGCCAATTTCGGCATAATGTATGGCATATCGGCTTTCGGACTCGCCCAGCGTCTGAGGGTTACAAGAAGCGAGGCCAAGAAGATAATAGAAGGCTATTTTCTGTCCTTCCCGTCAATCTCTTCATTTATCGAAGCTACCCTTGCAAAAGCCCGACAGACCGGCTATGTGGAGACTCTTTTCGGTCGTCGCAGGTACATCCCAGACATCAACTCCCGCAATGCCACCATCCGTGGCCTTGCCGAGCGTAATGCGGTGAATGCGCCCATCCAGGGCACGTCGGCAGACATAATAAAGATGGCTATGGTAGCCATAGACCGCAGGATGACGGACTCCGGCATGAGAAGCAGGATGGTGCTTCAGATTCATGATGAACTGCTTTTCGAGGTGCCGGCATCTGAGCTGGAGTCCCTCAGGAAGATTGTGGTGGAGGAGATGGAGAATGTGATAAGGCTGTCCATTCCTCTGACAGTAGAATGCAATTATGGAAAGAACTGGCTCGAAGCGCATTGATGAACTGGTGAGACAGGCTGTCTCCGGCAACGGTACGGCTTTTACGGCACTGTGGGACGAGTACATCGGCCAGCTGCGCAGCTATGTACGGGGCTGGATCAAGAACATTGATGACCTGTATGTCGACGATATCTGCTCCCGCAGCTTCGAGAAGGCATTCCGCCAGATAGGCTCCTTCGATCCTTCCCGCAGTCAGTTCTTCACATGGCTCAGGACCATCGCCCACAATACTGCGCTGGATGTGCTGGACAGGGAGGCCAGGATGCATCCGCGTCACCAGACCGTATACCTTGACGACGAGGACCATCAGATGGCGGTTGCCGACACTCTGCCGGACCAGGTGGATACTGCCCTGGACTCCATCATAAAGGATGAGAGCATGGAGGCGACTGCAAAATATATCGACGCGCTTCCGGAGCTTTACAGGGACATAGCGCGAAGACGGCTTCTTGACGGTGCACAGTACAAGGAGATTGCCGACGAGCTTGGCATGGAACTCAATACGGTGAGGACCAGGATCCGCAGGGCAAAACAGATGATAGACCGGATGAGCAGGGAGGACGAAAATGAGATTTGACCAGTTCAGCGCCAAGGTTCTTGGCGATTTCCCACGGCTGACAGACCGTCAGATGCGGCAGTTTGCTGCGATGGAGGCCCTCTACAGAGAGTGGAACTCCAAGATCAACGTGATCTCCCGCAAGGACATGGATTCGCTCTATGACCACCATGTCATGCATTCGCTTTCCATAGCGAAGTACCTTGACGGGTGCGGCGTATCTCCAGATGAGCCTCGCACGGTGCTGGACCTCGGCACCGGAGGAGGATTCCCTGGTATTCCTCTTGCCGTGGCGTATCCGGAATGGAAATTCACGCTGTGCGACAGCATAGGCAAGAAGACCAGGGTGGCTTCTGAGGTGGCTTCTGCACTCGGTCTCTCGAATGTGGAGGTGGTCAATGCCAGGGCAGAGACATTGCCGGGTGTCTACGACTATGTGGTGTCACGTGCAGTGACCTCGCTCGAGAATTTCTACCCATGGGTGGCTGACAAGTTCTCAGGACATATCCTGTATCTCAAGGGTGGTGATGTCAATGAGGAAATATCCCAGCTGCTCAGGCGCTTCCGTCTCGATCCTTCCACTGTGCATACATGGAAGATTGATTCGTTTATATCAGACGATTATTTTGCTGAAAAATTTGTGATTGATATCGAAAAAACCTACCTTTGCATTCCCAATTGCGAAAAATATAAAAATAAGAAATAATGAAAAGAACATTCCAACCATCAACCCGCAAGCGCATAAACAAGCACGGTTTCCGCGAGCGCATGAGCTCCGCGAATGGACGCAGGGTCCTCGCAGCTCGCCGTCGTCATGGACGCAAGAAGCTTACCGTTTCCTCTGAGGACAGGTACTAGAAGAAATAAAGCAGACCGTTGAGGTCTGCTTCTTTCATATATAATAAAGGCAGGTCCGCAGGGACCTGCCTTTACTTGTCCTATTCTTCGCTCAGGAACATAGGGTCCCATGCAGGGAGCATGACCGGAGTCTGGTTCAGGAGGTCGAGCACCTTTGCAGGGACGAACTTCTTCTCGACCACGAGTCGGAACATATAGTTGTCAAACCACTCGTCGGTCATGATGAGCTTGCCCTTGTAGCCTGTCTGGCCCCAGCTGTTCTCCACCATCCACTTCTGAGGCTTGCCGTCCTTGAGGTCCACTGCGATGAGGGTCATGGCGTGGGATGAGCCGCTGGCGTGTGTCTTCACCCTCTCAGCCTTGTCCATGCCGAAGCTGATGCCGAGGAGAGACTCGTAGTCGAAGTTGGCAAGGTCTGCCACACCTCTCTGACGGTCCAGACACTTCGCCACGTCGCAGGAGAAGTACATGGCCTTCTGGTCCTTGATGGATGCGATGGCCATCTCCTTGATGTCTTCGAGCGGGAGGTTGACATAGACCCAGTCATGACCGTCATAGACATGGCGGTCATATTCGATCTGATATACCTTGTAGTATTCCCTGAGAGGGTCGTTCATGAGCATGACGTACCCGTCCTCAAGATTGTAGTCGACCATCTTGCTGCAGAATGACTTCGGGGTGTACTTTTCTGTACCTACAAGCTCGTCCTTGGAGTTGTACATGCTCCACTCGAACTCGGTAGGGGGCACTCCGAGGCAGATTGCGAGCACGTGGTAGATGTCCTTGAGCATCTCGACCTTCTCGGTCTCGAGCTTTTCAAGAACCGCAGCCTCAGCAGCCTCAGCCTTCTTGCCCTTGAGAGAAGAATTCTTTGCTGCAGCTTCTGAGTACATCTGCCTGAGCCTCAGGCCGTCTTCGCGGAGTTTGTTCTTGAGCTGGGTGGCCATTGCGCTGGTATTCTCTGCGCTGTAGGACTCAGGATACACCTCTGCAGGAACGAGGCCGTACTTGCTTACGAGGTCTGCAACTCCGGTGAAGGTGCCGCCGTCGCTCAGAGGGTGGGCGAAGAGCCAGTCCACAGTACGGTCGTCGTCATCTGAGGCTCTGGTATCGATGATGGCCTGGAGGAAAAGGTTGGCCTTCTCCAGCTGGTCATAGAAGAACACGTAGCTCTGGGAGAACTGGAACTCTCCGAGGTCGTACTTTGCGATGGCCCTTGACCTGAGCACGTTGAGGCCTGTAAAGAGCCAGCAGCGGCCGGAGGACTTCTGATTGGTGATCCCCTTGGTCTTCACCACATCCGAGAAGTGCGTGTCGATCATGGCCGCATTCTCGGCGTTGGTTGCGAGGGTCGCCATGGGAGTGGTGTTGAGGGCGTTGCGCACGGCCTTGTCCGCAGCTGTGCCCTGATATCCCTTCTGGATCTCTGCGAGGGTCTCCGCGGAGATACCTCCTGCGTTCTGTGCCATTGCACCTGCGGCAGCGACGAGGGCTGCCAGGATAACTGCTAGTCTTTTCATATAGCTATTCTGTTTCGTTGTTGTCTGTAAATTCCAGCGGTATGATGGATTCCTGTCCGGACACCATCCTGCTGCCTGTCTTGATCTTGGCATTTGACCTTTTCGGGCCTATGCCTATCTTTTCGAGCTTGCTGATCTTCTTGATGACTGACTGGTTTGACTCGACAAGCTTCTTGCGGGACTCCTCATAGCTGCCGGATGCCTTTGAGAGCAGTTTACCCACCTCGGCATAGGAATCCATCCATGCCTTGAGCTGGGTCATCAGTTCCTCTGCGGTCTTGTAGACCTCTGCGATGTTCTTCTCCTGGTTGTACTGGCGCCATCCCATCTGGATCATGTTGAGGACGATGGTGAGGGTCATCTGGCTTACGATGAGCACATTGTTGTTCTTGGCGGCCTGCCAGAGGGTAGGGTCTTCCTCGAGCATGAGCCTGAAGGCGCCCTCCATAGGGATGAACATTATGTTGTAGTTGACCTTGGTCTTGCCTTGCGGAACATAGGAGGCGTAGTCCTTCTTCTTCAGCTCGTCGATATGACTGCGCACGCTCGTCATGAACTCCTTGGCGAGCTTGCGCCTTTCCTCCACGGACTCGCTGTTCATGAACCTGTTGTAGGCGGTGAGGCTGACCTTCGAGTCGATGATGACTATGGTGTCGTCTGGGTAATAGACGATGACGTCAGGGATGAGGGTGCCTCCAGTCTCGCTCTTCACCTCGTGTCCGTGCTGGTCGGTTATGACTCCCTGGGTGATGAAGTGTATGCCTTCTGTGAGGCCGGAGCTGGTGAGGACATCCGTGAGCAGCATTTCACCGTAGTCGCCCTGGACCTTGGAGTAGCCGGTGAGGGCATTGGCGAGATTCTTGGCCTCGTCGCCCACGGTCTTGGACTGCTGCATCACCTGCTCGATGACAGCCTTCAGGGACGCGTTCTGCTCCACTGACTTCTCCTGAGAGTCGCGCACCGACTTGTCAAACTCCGAAAATTTCTCCTGGATGGGCTTCAGAAGCTCAGAGATGGACTCTGCACTCTGGGTCTTGAAGGTGGCGGTGTTCTCGGCAGTCAGCACCTTGAAGGTATCCTTCATGTGCTGTAGATCCTTCTCATGCTGCTCCCTCTGGGCTTCGAGAGCTTTCTCGCTCTGTTCCTTCTGGTCCGCGAGAGCCTTGGCGTTCATGGCTTTCTGCTCGCTGATGGTGCGCTCGCGCTCTTCTTCCATGGCCTTCTGTATCTCCATCTGGGCGGACAGGCGGCTCTCAAGGGCGGCCTTGCGTGTGCTCAGGTCGATGATCTTCTCGCTCTGGAGGTTCTTGGTGACCTCGAGCTTGGAAATCTTGTCCATGAGGTCTTCCTTGTCCTTGGTGCTGCGGAAGTTTATTATGAACGCCATTGCCACCGAGGCGATGGCTATCACCCCGAGCAGAATGGTCAGTATGAGCATGGTGTCGTTCATCTCTTTTCTGTCTTATAGTATGAGGCTACCGGAAGCAGAGCTATCAGGTAGCCGATCATTGCGACTCCTGCTGCCGTGAGCAGTATGTCGGTAAGCTTGATGATGACCGGATAGCTGGTCACCAGGTAGTTGCCGGGCATCTTTATCAGTCCGGTCTTCTGTTGGAGCAGGGCAAATCCTGTCCCGATTGCGAGTCCCGCGACAAGCCCGAGAAGTGAGATCATCCATCCCTCGAGGACGAATATCTTTCTGACGGTCTTCTGCTGGGCTCCGAGGCTTTCCAGAGTCTCGATGTCTCCCTGCTTCTCGATGATGAGCATCGAGAGGCTTCCGAAGATGTTGAAGGCAATGATGATGATGACAAAGATGAGAATCAGGAATATTGCAGCTTTCTCATATCTCATCATCTTGTACAGCGACTCATTCTGCTGGAATCTGTCGTTTACCTTGAAGTCTGTCCCGAGTCTCTCCTGGATGCGTTTCTGGAAGGCCTTCGCCTCCCTGTGACTGCATCCGTCGACGAGCCTCACTTCAAGTGCGGAGACTTCGTCGGTGTAGTGGAGCAGCTCCCTGAGCTCCCCCAGAGGCAGCATCACCATCGAGTTGTCTATTTCGGAACTCATGCTCACGGTGCAGGACGGGTGTATGCGCATCTTGTCGAGAGCTGCAGCCGGGTTGGCGAGGGAGATGTTCCTGTCTCTTGCGGGGTAGTATATCTCAAGAGGGGAGAGGAAGCTCGGATTGAGTTCCAGAGTCCTTGCGAGTCCGGCGCCTACTGCGCACATCGCCACTTCGCCATGGCGCAGCTTGAATTCTCCCACCCTGACATAGCCTTCCATGCTCTTCGTTTCCTGCGCATCTTCGTCGACACCCCTGGCCTTTGCGAGGGACTGCCTGCCGTCGTAGCTCACGAATACATTTTCCTGCAGGATGCCGCTGACGCTTTCAGCGGCCGGATCCTGTGCTATCCATCCGAACGTGCCCTCATCCGGAGTGAAAACCTTGCCCTTGACGGGGGTGATGAGGAAATCCGGGTCGATGTCGCTCAGACTGTCCTTTATCAGGGAGTCGAATCCGTTGTAGACGGAAAGGATGATTATGAGCGCTGCCGTGCCTATGGCCATGCCGATGGAACTTATCGCCGAGATTATGTTGATCACGTTGTGTGACTTCCTGGCGAAAAGGTATCTTCTGGCAAAGAACAGCGGCAGATTCATATTCCCTACATCTTCAGCAGCTCGTCGATGTGCTCTGCATAGTCAAGGGTCGTGTCGAGGTAGAACACTATCTCAGGCACGATGCGGAGCTGCTTGCTGACGAGACGTCCGAGCTCTCCGCGGTATGTCCTGTTGTTCTCCTCGAGGATGTGCATCACCTCGCCGGCCTTTGCGGACGGGAATATGCTGACATAGGTCTTGGCAACAGACAGGTCCGGACTTACCCTGACCTCGCTGACTGTCACCATCGCGCCCCCGAATGAGGCCATGCCCTTGCTCCTGAGAATCTCGGCCATGTCCTTCTGGATCTCGCGGGCGACCTTGAGCTGTCTTGTGCTTGGTGCCTTGTCCATCTTACTTCACGTTGATGATGTAGTAGTTCTTCTTGCCTTTCTGCACGAGGATGTACTTGCCGTCGAGGATGCTTTCCTCTCCGACCTGGGCGTTGATGTCGGTCACCTTCTCCTTGTTGATGCTGACTCCGCCGCCCTGTACCATCTTGCGGGCTTCTCCCTTGGACGGGAAGACGGGGGTCTCCACTGCGAGCATGTCAAGGATGCCGACAGGCATCTTCGAGCGCTCGATGTCGAAGGTAGGCACTCCGTCGAACACTGCGAGGAAGGTCTTCTCGTCGAGGGCTTTGAGAGCCTCTGCAGTGCCCTTGCCGAAGAGCATCTCGGAAGCCGAGATGGCCTTGTCGTACTCCTCCTGTCCGTGCACCATGATGGTGATCTCCTTTGCAAGGAGTTTCTGGAGCCTTCTCTGGCCAGGGTCCTGACGGTGCTCCTCGATGGCTGCCTCGATGGTCTCGCGGTCCAGCATGGTGAAGATCTTGATGTACCTCTCGGCATCCTCGTCGGAGACGTTGAGCCAGAACTGGTAGAACTGGTATGGGGAAGTGCGCTCCGCGTCGAGCCAGATGTTGCCCTTCTCGGTCTTTCCGAACTTACCGCCGTCGGCCTTTGTGATCAGAGGGCAGGTGAGGGCATATGCCTCGCCTCCGCAGGTGCGGCGGATGAGCTCCGTGCCGGTGGTGATGTTGCCCCACTGGTCCGCTCCGCCGAGCTGGAGCTTCACTCCGTTGTGCTGGTAGAGGTAGAGGAAGTCGTAGCCCTGGAGAAGCTGGTATGTGAACTCGGTGAAGGACATGCCTTCGGAGGAGTCACGGCTGAGGCGCTTCTTGACGGAGTCCTTGCTCATCATGTAGTTGACCGTGATGAGCTTGCCGATGTCGCGGGTGAAGTTGATGAAGGTGTAGTCCTTCATCCAGTCGTAGTTGTTGACAAGTTCTGCCTTGTTGGCAGCGTCGGAGTTGAAGTCAAGGAATCTTCCGAGCTGGGCCTTGATGCAGGACACGTTGTGTGCGAGGGTCGCCTCATCGAGCAGGTTGCGCTCCTGGGACTTCATCGAAGGGTCGCCGATCATGCCGGTGGCTCCGCCGACGAGGGCGTATGGCTTGTGACCGCAGTTCTGGAAATGCTTGAGTATCATGATGCTGACGAGGTGCCCGATGTGCAGCGAGTCTCCTGTAGGGTCGATGCCTACATAGGCGCTTGCCGGGCCTTTCATCAGTTCTTCTTCGGTGCCTGGCATGATGTCATGGAT
>R14__coassemble_972_pt1 | contig 16227 bp, 11 predicted proteins | sample R14__metabat2_low_PE_037 | metagenome-assembled genome bin R14
GAGACAAGCACTCTGTTGGAGGCATCGAAAGGACGGAACACCTTGTCGGAGTCGGTCTCCGGCCAGTTGTCGTCATCCTCGATGGCCTTCGCTGCGGCAAGGTCGCCCTCGATGAGCTTTCCTGCCATCTCCACATATTTCCAGTCGGCATGGAACTCCTTGCGCTGGATTATGTATTTCTCCACGTCGATGCCTGCTGCTGTGAGGACTCCGTAGACCTTGGAGCCCGCTGCGGCCCAGGTGTTGGTATCTGCGAGGAGCACCGCCCTGCGGCCCTCGAAAAACATGTTGTATACTTCTGCGGCCATGCTGATCACGCCCTGGCCCATCTCGAATGCTTTTGTGTCGGTCGCGATCCTGAGCGCGGCTGCTATTCTTTCCTTACTGTCCATATCGTTATTCTTTTTCTGCCCAGATATATATCTTGTCCCCGCGGCGCAGGCGCTCGAAAGTGGCGTCGCCGTCGTCGGGAACCACTGCCACGGAGCACCTGACACCCTTGTCAGCCACTTCCGCAGGCTTGAGGTTGACCCTCATGTCATTTACCGTAAATTCCACCACCCCGGTCGTGGCACCGACAGCGATAACCTTGTCGCCGAGATGCAGAGGCCTAGACTCGACCGTGATCTCTACCACCCCGATGCGGTCGAACCAGTTGGTCACCTTCCCGCAGTAGACCTTGGTGCGGGTGGCGCTGCTGCCGTATACGGCACTCCACTGTCCAAGATACGCGCCCTGGTAGTAGCCGTCCCAGAAGCCTCTGTTGAAGACTTCACCAAGCTTCTCCTTCAGCTGCGAACCGAGTTCAGGAGTGTATGTGCCGTCGCACACTGCATCTGCCGCCTGACGGTAGCAGGAAGCACACCTCTTCACATACTCTGCCGAACGGGCACGTCCCTCGATCTTGAAGACCTTGACTCCCGCATCGATGATGCTGTCCATGAACTCTATGGTGCAGAGGTCCTTTGGGGACATTATGTATTTGTTGTCGATGTTGAGCTGGTTGCCGGTCTCCAGGTCGGTGACCTCATAACCGCGCCGGCACACCTGATAGCAGGCTCCCCTGTTGGCAGATGCTCCATAGGTATGGAGGCTGAGATAACACTTGCCTGAGATGGCCATGCACAGGGCTCCATGGGCAAACATCTCGATACGCACGAGCTCACCCGAAGGGCCCTTGATGCCTTCGCTCACGATAGTCCTGTAGATGTCCTTGACCTGGGCGAGGGTGAGCTCGCGGGCGAGGACGATCACGTCTGCAAACTGAGCGTAGAAACGGAGGCTCTCGACGTTGGAGATGCTCAGCTGGGTGGAGATATGCACCTCCAGGCCTATCTGGCGGCAGTATGCTATGGCTGCCATGTCTGAAGCTATCACGGCGCTCACTCCGGCCGCCTTGGCAGCGTCCAGAGCATGACGCATATCCTCAAGGTCCTCCTGATAGAGGACAATGTTGAGAGTGAGGTAGCTCTTGACATTGTTCTCCTTGCATATGCGTACTACCTCTTCCAGGTCTTCCGGTGCGAAGTTGTTGGCGGAGTGCGAGCGCATATTGAGACGGCCGATCCCGAAATAGACGGAGTTGGCCCCTCCCTGTATTGCAGCGTGCAGGCACTCGAAGTTGCCCGCAGGCGCCATTATTTCCAATTCTCTCTTGTCCATGATCACTTGGCGCGGCCGACGAGGGCATCGGCAAAATTGCGGAGCACCGTCTGGGCATCAGGGCCCAGGCTCAGTTTAGAAGCGGCTGCAAGGGCGCGGTAGTTGAGACGCACGATCTCGGCCTTGGCATCGCCTCCCACCTCCAGTTCGTCATAGACGGCACGCATGGCATCTATCTTGGCAGCACGCTGCTCCTGCGTATCCACAGGCATCTTCATCACGTCAAAAATGGCATACTGGTCGGAAGTCTTCTCGAGGGCGTGGGTGAGAAGCCAGCTCTTCTTGTTGTTGACTATGTCTCCGCCGATAGGCTTACCGAACACTGCGGCATCACCGTATGTGTCGAGGTAGTCGTCGGCCACCTGGAATGCCAGGCCCAACTGATAGCCATATTCATACAGCAGGTCAGCCTCCTTGGCAGGGGCGCCTGCGATGAGGGCTCCCATCTTGGATGAGCATGCAAGCAGGACACCAGTCTTGAGGCCTATCATCTTCATGTAGTCATCCATCGGCACAGTCCTCAGATTCTCGAAGTCCATGTCATACTGCTGGCCTTCGCAGACTTCCGCAGCAGTCTTGGAGAAGAGCTCCAGAACCTGGTCAAGCACCTCACGCGGAGCCTTGGCAAGACGGCGGTAACTGTCAATCGACATCACGTCACCGGAAAGGATGGCCGTATCCTCGTTCCACTTCGTCCACACGGTAGGCATGCCGCGGCGCATCGGAGACTTGTCCATGATGTCGTCGTGGATTAGCGTGAAGGTATGGAAGACCTCAAGAGCCGCAGCCGGCTCCAGAATCTCCTGACCTATCGTATCCTTGTAAAGAGAGTATGTGGTCAGGCAGAGTCTCGGACGGAGTCTCTTGCCGCCGATCGAAATCATATACCGGAGCGGGTCGTAAAGACCTGCCGGCTCCTTTGTAAATTCGATATTGTCAAAGAGTTCCTTGACAGTCGCTGCTATTGTTGATTCTGGTATCATATCACACAAAGATACGTAATTTATCCATCAATTCTTCAGTAAGGGTCATGTCATACCCGTGCGCCGCCGCTTCCGCGACAGGACGCTCGTAGATGGAGCTGAGCTCGAGGCGGCGGTGGGCCGCATAATCCAGATACATGCTTGGATAGTACGGCTCCATTTTCTCTGTCGAGAGTATCATGGCATCGGCAAAATCATGCGGAATGACAGCACCGCAAGCCGCGGCTGCATCTATCACTTCATGCATCATGGCAATCACGCGCACTCTGAGGTCCGGGCGGAAAGTGAGCACATCTGTCCGGCAGTTCTCGATCACGCTCATGCCATTGTACGGGATGTTCCAGACAAGTTTCTTCCATCGCATGAGACTGAGCGACTCCGCCTTGTGGCACGGCACGAGCGAACTCTCCATATCTGAGCATATGGCGTCAATCATGGCCGAAAGGCCTTCGCCGAGAGGCGCGAGTGTAAGCTCCCCATAGCCAGTGTGGCTGATGTGACCGGGAGCAACCTTGGAAGAACATATGAATGCCGTGGCACCGATTATGCGGGCCAGAGGCATCGCTGCCTGGAGGTCCTGCTCCATTCCGAGCCCGTTTTGGATCATGACGATGACTGAACCTGGCTTGAGAATCGGCGTTATCAGTTCCGGCAGCAAGGCATTGCCTGTCGTCTTGATGCATACCAGCACCACATCCACTTTTGGCATGTCTGCGGTGGAACGATATGCATTGGGGGCCGGGAGGTCGATGTCTCCCTTGATGGAAGTCACATGGAGGCCACCACTGCGGACAGCCTCATAGTCGGAGCGCAGAAGGAAGTGCACTTCCTTCCCTGCCGAGGCAAGCCTTGCTCCGTAATACCCGCCGATACCTCCTGTGCCTATGACTGCGTAATTCATCTGAAGGAACTTGTTCTATCTGAATTTCGAATCCTCCTCGAGCATGCCGAGGTAGGAATTGTAGCGCTCTGCGCTGATCTCCCCCGAATCGACGGCGGCCTTTACGGCGCATCCCGGCTCATGGGTATGCGTACACGGAATGAACCTGCACCCCCGGGAAGCGCGCAGCATCTCCGGGAAATAGAGTGCCACCTCTTCCTTTTTCAGGTCCACCAGGCCGAAGCCCCGGAGCCCCGGAGTGTCGATGACAAAGCCTCCGCTTGCAAGGGGATACATCTCGTAGAAGGTCGTGGTATGCCTGCCCTGAAGATGCGCCTCCGAAATCATGCCGGTGCGTGGGTCAAGCGTCGGGTCAAGGGCCTTTATGAGGGAGGACTTGCCGACTCCGGACTCCCCGGAGAAAAGGCACACCTTGTCCTTGCAGGCCTCACGCAGGGTTTCGACACCTTCCCCTGTGCGGGCAGAGGTCTCGATGATCCGGTATCCGGCGCCCTCATATATGCGGCGGAAATCCTCTATCTGGTCCGGGGCGACGTCCCTGTACATGTCCACCTTGTTTAGGACTATCGTCACAGGGACATTGTACACCTCGCAGGTCACGAGGATGCGGTCGAGGAACGGGAGCTTGATCTCTGGGAAATAGAGGGAGACTATTATGAAGGCCTCGTCAAGGTTGGCAGCTATCACATGGGACTGGCGGGAGAGGTTGGTGGACTTGCGGATCACATAGTTGCTGCGCGGCTCCACCCCCGTGATGACTGCAGGGTGCTCCGCGTCGGCGCTGTCCTCGACCTCATACCTCACCCTGTCGCCCACGGCTACCGGATTGGTGGAGCTGCTGCCCTTGAGGCGTATCTTTCCCCTCAGCACAGACGGGAAAAGCGACCATTCGGGGAGCTCGGAGAGCATGTACTGGCTCCCCGTGTTCCTGACGACCGTCGCAATTCCTGTCTTCATGTATCAGATTAGGCTGCCCCCGGGCAGCCTGTCGAAAAAATCAGGCGATGTAGCTGGTAAGCACCTTCATCGCTCCGTCCGGGACAAACTTCACGGATTTTGCGGATGCAGGGATGAGGATGGTCTCACCCTGATGTACAGGCATGGAGTCTTCGTCGGTGATGACAGTGCCCTTGCCTTCCGTGCAGATGACGACCATGAAGGAGTCGATGGCAGAAAGGTCCTTCCCGGCGGCTTCAGTCAGGTCGTATAGAGAGGTGGTGAAGTAACGGCACTCCACGAGCACAGTCTCTTCATTCATGACCGGCTCATAGTGGGTGCGGTAGTCCTCGCTCACGCTGTAGTCGATGGCGTCCTTTGCCTGCTCTGTGTGGAGCTGACGGGGCTTGCCGTCAAGTCCGAGGCGGCCATAGTCATAGATGCGGTAGGTGATGTCGGAGGTCTGTTGGATCTCTGCGATGAAGGATCCGGCCCCGATGGCATGGATGCGTCCTGCAGGAAGGAAGAACACATCGCCAGAGTTGACCGTGTAGCTTTTCAGCACGTCGGTGATAGTCTCGTCGGCAACCCTTCTGACATACTCGTCAGGGGTGATTTTCTGCGACAGGCCGCTCAGCAGGTGCGCACCCTTGTCGGCTCCCACGACATACCACATCTCGGTCTTGCCCTTCGAGCCGTTGTGGCGCACTGCTGCGAGTTCGTCATCCGGATGAACCTGGATGCTGAGGTCGCTCTGGGCATCGATGAACTTTATAAGGAGAGGGAATTCCGTACCAGTGGCGGCATAGACATGCTCTCCAAGAAGGGCTCCCTTCATTTCCTCTGCAAGGGAGGTGATGGTGCGGCCATCGCAAGAGCCTCCGTCGACGACGGACTCGTTGCCCTTGACTCCGGAGAGCTCCCAGCTCTCTCCTATATGGTCCTGAGAGGTCTCGATGCCCTTGAAAGGAGCTATCTTCTCTCCTCCCCACACGATGGTCTTGAGTATCGGCTTGAATTTATACATAACTATATCAGCGGCTCTGCGGTCATAGTCTTAGGCTGAGGGATACCCATGAGCTTGAGGATGGTAGGAGCGACGTTGCAGAGGGCGCCGTCCTTGACGGTCTTGACCTCGTCGCCAGCTCCCACCACGATGAACTGTACAGGGTTGAGGGAGTGTGCGGTGTTAGGGGTGCCGTCATCATTGACCGCATAGTCGGCATTGCCGTGATCGGCTGTGATGAGGATGACATAGCCGTGCTCGAGGGCTGCGGTCACCACGGACTCCACACATCCGTCAACTGTTGCGACAGCATTGCGGATGGCGGAATAGACGCCTGTGTGACCGATCATGTCACCGTTGGCATAGTTGAGGATGATCATGTCCTCCTTCTCGCTGCGGATGGCCTCCAGGAGCTTGCCAGTCACCTCGAGGGCGCTCATCTCCGGCTGGAGGTCATAGGTTGCGACCTTAGGGGAGTTGACAAGGATACGGTCCTCGTTCTCGAAAGGCTGCTCGCCGCCGCCATTGAAGAAGAAGGTGACATGGGCGTATTTCTCTGTCTCGGCGATGCGCAGCTGCCTCTTTCCTGCCTTTGCGACTGTCTCGCCGAGGGTGTCCTTGACGATCTCCTTGTCGAAGAGGATGTGCACGCCAGTGAAGGAAGCGTCGTATGGAGTGAGGCAGCAGTAGTAGAGAGGGATGGTATGCATGCCTTCCTCAGGCATGTCCTTCTGGGTGAGGACAGTGGTGAGCTCGCGGGCGCGGTCGTTGCGGAAGTTGTAGAAGATGATGGCATCGCCTTCCTCGATCTTGGCTACAGGGGCACCGCCCTCTGTGATGACGATAGGTTTGATGAACTCGTCGGTGACATCTGCGTCATAGGATGCCTGGATGCCGGCGGTTGCGGACTCGAACTCTGCGCCCTTGCCCTCCACGAGAAGGTCGTAGGCCTCCTTGATGCGGTTCCATCTCTTGTCGCGGTCCATCGCATAGAAACGGCCGCAGACGGTGGCAATCTTGCCGGTGGTCTTTGCCATCTCGGCCTCGAGGTCCTCTATGAATCCCTTGCCGCTGCGAGGGTCGGTGTCACGGCCGTCCATGAAGGCATGGACATAGACCTTGTCGAGGCCGGCCTTCTTCGCCTCTGAGAGGAACTCGTAGACATGGGTGAGGGACGAGTGCACGCCTCCGGTGGAGGTGAGGCCCATGAGATGGAGCTTCTTGCCGGACTTCTTCACATAGTCGTAGCATGCCTTGATCTCTGCGTTCTCCATCATGGTGTGGCTGCGGCAGGACATGTTGATCTTGACGAGGTCCTGGTACACGACGCGGCCTGCACCGAGGTTCATGTGGCCGACCTCGGAGTTGCCCATCTGGCCCTCCGGAAGACCTACGTACTCTCCGCATGCCTGGAGGTGGCTGTAAGGATATTTTGCCCTGAGGGACTCAATGAATGGAGCACCCTGGGTGTAGATGACATTTGATGCGTCCTCGCGGCCTTCGCCCCAGCCGTCGAGGATCATAAGGAGAACTTTTCTGTCCATGGTATAATCGTGTTTATTTTATTCGTAACTTTGTTTGAATTCACAAAGATAGTCATTTTTTATGAGCAGAGGAAAAGGTAATGGCGGTGCTTCCCACCGCAAGGGCTCATCGCAGAAGAAAGCACGTCCTGAGTACATCGGAAGAGTACAGATGTCCAGGGAAGGATATATCTTCGTCATCGTCGATTCTCTTGACGACGACATTTTCGTAAAGGCATCCAAGACCCGTCAGGCCCTCAACGGGGACACAGTGAGAGTTGTCGTGACCAAGCCAGCCGGGCGCAATCAGAAGCAGGAGGGCGAGGTGGTCGAGATAATTGAGAGGTCGTAACGCCCGTTCTTCGGGATCATTGACTTCGTCGGCAGCCAGGCCTGGCTCCTGATGCAGAGCAAGACCATGCCGTACGACATCGTGGTCGACCAGCAGGAAGCTCTCGCACTCGGAGGCGCGACCGGTCTCAAGGCAGCAGCCGTAGTGGACAGATGGGACCGCAGGGATCCGTCTCCTCACGGGCACATAGTGGACGTGCTTGGAAAGCCGGGCGAGAACGACACCGAGATGCATGCAATCCTCGCGGAGTACGGACTCCCATACAGGTTCGAGCCGGAGGTTGAAAACGCAGCCGACAAGATTCCTGACACCATCACCGCCGAGGACATGAAGGGACGCAAGGACTTCCGCGGCACCCTCACGTTCACAATCGACCCTGCCGATGCCAAGGACTTCGACGACGCCCTCTCCTTCCGCAAGCTTGGGAATGGCAACTACGAGGTCGGCGTGCATATCGCCGACGTGTCATATTACGTCAAGCCGGGCGACATAGTCGACAAGGAGGCACAGGCGCGCGGCACATCCGTGTACCTCGTCGACCGCACAGTACCTATGCTCCCTGAGAAGCTCTGCAACAAGCTCTGCTCCCTGCGCCCGCATGAGGACAAGCTCACCTTCTCCACAGTGTTCGAGATGAGTCCCAAGGGCGACATAGTCAGCCGCTGGTTCGGCCGCACCGCCATCAACTCCGACTACCGCTTCGACTATGACGGAGCGCAGAAGATCATCGAGACTGGCGAGATTTCCAAGGAGAGCGACGTGCCTGCCGACATCCAGGAGGCAGTGCTCACCCTCGACAAGCTGGCTCACATTCTCAAGGAAAAGCGATTCAAGGCCGGGGCAATCAGCTTCGACCGTCCGGAGATGAAGGTGATCGTCGACGAGACCGGAAAGCCTGTCGACGTGTACGAGAAGGTCTCCAAGGAAGCCAACTGGCTCATCGAGGAGTTCATGCTCCTCGCCAACAGGAGCGTCGCCGAGCTCATAGCCACAGGCGGCAAGCTCAACGGAGTCGCTTCCCCGAAGGCCAAGACCTTCGTGTACCGTGTGCATGCGGAGCCCGACGCCGTGAAGATCGGCAACCTCCGCGAGTTCGCAAGCACATTCGGCTACAAGCTTGGAGACACCGGCAGCGGCAAGAAGACGGCCACGGCCCTCAACGGCCTTCTCACCGAGGCCAAGGACAAGCCTGAGTTCAGTGCCCTCCAGCTGGTTGCGCTCCGCTCGATGGCGAAGGCCATCTACAGCCCTGACAACATAGGCCACTACGGCCTCGCATTCGACTTCTACACCCACTTCACCTCCCCTATCCGCCGCTATCCAGACACCATGGTCCACAGACTCCTGGCTCTGTACCTTGCCGGGGGCGAGAGCCAGAGCAAGCCTTACTACGAGGAGCAGTGCAAGCATGCCTCCGAGAGGGAGTGCGTGGCAGCTGACGCAGAGAGGGCCAGCATCAAGTACAAGCTCGTGGAGTTCATGCAGGACAAGATAGGGAAGGAGTTCGACGGACACGTTTCAGGAGTGACCGAGTGGGGCATGTACGTAGAGATCGAGCCGACCAAGATCGAGGGCATGGTGCCTCTAAGGAGCATCAAGTCAGACTGGTATGAGTTCGACGAGGCGCACTACCGCCTGGTAGGCCGCCACACCGGCAAGAGGTACGGGCTCGGAGATCCGGTCCGCATCAAGGTGAAGTCCACCAACCTCGAGCAGAAGCTCCTCGACTACGAGCTCGTGGAGCCGGAGATCACGGAAGCCCCGAAGGCCCCTAGGGCTCCCAGGACGGAGGTCCCGGCAAAGGCTCCGCGAAAGGACAGTGATGCCCCTTCTCGCTCAAGTAAGATTGCCGGAAAGACTGCCGAAGGAAAGAAACCGGCAGGCACGAAGTCCTCTTCCAGAAAGAAATAGAGCCCTGCAGATCCGGAATCTTTCACCGGAAGGCACAGCACTTGAATCTGCAGTTTCTAAGTCCACCGCCTGAATCTGCCGCTCCGTACAGATATCCCTCCTGCGGGCCGAAAACATCTCCGAAAGGCCCACCGGAGGGATATCTGTACGGAACGGCTTTGCAAGGAAGGCCGAGCTAGATCAGGCCGCGGCCGCGGAGGAATGGGGCGGTCTCGGGATCGCGGCCCATGAAGCTGCGGAAGAGGGTCATCGGCTCCTCGGAGCCGCCCTTCTCGAGGAAGGTCTCCTTGAACTGCTTCGCAAGCTCAGGATTCCAGACACCTTCCTTCTCGAATCTCCCGAACATGTCCTTGTCGAGGACTTCCGCCCACATGTAGCCATAGTAGCCGGCGTTGTAGCCGCTGCCGAAGATATGGTTGAAGTATGTGGTACGGTAGCGAGGGATGATCTCGTCGATGAGGCCCATCTCTGCGCAGACCTTGCCCTCAAACTCGTCTATGAACTCTATGCCTGCGTCTGAAGGGATTTCTGTCAGCTCATGCCACTTCATGTCGAGGATGGAGGCGGCGCAGAGCTCGGTGGTCATGAAGCCCTGGTTGAACTTGAGGGAGTTGTTGATCTTCTCCACGAGTTCCTGAGGGATGACCTCGCCCTTGTCGTTGACTGCATACTGGGCGAGAAGCTCAGGCTGGAAAGCCCAGTTCTCGTTGATCTGGGAGAAAGTCTCGACAAAGTCCTCGACGACGGAAGTACCGCTGACTGAAGGGTAGTGGCACTTGGTGAGAAGGCCATGGAGGGCATGCCCGAACTCATGGAAGACGGTCTGCACATTGTCCACCGACATGTACTCGTCGAGATTGCCTACATTGACGATTATAGGGCGCACGTCATTGCCGGAGGCGTCCACATACTGGCCGCGAATGTTGTTCATCCACGCCCCTCCCCTCTTGCTGTCGCGAGGGAAGTAGTCGGTCGTGAAGATGCCGATGAGAGACCCGTCGTCGTTGGTGAGCTTCCACGTGCGTACCTCAGGATTATAGACCGGTACGTCCTTGAGCTCCTCCACATTGACTCCGTAGAGGCGCTTTGCGGCGATGAAGATGCCGCTGCGCACGCTGTCGGCCTGGAAGTACGGTCTGGTCAGGCTCTCGTCCAGGTCATACTTTGCCTTGCGCACCTTCTCTGCATAGTACCACCAGTCCCACGGCTGGATCCTGGTGCCTTCGGCGAGCTTGCCGGTCTTGATGTCCTCATCCATGATGGCCTGCATGTCTACTATCTCATCCTTTGCCTTGGCTACCGCAGCCTTCATGATGTCATCGAGGAATGCGTCCACGGTCTGGTGGTCGTGGGCCATCTTGACGGCGAGAGTGAAGTCGGCAGGATTGTCATAGCCAAGAAGCCTGGCCTTCTCGATGCGAAGGCGCATCACGTCGAGCACCAGCTGGCGGTTGTCCGCGTCATTGCCGTTGTGACCGCGCATGGAGTATGCCTTGAACATCCTCTTACGGAGATCACGGTCCTCAGTGGTGGTCATCGCATCAGGGTAGAAGCCCACGCTGATGCCAAACTCATCCTTGAAGGCATTGCTCTCGGCGAGGATGTTGTTGCCTATCTTGTTGATCTTGGAGGACATCTCGGAGTTGATCTCACGGAGACGGGCCTGCTGCTCCTCAGGAAGGGCGATGCCGCCGCGCTCGAACTGCTCTATGAGTTTCTTAAGCACAATCTGCTGCTCAGTGGTGAGACCTTCCTCACCTTCTACAGCCTTTACCCTCTGGTAGAGGGCCTTGTTCATATAGATGTCGTCACTGTGGGACGACATCAGAGGGGTGACCTCCTCGACTATGGCCTCGAGCTCGGGACAGTTTTCCGTCTCCGAGACATTGTAGAGCACGCCCGTCACCTTGGTGAGGATCTCCCCGGAAAGCTCGAGCGGTGCTACCGTATTCTGGAAAGTCGGTGCAGCCGGATCGGCGATGACAGCCTCGATCTCAGAGTTCTGCTGCTCAATGCCGGCCTTGACTGCAGGCACATAGTCGGCATATTGGATCTGGTCGAACGGCGGGATGCCGTAAGGGGTGGTCCACTCTGTAAGGAAAGGGTTTGTGCGGTCGGTGCAGGCTGTCATGGCAATTGCAATGGATACAGTCAGAAGCGTTTTCTTCATGGTGTCGGGTTATTCGTAAAGCGGTGTGCCGTCTTCGTAAGTGAAGTCGTACTGAGAATTGACTATGAACTGAAGGCTCCCCTGATAGAGGGTGAGGACTCCGGTGGCATTGATCTTTCTGGAGCCGTCAAGCACGTCCAGAGGTATGAGCAGGTCACTGAACTTGCTGTAACCGCTGGTGCGGATCTGGATCTCGGTATTGCCCATCTTGAAGTACTGGCTGACAGAGTACGCCGACTTCTGGATGTCAGGATATGTGCCCTTGCCCTTGTAGTCACGGACATAGCCATAGTTGTAGTCTCCCGAGTTGCCGATCTGGATACTGTCCCAAAGGCCGCTGCACAGATAGGACTGCATCAGCTCCTTGGACATGGCCCACGTGTCGATGCCCCAGGTGCCGTCACTGATGAAGATGCGGTTGCTGGAGAGCTTGGTGGAGACCTGCGAGTCAAGATAGAGAAGGGCGAACACCTCATCTGCGTACTTGAGGCCCTTGAGAGTCACGAGCTTGCCGAGGTACTGGTTGCTGGCCTGGGTATTCTTGCTGGTCGGAAGCTGAGCCTCGGTGATGACCTCCGGAGTAACCTTGGAGCCCGTGGCACCCTTGATGACATGGGCATCGACAATCAGAGGAGACTCCATGTAGGAGGTCTCATACTCGCCGGATGTGTCGACATACCCGAGCTGTACCATGCCCTGTCCGCCGTAGCTGCCGGATTTGTAGCCGTACATGCCAAGGGTGAGGCCCATGCACTTCACATACACGGTCTGGCCGGGCTGATAGTCGTTGTAGAGAGCGCTCCTTCCGATCTTGATTTCCATGCCGGCAGTCTCATCCTGGATGTAGAAGCTCTTGTAGAAATTGCCCGGCTGGTCGGTCGTGGAGACCTTGCCGGCGATGATTATGTTCTGGTCTACAGTCCAAGGCGTACCGGTCTTGTACATGGCGGCAAGTTCGCTGATGGTATGGGTCGGGGTGAGCTGCTGGAGCTGCTCTGCCTCCGGCTCGTCATATTTCAGAGTGAACACCGGCTCCCACTCCTCACACGCGGTAAGGATGAAAAGGGCGGCTGAAAATATGGAAAATATCTTTTTCATGACCTGTTAGAATCTGAAATAAACATTGAGCATGTAGTTGATGCCGCTCATGTAGAAGTACTTGGAGTCAAACCTGTAGTAGCGGTCCTTGTCAGTGCTGCTGATGAGACGGGTCTGCTCGTAACCTCCGGTCTTGACGATCCTGTTGTCAAGGATGTTCTTGACCTCGAGAGAGAAGCCTATCTGGTTGTTGTGCACATACCAGGACTTGCCCACGCTGCAGTTAAGAAGGAATGCCGGGGCGAACTTCTCCTGGGTAGTCATGTAGATGACCTCGACAGGAGTGACGACCTTGTCACCTCCTGCACATGCATAGTTTGTCCTGTAGAGAGGGTTCATGTCGAGGTAGGAGTTGGCGAAATACTGTCCGTTGACCTCAAAGAACCAGTAGTTGATGTTATAGTTCAGGGCAAGCTCTGCAGCGAGTTGAGGAGTGGACGGGACATAGTGCTTCGTTTCACCCGTAGTGATGTATTCTCCGTCTATGCTCTGGTCGTAGAGGATGGTCCCGTTAGGACCGTCGACCGTCCTGTATATCGGGGTACTCTTCCAGTAAGGCACAAACTCGGACCTAATGACCTCAGCGCTGTTGTCCATGGTCTGTACCATGTACGGAGTCGAAGTATAGACATACTCGCCCCAGCTGAGTGCTCCGGACAGGGACAGTCCCTGGAGAGGAAGAGGAATCTTGGCACCGAGCTCGATACCCACATGTCTCTCGTCTATGCCGGTCATCGCGAAATTGGTAAAGGAATTCTGCGTGTCGTCATAGAAGCTCATGATGTCGGACTGGTCCATTATCTTGGTGTAGAATCCGGTGAGGCGTACGTTGTATCCGCCCTGGCTGAACTGGTAGTTGAGGTCTGCAGAAGCGATCTTCTTCGTGGTCAGGCCGTCCACCATGGTATTGCGCGTACGAGGCGAGATGAAGGCCTCATTGAAGGTAGGAGCCTCCGTGAAGTATCCCGCATTGGCTGAGATCCTGTGGTTGGCAGCGATGACATATGCGAGGGCGAGCTTGGCGGAATAGGTGAGGAACCTTGCCACTTCGGACTTTCCCTTCGACGTAATCACGCTTCCGTCTGTCTCATAGGTGGTGAGCTGGACGCCGGTCTTAGGGTCGTAGATCACATTGCCGTTGTCGTCAAGTCCGGCAAAGAGTCCCTTTCTGAGAAGTCCCTCCCTCCAGAAGGCATCGTAGCCGATGCTTCCAGCGAGATTGGTGGAGAAATTGCCGAGAGTGTAGTTGCCGTTGAACCAGGCCTCGGCCTTGCGTACGTTGGCTATGTAGTCGTAGCCGTACTTCTGGCCCTTGGTGATCTTCTGGGCTTCGCCGTGGGAGAGGTAGTAGTCCAGGTCGTTCTGGATCTTGCCTTCATTGACGGCATAGTCCCTCTCTGCAAATGAATCCACATTGAGGAAGTACTCGCCGCCGAGGAGGTCGGCCATCTTCTTGTAGTTCTCTGTCCGGTTCCACCTGAGGCTTACGCCGGCATGGAGAAGGGACTCCCTGTTGATGCGCCATTTGATGGTCTCGGCAAGGTTGATGTCGTTCTGATCCACATGCCTCTCCTCCTGCGCATAGTGGGAGCGGCCACCCTCGCTGTTGTAGTTGACGTTGTAGAGGCGGTCCCAGTTTATGTGCTGGTAATTGAGGTAGTCCTTGGAGCTGCCGGTCCATGCCTCTGCGAGCCAGTCTGCCTTGGCCTCATTGCTTCGGTTGTAGTCCTCGTCGGCCATGTAGGCATAGCTGGGAAGGTTGCGATAGTAGTCCGGACGCGGGTCGAATGCGTCGTACCAGTCGAGAGCGGTGTAGCCGTTGCGGCCTGTGCGCCACAGAAGGGTCGTGCTGGACTCGAAGTCCGTGCCAGGAGCGTAGGTATACTTGAGCACCGTCACAGGCTCGAAGGTCTTCCTCACGCGGGCGTTGCGGACCTTGCCGTCCTGGTAGCCCCAGTTGGAGTTGTACATGTTGTCACCCATGAGGTTGTAGACTTCCTGGGTGGATGCGTTCTGCGCGCCCCTCTCACCGGGAGTGGCGAAGGTGAAGAGTGCGAGGCGATGGCTGTCGCCGAATTTCTTCTCGGCACCGAGGTAGTACGCAAAGGAGCGGTAGTACACGCCCTGGATCCAGTCGTTCCCGCCGGCGCGAACCGATGCGCTGGCCACATATGACCAGCCGTTGTCCCTCACGCCGCTGGAGTAGGTCGCCATCAGACGGAGACGGTACATCGCGCTGTTGGTCAGCACGCTCATCCTCAGCCCCGGGCGCACGTTGGACGGGTTGGCGAATATGTTGGTCGTGCCGTTGTAGCCTCCGACGCCATAGTCGGAAGCCTCGAGACCGTTGCTGCTGTCCTTGGAGCGCACCACCTCATTGAGGCCGGTCCAGAGAGAGTATGGGGAGTAGCCCGTGAGAGCATCGTTGAGCTTGACGCCTGCGAGATACACGTCCTGGGTGGCACTGTCATAGCCCCTGTTCTTGAAACGGACCGCGCTGAAGCCATAGCCTGCCACATTGTTGTACGGGTCGTTGGTAGTGAACAGGATGGTAGGATTGTCGCTGTAACCGGAGTCATCCATGTCGAACTCCGAGAACGAGGACGCATCCACATCCTGCTGCTGTTTCGTGGCAGAGAGGGTCACGAACATGAGGTCCTTGACAAACCCGCCCTCAACGGTCACATTGACCTGAGTGTCGTCAAACCCATCAGCAGTAACCTTCAGCACATACTGTCCATCCTCGAGGCCACGCACCTCGAACTTGCCGTCCGCACCCACGTTGGAGGCGGAAAGCACCTCACTCCCCTGGGAGAGAACGACCGTGGCGCCTGATACCGGAGCCCTGCCGGCCCTGTTCACGACGGAGCCCCTGACGCCGCCGGAAAAGTCCTGCGCCATCACAGGGAAGGCGGTGAGCATCACCGAGAGGATCATCATAATCCCTTTCTTCATATCTTGCTTATTTTCTGATTACTATATATGTCGGATAATGGTCGGAGTAGCCTCCGATGAAAGCACCGCCCGAGAAGGTACGGAACGGGGTACCCTTGTACGGGCCGCTCTGCTGGGTCATGAACGGAGGATTGAAGATGCGGCCGTAGTACTTGCCCTTCACGATAGGGATGATCCTTAGACCACCGTCCGGAGCGAGAGCGAGGTTGCTGTTGACCAGCTCCTGGTCATAGATGCTCCATACTCCCTGATATGCGAGGGAGCCATAACCGGCGGCAAGCATGTTGACATACGGGTTGAAGAAGTCCTTCGGACCCACTTCCGACATTTCTGCCTTTCCATGGAGCCACTCGGCCATGCTGTCGTCAGTAGGATCGTCGTTCATGTCACCCATCACGACTATCTTGATGCCGGGATATTTCTCCATCATGCCCATCGCATGGTTGTAGATGATCTCGGCTCCGCGCGGACGCAGGTCGGTCCCCTTGCCGCCCAGGCGGGAAGGAAGGTGGGTCACGTAGAACGCGAACTGCTCCCCGTCGATGGTACCGTGCACCATCAGGATGTCACGGGTCCTGAAATTGTCCTGAGCCTCCTTGTCTATCGTTATCTTCACCTCCGTACCCTCGAACGTGTACGGAATCGACTCGCTGTCGATGAGTGTAAACTGGTCTGCCCTGTAGAGAAGTCCGACATCCACTCCACGCCTGTCCGGGCTGTCATAGTGGAC
>R14__coassemble_973_pt1 | contig 16174 bp, 8 predicted proteins | sample R14__metabat2_low_PE_037 | metagenome-assembled genome bin R14
TGATGTCCTTGCCCCAGGCTTCCTTGCTGCTGCGGAATCTCTTGGTGTTGTAGACCACAGGCTCGCCTCCCTGGAATATCATGAACTTCTCTATCTTCCTGTCGAACCGTGCGGCCATGTATACATATCTTTCCGGGCTCCAGCCCTTCACAACCTTGCCTGCAAGGACGGTCGTGCTGTCCGGGGATATCTTGATGTCTGACCATGCGCACTCCTGTCTAAGGGTGTGGGCCAGGTCGATGATTACCCATGACATGTCGCTTTCCGGATAGGTGAACCTGAGCATGCCGCTGCGAAGCCCTGCTGTCATCTCGGCCTTGACATCATAGTCCAGCATATCCACTGCATAGTAGCCCGGTGAAGCCCACTCCCTGTCGTGGGAATACGCCGAACGGAAGCCCTCCGCATGGTCTTCGTGCGTCCCGGGGACTCTGTAGTGGCAGTCTCCGGTGCCCGGAGTGAAGAGGAAGTCGCCCAGGTCAGGGATGCCTGTGCCGCTGAGGTGCGTGAGGCTGAATCCCATCAGGGTCGGCTTGTTGTATTTGTATCCTGCCGCGGTGTCGTAGTCCTGGTCGTCAGTGTCCGGGCTTATCTGGATGCCTCCATGCGGAAGCTGTGCCCCGGGATAGATGTTGCCGAATCCGTCAGTGCCGACGAAAGGGTTGACGCAGTCGATGAGCCTCTCCTGAGCATGGAGGGATGCGGCTGCGAGCGCTGCCGCGCAAATGCTCAACAGAAATTTTTTCATAACGGGAGCTTTTAAATGGAATCTCCGGGAATCATGGACGGCGCAAGGCGTATGCGCGAGTTGAAGTGGTTGTCTCCGGAAATCTTGTCCATCAGTATCTTCACGGCAAGGGTTGCCATGGATTCAAGCGGCTGACCTACACGGTATATTGAAGGGGTGAGGTAGTCCAGATACTCGTTGTCGTCAAAGCCTATCATGGCCACGTCCTCCGGGATGCGGAGCCCCGCTTCCTTGACAGCCTTGAATGCACCCATCAGGATGGTGTTGCTCAGCGCAAATATCGCAGTAGGATGCTCGGCCTGCTCGAGAAGGAGCTTCATCTCTGTATATCCGTTCTGCACGGAGAACTCGTCACCTGTTATGTATGCTTCGTCTCCGATACCGGCTCCGTTCATGGCATCCATATAACCCTTGATGCGCTCCTTGTTAGGCATGGAGGCTTCCACTCCCTGGATGCAGGCTATCTTGCGATGTCCTCTGGCAATCAGCTTGTTGGTGGCATCGAAGGCGCCCTGATAGTTGTTCGTGGTCACGTAAGGGATGGTGGACTCCTCATAGAACCTGTCCATCAGCACTATCGGGATGTCTTTCCCCAGGGCATCAATCTCCGCCGTATACTCTCCGCATGGGACTGCTATGATGCCGTCCACCTTGCGCGCAATCAGGGAGCGTATGCCGCTCATGAGCTTTTGTGCACTCTCCATGGTGTCCATGATGATGATGGAGTATCCGATCTTGCTCAATTCGCTGATAGTCGCGCTGGCAAGATCTGCGAAATACGGGTTGGAGATAGACGGGAGCAGAAGACCTATAGTCTTGTTGTTCTGGTCCTCTTCCTTGCGGGCCTTGCGTCCGGAGTCGTAGCCGCACCGAGCCGCTTCCTTGCGTATGGTTTCTACGGTCGCTGCGCTGATGCGGTACTTCTCAGCCTTGCCGCTGAGGGAACGTGAGATGGTGGTGATGGAGAATCCGGTGCGTTCTGCGATGGTTGTCAGTGTCTCTTTTTTCATGTGGTTGCGCTTTGTTGCGACAACAAATATAAGAATTTTGTGCTGAAACCGGCTTTTTTTATTCAGTAAATGAATATGGCTTGTCTGAGGCTGCCAGACCACGCTTTTTATTTGGCTTGCTGCTCATTATGAACTCCAGGGTGCCGCCATCAGTGATGTCCTTGTGGGTGATGTACATCTTGCCGTAAGGCTTGCCGTTGAGGCGCACTTCCTTGACGTAACGGTTGGCGTCGCTGACTCCCTGTGCCTTGACCTCGAAGGTCTTGCCGTTCGGAAGACTGAGCTTCATGTATGGGAGATATGGCGCTCCCAGCACATACTGGTCGGTGCCCGGGCATACAGGGTAGAATCCGAGTGCTGAGAATATATACCATGCGCTCATCTGGCCGCAGTCGTCGTTGCCTCCGAGGCCACGGATGTCGTTTCGGTAGAACCTGTTCATGATCTGGCGGAGCCAGTACTGGGTCTTCCATGGCTGGGAAGTCCATGCGTAGAGGTACGGGATGTGGTGCGAAGGCTCATTGCCGTGCACGTACCCTCCGAGAAGGCACTCGGCTGTGACGTCCTCATTGTCGGCATAGTAGATCTCCGGGAGGTCTTCCCCAAAGAGTTCGTCCAGACGTGCGATGTAGGCTTTGTCGCCGCCCATCATCTCGATGTTGCCCTTGATGTCCTGCGGGACATGGAAGGAAAAGTTGACGGAGTTGCCCTCGATGAAGCCTTCGCCCATGGTCATCTTGGTGTCGAAGTCAGCCTTCCAGCTGCCGTCGGAGTTCTTCGGGCGTGCGTAGCCGATAGATGGGTCGAAGATGTTGCGCCAGTTGGCGGCCCTTGCCTTGTATTCCTCTGCGATCCTTGTGTCGCCTGCAAGCAGTGCTGTGTGATAGATGGTCCAGTCGTCGTAGGAGTATTCGAGAGTGTTGGAGGCTGCAGTTGCTGTCATCTCGAACGGGACATACCCGAGCCTGCGGTACTCTCCGACACCGGCATAGTAGTCCACCTTCGAAGTCGCCTCCATTGCCTTGAGAGCCTCGGCCTTGTCGACATCCAGTCCCTTGGTGATGGCGTCAGCGAGCACTGAAACTGCATGGTAGCCGCTCATGCACCAGTTGTCGTTGCCCATGTGGCTCCAGATCGGGAGGAGTCCGTGCACGCTCTGCTGCTGATGGCGTATCATCGAGATGACCATATCACGGTCCTGCTGTGGCTTCATCAGGGCGAGGAAAGGATGCTCTGCCCTGTAGGTGTCCCAGAGGGAGAATACTGTGTAGTTGGTAAATCCGTCTGCCTTGTGGATGTTTCTGTCGAGTCCGCGATAGTTTCCGTCGACATCCATATAGACCGACGGATTGATCATGGTGTGGTAGTAGGATGTGTAGAAGAGGGCCTTCTGGTCATCGGTGCCTTCGATGCTTATGGTGCTGAGCTCGCGGTTCCAGTCGGAGGAGGTCTGCTGGGCTATCTGGTCGAATGTCTTGCCTGCTGCTTCGGCCTTGAGGTTTTTCAGGGCGCCTTCCGTGCTGACTGCTGAGAGTGCCACCTTCATCACGAGCTCAGGTTGCTTCCTGGTGTCGAACCTGAACCATGCGACCAGCTTGCGCCCGGCCATCTCCGGGAAGTTGTGATATTGCGGGAACTTGCCCCATCCGCCCTTGTAGGTGATCTTCTGACGGTCGGTGTAGCCGTATTCCGTGATCGGCTGGGAGAGCGAGATCGCGAAATATGTGTAGTTGGTGCGCGCCCATCCGCTGGTGATGCGATAGCCGGTGAGCAGGGTGTCATTCTCGACCCTCATCTCTGCCCAGAGCGTCTTGCCGTCGTAGTTGTAGATGCCGTGCTGGAGGTCGATCACCACATGGCCGTCCTCATCCTTCGGGAAAGTGTATCTGTGCACGCCAACTCTCTGGGTGGCTGTGAGCTGTGCCTTCACCCCATAGTCCGCAAGGGTGACTTCATAGTAGCCGGGACGTGCGCTCTCGGTGTCGTGTGAGAAGCGTGAACGGTATCCTCCGTCCGGATCGTCAGCCGTGCCGGGGTTGAGCCTGATCTCTCCCGTTGCCGGCATCACCAGTATGTCCCCGAGGTCTGAGTGGCCCGTGCCGCTGAAGTGTGTGTGCGAGAATCCCACGATAGTCTTGTCCTGATACTGGTAGCCGGCGCAGTATTCGTAGACCTTAGGCTGATACTTGCCGTCCACATTGTGCGGGATGGTGTCATTGTCCGGGGAGAGCTGCACTATGCCGAAGGGAGCGCAGGCTCCAGGGAAAGTGTGCCCCATGCCGTCGGTGCCGATGATAGGATTGACATAGTCGACAGGGTTCTGCGCGAGGGATGCACCTGCTGTCAGCAGGGCGGCTGCAATGATGGAGAAGGCTTTTTTCATATGAAGCATGTGATTTTGCGCAAATTTAATCCATTTTTACGTAATAGAAAATCCGTATTGACTGTAATATTCTCAAGAAAAAACATTACATTTGAATTAGCTATATCAACGAACTTTTATATTCACTATGTCAGTCAAAAGGATTTTGTTTGTCCTTCTGTGTGCGATCCTGCCCCTTGCTGCCCTTGCGCAGACCAAGACTGTGAAAGGTATCGTATATGAGGAAGAGACAGGTGAGACCATCCCCGGCGCGAGCGTCATGGTAGTTGGCACCCAGAAGGGTACCGTCACCGACCTTGACGGATCTTTCACACTCGCTGGAGTGAAATCGAGCGACAGGCTGCAGTTTGACTTCTTCGGAAAGGAACAGCAGATAGTCTCGGTGGGGGAGATGTCCAACTTCATCGTAAAACTCAAGAATTCCGTGACCGAGCTCGAGGACGCAGTCGTCGTCGCCTTCGGCAAGCAGAAGAAGGAGAGCGTCATCGGATCCATCACGTCGGTCGATGTGCAGACCCTCAAGGTGCCTTCCAGCAACCTTACCACCTCTCTTGCCGGTAATGTTGCCGGAGTGATCGCCTACCAGAGGTCCGGTGAGCCTGGCCAGGACAACGCCGACTTCTTCGTCCGCGGTATCACCACCTTCGGTGCCAATACGAGCCCGCTCATCCTCATCGACAACATCGAGCTCACCTCCACAGACCTTGCCCGGCTCCAGCCGGACGATATCGAGAGTTTCTCTGTCATGAAGGATGCGACTGCGACCGCCCTCTACGGCGCACGCGGTGCGAACGGAGTCATCTTTGTCACCACCAAGCGCGGTCAGGAAGGCCCTGCGAAGATATTCGCCCGCCTCGAGACTTCCATGTCCCAGCCTACCGATGTGGTAGAGCTCGCGGATCCTGTCACTTTCATGAGGTCCTACAACGAGGCCATCACCACCCGTGACCCTCTCGGAGACATCAAGTACAGCTACGACAAGATCGAACAGACCGGAAAGGAAGGCGCCAACCGCTACATCTACCCGTGCAACGACTGGTATGACATGCTCTTCAAGGACTACTCCACGAGCTACCGTGCCAACGTATCCGCACGAGGCGGCGGAAGCGTGGCCCAGTACTATGTGGCAGGTGCCTTCACCGAGGATACCGGTATCCTGAAGGTCGACAACCGCAACAGCTTCAACAACAACATCGACCAGAAGACCTACACCCTGAGGTCCAACATCGACATCAACGTCACCAAGACGACCAGACTGGCCGTCCGCCTCACGGGTAACTTCACGGACTATCAGGGCCCTCTCAACGGAGGATCCGACGTATACATCCAGACCGTGCACTCCGATCCTGTCCTCTTCGCTCCATACTACCCGACGGACGAGGACCATGTCGGCATCAAGCACATCATGTTCGGTAACTATGACGACGGCTCGTACACCAACCCGTATGCCAATCTCGTCAAGGGTTACAGGGACTACCAGAGATCCCAGATGATAGCCGCAGTCGAGCTCAACCAGAAGCTTGACTTCATCACCAAGGGCCTGAGTTTCATGACCCTCTTCAACCTCACCCGTCTGTCGAGCTATCAGGTCAACCGCCAGTTCAACCCGTACTGGTATGCCCTTGACAGTTATGACTCCTATACAGGGGAGTATCATCTCTACAGGCTCAATGACACCGGTACCGACTATCTGACCTACAGCGAGTCCGGCAAGACCATCCAGAACACCATGTACTCCGAGAGCCGTCTCAACTATGTGCGCGACTTCGGCAGGAATGCAGTCACCGGACTGCTCGTGCTCACGGCACGTGAGTCCCTCACCGCCAACGCCGGATCCCTCCAGCTCTCCCTTCCATCCCGCAACGCCGGGCTCTCCGGACGTTTCACCTATGGCTGGGACAAAAAGTACTTTGCAGAGTTCAACTTCGGATACAACGGTTCCGAGCGTTTCTCTGAAGCTCACAGATGGGGATTCTTCCCTTCTGTCGGCGCTGCTTGGGTTATGTCCAACGAAAAGTGGTTCAAGCCTCTCAGCAAGGTCATCAGCAACCTCAAGCTCCGCTACTCCTACGGTCTGGTCGGAAACGACAATATCGGAAGTTCCACCAACCGTTTCTACTATCTCTCGGAGATGTCCATGACCAGCTCTTCCAGGGCATCCTATTTCGGTGAGACCAGAGGTGTATCCTACAGCGGCATCGACGTGACGCGCTATGCCAACGATGCGATCACCTGGGAAACCTCCTACAAGAGCAACTACGCAGTCGAGCTCGGACTCTTCAAGAAACTTGACATCATAGCCGAGTACTTCACCGAGTACCGTAAGGATATCTTCATGTCCCGTGCGGACGTGCCTAACACCATGGGACTTCAGGCCGGCATCTCAGCCAACATCGGAGAAGCTTCCGCAAGGGGAGTCGACATCCAGGCAGACTACAAGCAGTCATGGAACAAGGACCTCTGGACTTCTGCACGAGGCAACTTCACCTATTCGACCAGCAAATACCTCGTATATGAGGAGCCTACATATGCCGAGTCATACCGCCAGCATGCAGGCCAGTCACTGAAGCAGACCTGGGGCTATATAGCCGAGCGTCTCTTCATCGATGACGAGGAGGCTGCCAACAGCCCGTCCCAGCAGTCCTTCGGAAGCCAGTACGGCGGAGGTGACATCAAGTACACTGATGTCAACGGTGACGGCGAGATCACCACTGCCGACAGGGTGCCTATCGGATATCCGACTTCCCCGGAGACCATCTACGGATTCGGACTTTCTGTAGGTTACAAGGGAATCGACTGTTCCGTATTCTTCCAGGGACTTGCCAACGAGTCGTTCTGGATCGACGCAGAGCAGACCGCTCCTTTCGTCTCCTACTATGACAGTTCTACCAAGACTACATACAATACCACCCAGCTGCTGAAGGCCTATGCAGACAGCCACTGGAGTGAGGACAATCAGGACATCTATGCGCTCTATCCTCGATACAGCGCCACGCGTAACTACAACAACCAGGCTGTCAGCACATGGTGGATGAGGGACGGCTCCTTCCTGCGACTCAAGCAGGTCGAGCTCGGATACACCCTGCCTCAGAAGTGGACCCAGAAGATGCGCATGGACAACCTGCGCTTCTATATCCAGGGCAACAACCTCCTGTGCTTCAGCAAGTTCAAGCTCTGGGACCCGGAGCTTGCCGGAGAGGGTCTCAACTATCCTATCCAAAGGACTCTCAATGTCGGACTCAACGTAACCTTCAAATAATGTATGACCATGCGTAAGTTATTCAGAAACATCACAATCTGTCTTGCAGGCGCAGCTACATTATTCTCCTGCAACAAGTATCTCGACGTGGTTCCGGACGACGGAATCGCCACCATAGAGACAGCCTTCAACCTCCGTTCCACGGCAATCAGATATCTCGGTACCTGCTACTCCTACATGACCAAGGAAGGTGTCCCTGCATCAGACTATGCCATGCTGACCGGAGATGAGATGTGGGATCTTGTGGGCCGCGTAGTCACCAACACCTCTGCCCGTGTCCCCAATACCCTCTTCAACATAGCCCGCGGATTCCAGAGTGCCACCACGGTCTATGGCAACGACTGGGCGAGCATGTACGAGGGCATACGCTGCTGCGACATCCTCATCGACAATGTCGGGACAGTCCCAGACCTTGAAGAGTGGGAGATGAACCAGTGGATAGCGGAGGCCAAGTTCCTCAAGGCCTATTTCCACTTCAACCTCGTGCGCAAATGGGGCCCTGTCCCTGTGATCAGGCACAGCCTTCCTATCGATGCGAGCGTGGATGAGGTCCGCGTATACCGCGACCCTGTCGATACCTGTTTCAATTACATACTCGAACTCCTGGACGAGGCGATGCCTGACCTTCCTCTCGTCAACCAGTCCACAGACGAGTACGGCCGTATCACCCGTACAGCGTGCGCAGGACTCAAGGCCCGCGTGGCAACCTACGCCGCAAGCCCGCTCTTCAACGGCAATGAAGAGGAAGCATCTCTCGTGGATGGCAAGGGCACCCGTCTCTTCCCGTCCAAGACCGATGCCGAGAAACTTGAGAGATGGCAGTATGCCATGAAAGCATGCGAGGAAGCCATCAGCGTCTGCGAGCAGGCCAACATCAAGCTCTACAGTGACGAGGAGGTCTCCAAGACCTACAGACTCTCGGACACTCTCAAGATGGACCTCACCCTTCGCGGTGCCTTCTGCGAGAGGTGGAACAGCGAGATCATCTGGGGCAACACCCAGACCTCATCTTCCAGCCTCTCTGTATTCCAGCAGCTCGTGATGCCTAACTTCACTGACTACCAGCACTCCCTTGCCGGATATAAGTTCATCGGAGTCCCTCTCAAGATTGCCGAGCAGTTCTACACAAAGAACGGACTTCCTATCAGCAACGACGAGTCCTGGACTGACCTGAACACAATGGACCTCAGGGACGGAGACTCTGCCAACAAGTATTACATCAGGCAGGGCTACACCACAGTGCAGCTCAACTTCGACAGGGAGCCGCGCTTCTATTCGACCCTCGGATTTGACGGCGGGCTCTGGCTCGGATGCCTTGGCAACTACAATGACCTCTCTCCTGAGCAGGTCTACTATGTGGACTGCCGCATCGGCGGACATCTCGCCAAGACCGGCAGTGAGACCGGCCCTGTGACCGGATACTTCCCTAAGAAGCTCATCCCTTACAGGTGCATAGTCACTGCGACCAACAGCTTCACCGGCTACTACTATGCATGGCCTATGATGCGTCTGAGCGACCTGTACCTCCTCTATGCCGAGTGCATCAACGAGGCCGAGGGCCCTGACGGGGCACACAGCGCACAGCTCTACGAGTGCATCAATGCCATCCGCAGCCGCGCCGGCATCCCTGATGTGAAGACATCTTGGGATGAGTACTCCAACCGTCCGGGCTACTATGGCACCCAGGCCGGCATGCGCGCCATCATCCACCAGGAGAGACTCAACGAGCTCTGTTTCGAGAGCCAGAGATTCTGGGACATACGCCGTTGGAAGGAAGCTCCTACAGAGTACCAGAAGGGTATCTGGGGGTTCAACATAGTGGGTTCTTCACCGGAAGACTACTATGTGAAGACCTTCATAGCCGAGCAGAGCTTCGGCATCAAGGACTACTTCTGGCCTCTCAAGACCTCCGACATCGAAGTCAATCCTAATCTTGTACAGAACATCGGATGGTAAACAAAAACCGTATGACAATGAAAAGAATACTATTATATATAGCAGCGTCCGTACTTGCGGTCTCATGTGTCTATGAGGGCAATGAGTTCGGCAGGGTGGATCTGATCGATGACAGCGTGCCTGTACCGTCACCTGTCACTGTCACCAAGGTGGTCAGCACCACCGGCGGCGCCAAGATATGGGTCAGCATTCCTGATGACAACAACCTCAAGGGCGTGATCGCCACATACGAGAGAGGGGGAGTCACCGTCAATGCCAAGATATCCCGCTATGTCGACAGCCTCGCGGTGGAGGGCTTCGCGGACACCAATCCGCACACCGTCAAGGTCGCATCCTTCAATGTGAATGAGGTGCAGTCAGAGGCCGTGGAAGTGACCGTGACTCCTCTCACTCCGGCCATTCAGACCGTCCATCCTACCATCAGGGAGTCCTTTGGCGGCGTCAAGATATGGATCGAGGGCAACGAGTCCAAGGCCGACCTGGCAGTCTGCTTGCTCAGGGACGAGGATGTCTCCGACTACAGCAAGCCTGTCAGCGAGATAAAGTGGGTCGAAGTCACTACGCTCTTCACCGCGTCCAACGAAATCAACCTCACGAGACGTAATCTCGAACCTGTCGAAGCTGTCTACGGAGTCTATGTCCGCGACCGCTGGGGCAACATCTCCGACACCACCAAGTTTCTTCAAACCCCTCTCGAGGAGGTGCAGTTCCCTCTGTCGAAGTTCCAGTACTACAACCCTGGCGACGACAACAGTTACTCCACCAACACCTCCTATTATCCTATCCAGGCCCTCTGGGATGGCTCGGGAGCATCATCCGTCGGCCATTTCTATGCCAGCGGAGCGGACTGCCCGATGCCTCAGTGGCTTACCATCGACCTCGGTATCAGAGGCAAGATCAGCCGCATCACGACCCTCCCTCGTATAGCCTATAACATCTGGACAGGAGGCCACCCTCGTGACTTCGAGTTCTGGGGCAGCATGAACCCTACCGGTCTGCTCAATGAGGAGAACGAGCATGGATTTGACGACAGCTGGTTCCTGCTCGGACGCTTCACCCAGTTCAAGCCTTCAGGCTATGAGGCCGACGGAAGTGTGGGCACAGTCACCGTCGAGGACAACACCTACTTCAACGCCGGCAACGACTTTGAGCTTGACCCGGATGAGTGCCCTCATGCCTATGACGAACTGCGTTACCTCAGGGTAGTGTTCGTGAGCACGTTCTCCACATTCGAGCTCAACGCTCCTGTCGGCCAGGTACAGTTCGGAGAAGTGAATCCTTATGGCCAGATACTTGAGTATTACAGATAAAGCAGAGACGAAAGTATGAAAAAGACAATATACAGCATCTTTGCCGTGGCGTCCCTCGCTGCAATGCTTACCTCCTGCTACAAGCAGAGCGACATCTACGACCAGTATGTAGTGGTCGGAGGACTCACATACCCTGCAAAGTCCCTCAATCTTGCCGCTGCAGCCGGATACAACAGGATCGTCCTCACATGGGACCTGCCTCAGGACCCTTCGATACGCACGGCCAAGATATTCTGGGACAACTACACAGACTCCCTTTCAATCAATTACCGCAACTATCCGGACGGGCACGTGTCCGTGTCCATAGATGACCTCGAGGAGAGGTCCTACACCTTCGATGTTGTCAACTATGACGATCCTGGCAACAAGTCCCTTGCGGCAGAACTCACTGCAAGACCTCTCGGTGACAGTTGGCTCGTCACCCATGCCGAGCGCAGGATAGTTTCCTCATACATGGTCAAGGATACCGCCGTGATCACCATGAGCAAGTCCACAGATGAGATGGTAGCCACCCGCTTCAGGGTATACGACACTTTCGGCAACAAGGTGATCTATGAGACCTACCTCAGGGCTGGGGAGAACGAGATCCGCATACCTCAGGTGATGAAGGGCAAGAAATTCGAGTTCAGCTCAAGCTTCTACGAGGACGCTGCGGCCGACACGATATGGAATCCTACATGGACCAAGTCCAGCACAGGCATCCCGTATGCCCTCAACACCACAGGCTGGACAGTCAAGGCTACAGCCAACCAGGTGAGAAGCGGATATGATCCGGAGAAGATATTCGACGGAGTGTCCGACAACAGCCTCAACAGCTGGTTCAGCTCTTCCAGCACGACCTATCGCAACAGGTTCCCGAAGATACTCTCGATCGATACTGGGGAGACATCCGGCGAGCGTTATACCATTACCGGTTTCGGCATCTACCAGCACGCCACCAATCCGTCCTACAGGTACATAAAGGACCTCGAGATATATACCTCAGACCAGTCTCAGGATCCCGACGATGCTTCCTATGCGGAGGATTTCGGCACCCTCAGCGTGTCGGTGAACGTCCCTCAGAACGATGCGTTCTACCAGACCTGGCTTTCAGACCCTGTGGCCCCAAGATATTTCGCCCTCGTGTTCAAGAACTCCAGGTCGGCTGCCTACGGCTATATCGACCTCTGGGAACTCGTACCGTACGGATACCTCGAGTCAGAATCAGAATAACCATAACTAATTACAAACCATAAAAACCAATCACTATGAAGAAGAGAAATCTCTTTACGGTCATCCTCGCCTGTGCCGCACTCCTCGCAGTGGGCTGCAAGAAGGATCCGATCGCAGTGACCGGCATCACGGTGACTCCGACCACTCTCGCCCTCAACGAGGGAGAGACATCCCAGCTCACTGCTACAGTCGCTCCTGTTGATGCTGCAGACCAGACCTACACGTGGTCATCTGACGACACCAACGTCGCAACCGTATCCTCCAACGGCGTCGTGACTGCAGTCAAGGCCGGCACAGCCTACATCAAGGCTACTACCACCAACGGCAAGAGTGCTACCTGCGTAGTCACCGTCAACGCCAAGGTAAGCGGCGTCACCCTCGACAGGGCAAACTATGCCCTCTATGAGAGTGAGACAGTCACCCTCAAGGCCACCATTTCCCCTGACAACGCCTCCAACAAGGAGGTCACCTGGTCCACCAGTGACGCTTCCATCGCTACGGTAAGCGGCGGCGTCGTCACTGCACTGAAGGCCGGCAAGGTCACCATCACTGCCACTACAGTGGACGGAGGCAAGACCGCTACCTGTGCCATCGAAGTGTGGGCACATGTTGCAAGCCTTACCCTCGACAAGACCGAGGCTTCCATGAACGAGGGCGAGACAGTTGCCCTCAAGTGCACCATCAACCCTTCTGATGCCCACAATCAGAACCTCACCTGGTCCACCAGCGATGCCGACGTGGCCACAGTCAACAACGGCACCGTCACCGGTGTCAACGTGGGTACAGCTACCATCACCGTCACTTCAGAGGACGGCGCCAAGACAGCTACCTGCACGGTCACCGTGCTTGCAGTCGTTACTGGTGTCAAGCTCGACCGCAGCACCCTCAAGATCATGACAGGACAGACCGGCAACATCACAGCCAATGTCCTCCCTGCAAAGGCATCCAACAAGAACGTCACCTGGACTACCAGCGACGCTTCAATCGCTACTGTCGAGAACGGTATCGTCACCGGTGTCAAGGCCGGCACGGCCACCATCACAGCCAAGACTGAGGACGGCGGATTCACCGACTCATGCGTCGTGACAATCACTGATGCCAACGGCTTCGGAAACCAGGACTACAACAAGAAGGACTGGAACTGGTAATCACTCTAAAGCATCGATGACATTATGAAAAAGATTTCCAACATCATATTTGCAGCGCTTGCAGTAGCATCGCTCGCTTCATGTACAAAGGAACTCGTCGAGCCGGGAGCAGAAAACGGCAAGACTGAGACCAGGACCTATGTACTCGACCTCGTCTCCACCAAGACCAACATCACAGAGGCCGGCAAGACCGTATGGTGCAAGGGCGACACGGTCGTCATCACCGACGGTGTCAATGTCGAGAAGATCGCCGTCCCTGACGACTCCGACGGAGAGGCAATGGCAGAGATCACCACTTCCACCATCACAGGTGAGACTGTCTATGCCATCTATCCTCAGACAGCCATCGGCAAGACAGCTGTCACCGACGGCAAACTCAATGTCGTGATCCCTACCGACCAGGGAGGTGACTTCGCAGATGCCAACATCATGGTCGCAAGAGCAAGCAATCTCAAGTTCGCGATGAAGAATGCCGCTTCCGTCCTCAAGATCCATGTCGAGGATGGCATCCAGCAGGTTGTCTTCAATGCTTCCGGAGATGCCCTCTCAGGAAACCTCGCCGTAGCATTTGCTGACGACAACACCATCAGCGAAGTGACAGCCAGCTCCACTACCGGTATCGTCACCCTCAACGCCCTCGGCGGCAATGCAGACTTCTACGTGGCAGTAGCTCCAGGCACCTACAAGGCCGGCTTCAACATGCTCGCCCTCGACCTGGACGGAAAGTTCGAGTCCAAGTCCACCACTCAGGCCAACACCCTGAAATTCAACGAGCTTACAGACCTCGGCTCCATCGGGGCAGCCAGCAACCTCAAGGGCTTCAGCGGCGAAGGTACAGAGGCAAGCCCTTACATTATCTCCAACCTTGGTGAGATGCTCGCATTCGTCAACACAGTCAATGTAGGCAATGACTACAGCGGCAAGTTCCTCAAGGTCAGCAGTGACATCAATGGTGTCACCCTTCCTGCAGGATACTGTGACGGCACTGACGACTACTATTTCAAGGGAAACTTTGACGGTGACAACCATACCATCACAGTGGATATCGACGGTGCAAACTGCAAGGTTGTCAACAACGTGGCTCTCTTTGGAGATGTAGCTGCTCCTGCAGTCATCAGCAATGTCAAGGTCGCCGGCAAGGTCACTACGACCGGTGACTATGCAGCAGGTGTGATCGCCATGATCAATGCAGGCTCCGACAGCGTGCTCGTCACCAACTGCAGCAGCAGCGCTACAGTCAGCGGAAAGAGCTATGTCGGTGGCGTCATCGGATTTGCCGATGCCAAGAACACTGCAGGTGTCAAGGTTACTGGATGCTCGAATTCCGGCTCAGTGACCGGCTCTTCCAGCAAGGTCGCCGGCATCACAGCATACTCTGACCATACGGTGATCGACAACTGTTCCAACACCGGAAGCATCGAAGGCACAACCTTCGTCGGAGGTATCGTCGGTGAGACATACGTTGAGACCATAAACGCCTCCACCAACGGCGGCTCAGTCAAGGGAACATTTACAGGTACCCTTGCCATGTATCATATCGTGGGCGGCTACTGGAGGTTCTCAAAGCTCGACGGAACCTCTACTGCCACTTCTTCTGCCAACATGAATGTCGGTATCGGCGGTATAGCAGGATATGGCAACAACACCACCATCAAGAGCTGCACCAACAACGGAGCAATCGAGGGTGTGTCCAAGGTTGCCGGCATCATCGGCTCAATCTATGTGGGTAGCACCTCAGGATGTGTCAACAATGGTACTGTCACCGCATCTGAAGACATCGCCGGAGGTATCCAGTCATTTGTATATGTGCAGGCTGCCTCTACGAACGATACCAACAACGGTACCGTCTCTGCAAACGCAGTTGCCGGCGGTATCATAGGTCTTGCCAACTATCTGGGATATTCTTCATCTTCCGCAGGGTCCAAGGTCTCTGGCGCGACCAACAAGGGCGCAGTAAAGGCTACAGGCTCTGAGACCATCTACATCAGGGATAACAAGTATTCCGGATACAGTGCAGCCGGCGGCATCATAGGACTTCTTGCCGACAATGCACAGAACGGCAGCCGCAAGGGTATCCTTACGATGGACAAGTGCTCCAATACCGGTGCTGTCACTGCAGCAGGTATGGCAGCCGGCGGCATCATCGGCATGATTGACCATTACTATACCAATGCAGTTTCCTCTACCATGACGTATTGTGAGAATTCCGGTGACGTTACCGGATCAAGCAGGATCGGCGGTATCATTGGAACCATGTTCAACAGATATCTCTATTCCAGCAAGATCACTGTCAAGAATGTGGAGAACCACGGCAAGATCGCCTCTACTGCAGAGAGTGGAGCAAGCTCTGCCGGAGGTATCCTCGGATGGAGCTGGTACACATCTTCATCTTCAGCCGGTACCAACTACGGTGCAGTCATCTACAACGCACTCAATACCGGTGACGTCACCTACGCATCTGCATCTGCGGAGAACCCTTATGTCGGAGGTCTTGTCGGATACAGCACACTCGGTATCTTCCAGAACGCATACAACAGCGGAAAGGTAGGCCCTGCAACCGGTACTGCAGCCGAGGCTGCCTCCAAGTCCATTGGCGGAGTCGCAGGATATTGCGCAAACTACCAGACAGTCAACTATTGCTATTACCTCAAGACAACAGCATCTGCAGCATGTGGTACTTCTTCTGCATCTGCAGTGATCGGTACCGAGATTTCAGCAGTAGATGCCAACGGTGAACTTGTTGCAAAGGCTGATGACGGATCTGAGATCGGCAATGCAGTCGTTGTCTTCGAGGTAGACTGCCCTACAGCCGCAAAGGCTCTCAATGCATGGCAGGATCACTATAAGGCATATGACTACTACACCTGGACAGACGCTCTTGCATTCAACAAGACTGCAACTGAGTAATCTGTACCTCATTCCATGACAGAAGGCCAGTCTCCCGCGAGAGGCTGGCCTTTTTTTTGCGCAGGCGGCTGCGTCATTATCCTTTGTAAGGAGTGCCACTCACGGAGGAAAATGACTATATTAGAAGGTTTAATGGAAATACCTGCCTGAGATGAAGACATACAGACTCTTCGCTGCCGCCATCATGGCGCTAACCTTGCTTGTCGGATGCAACAAGTCCGGAGACAAGCCTGCTTCATAT
>R14__coassemble_984_pt1 | contig 16108 bp, 7 predicted proteins | sample R14__metabat2_low_PE_037 | metagenome-assembled genome bin R14
GATGTATCCTGGAATTGAACATCACGACAAACCTGACGGACGGATGGACGGCAAAGAAAGCCTCAAGGGTCGGAGTGACACTCTCCGGGGCAGACGGGTCGATGAATACATTCTCCACCCTGCACTCCGGGAAGTGCTCCTCGACATAATCGGTAAATCCGGAACGGCGGTCAAGGGTAGGATCGGAACGGCGGCTCTTGTCCCGGACTATGCGTATCACGGCAATCTCGTCGACATCTTCACACCTCTCGGTGAGCAGATACGCGCTGAGGTACCCGCTGCGGTATGTCGGCATTCCGAAATAAGCCAGATAGTGCTCATCCTCGAGTCTTGAATCCACATACACATATGGGATGCCTGCGGCATGGAGCCTTTCAGTAAACTGGAGGGTGTCGTTCTTGAAGAGCGGAGGAAGCACGACTCCGGAAGGGCCGGCCTCGAGAAGAGTATCACAGGCCGCGGAGAACGACTCATGGTCATACTGGTCATAATGGAAGATGCGGGTCTCGACTCCAAGAGCAGCAGCGTTTTCGCCACCTCTCTCGAACCCGATGCGCAGCTTGTCCCAATACTCTCCGTCCACCGATTTCGGCAGGAGGCATGCCACAAGATGGTTCTTTTTTGTAGCAAGGAGCGACGCATAGAGATTGGGCTCGTACCCAAGCTCGGCAATCGCCTTGTGGACACGCTCGGCGCTCCTGGCGGAAACTTCCCCACGATTGTGCAGCACCCGGTCCACCGTGCCCTTGGAGACTCCTGCCTTGCGGGCAACGTCGATGATGGTTATGTTCTTTTTCAATTCCATTCTTATGCAAATATAAGAAAAATCCGTGACCGTGCACGGATTGAGATAAAATTAGTATATTTGCACGATACCAAACATGAATCCATATGGCAAAAGTCATCACTTTCGGAGAGATAATGCTAAGACTCTCCACCCCAGGCTACCTCAGGTTCTCACAGGCAAAGCAGTTTGATGCAACATTCGGTGGCGGAGAAGCCAATGTGGCAGTATCCCTCGCCAACTACGGCATCGACACGGAGTTTGTCACCCGTTTTCCTGACAACGACATAGCGAAGGCATGCATCCGTGACCTGCACTCCTACGGAGTGGGCACGAAGCACTGCATTACCGGTGGCGACCGTCTCGGAATCTACTTCCTCGAGACCGGAGCGGTGGCACGCCCGAGCAAGGTGGTCTATGACCGCGCCAATTCCTCCATCGCCACGATTGGGACCGGTATGATAGACTGGGACAAGGTGTTCGAAGGGGCTGACTGGTTCCACTGGACAGGCATCACCCCGGCTCTCAGCCAGGGCGCTGCAGATGTCTGCCTCGAGGCCATCAAGGCCGCCAACCGTCTCGGCATCACCGTATCCTGCGACCTCAATTACCGCAAGAACCTCTGGAAATACGGCAAGAAGGCCGGGGAGATCATGCCTGCACTCGTTGAGGGCTGCGACGTGATCCTCGGTAATGAGGAGGACGCAGACAAGGTGTTCGGCATCAAGCCGGAAGGCTTTGATGTCACTGCAACCGCAGGCAGCATCGACCAGAAGAGGTTCCAGAGCGTTGGAGAGCAGCTCATGGCACGCTTCCCTCGCGCAAAGAAGGTGATCATCACCCTCCGCGGGTCCATCAATGCCAACCACAACACCTGGGGCGGAGTGCTCTGGGACGGGAAGACCCTCTACCAGTCGCCGCGTTACGACATCACCCACATCGTGGACAGAGTCGGTGGCGGCGACAGTTTCATGGGCGGCCTCATCTATGGCCTCATCACCTACGCGCCTGACGACCAGAAGGCGCTCAACTTCGCAGTCGCAGCATCCTGCCTCAAGCACACCATCTTCGGTGACTTCAACCAGGTGACCGTGGCAGAAGTCGAGAATCTGATGAAAGGCGACGGTTCGGGCCGGGTTTCAAGATAAATTCGCTAACTTTACACAAACTACAACCACATATGGCAAAGTACACCAAACTGGAGACGCTCCAGGCCATGAAAGAGACCGGAATGGTCCCTGTCTTCTACCACAAGGACGTGGAAGTTGCAAAGAATGTCCTCAAGGCATGTTATGACGGCGGAGTCCGTGCATTCGAGTTCGCCAACAGGGGTGATTTCGCACAGGAAGTCTTTGGGGAACTAGTGAAATTTGCTAACGCCGAGCTTCCAGGCATGATAGTCGGCATAGGCTCCGTGGTCGACCCGGGTACGGCATCCCTGTATATCCAGCTCGGTGCCAACTTCGTGGTAGGTCCCCTCTTCAACCCAGCCATTGCCCCTGTCTGCAACCGCAGACTCATCCCATATTGTCCGGGCTGCGGCAGTGTGACCGAGGTAGGCATGGCCCAGGAAGCAGGCTGCGACGTCTGCAAGGTATTCCCGGGCGACGTGCTCGGCCCTGCCTTCATCAAGGGTCTCCGCGCCCCTATGCCATGGAGCCAGCTGATGGTGACAGGCGGAGTAAAGCCCACCCGTGAGAACCTCGAAGGATGGTTCAAGGCCGGCGTCACCTGCGTCGGCATGGGATCCAACCTATTCCCAAAGGATGTGATCGCCGCAGGTGACTGGGGCAAGATCGCAGGACTCTGCCGCGATGCACTCGAGATCATCAGGACTGTAAGATAATCAACATATGGCCACAGACACAGCTAAGAAAACCAACTACAGATGGGTCATCTGCGCGATGCTCTTCTTCGCCACGACCATCAACTACATGGACCGTCAGGTGCTCTCACTCACATGGGAGGACTTCATCAGGCCTGAGTTCCACTGGACCAACAACCACTATGGCACCATCACAGGAGTCTTCTCACTGTTCTATGCCGTAGCAATGCTCTTTGCCGGAAGCATCGTCGACAAGCTCGACACCAAGAAAGGCTACCTCTGGAGCATCGCCATCTGGAGCGCCGGCGCATGCCTCCACGCACTCTGCGGTGTGACCACTCAGGCGTTTGTCGGCGTACACGGAGCCGAGGCTCTCCGCGCAGTGACAGCTGCCGACACCATCGCAAAGATCACCCTTGTCAGCATGACGCTCTTCATCATAGCGCGGTGCGTGCTGGCTCTCGGTGAGGCAGGAAACTTCCCGGCAGCCATCAAGGCTACTGCAGAGTACTTCCCTAAGAAAGACCGTGCATTCTCCACTTCCATCTTCAATGCCGGCTCGACCATCGGCGCGCTCATAGCTCCTTTCTGCATCCCGACACTCGCAGCGAAGTTCGGATGGGAGATGGCCTTCATCATCATCGGTGCCCTCGGTTTCATCTGGCTCGGCGTATGGGTGTTCGTCTACAAGAAGCCTGAGCAGAATCCACATGTCAACGCAGCAGAGCTCGAATACATCCTTCAGGACAAGGATGAGGACGAAGCTGCAAAGACAGAGAACAGCATCCAGGAAGGCGAGAAAGTATCCCTCTGGAAGTGCTTCACATTCAAGCAGACATGGGCCTTCATCGTGGGCAAGGGACTCACCGACGGAGTCTGGTGGTTCTTCCTTTTCTGGATGCCTTCATTCCTGAAGAACACATATGGCATGAAGTCGACAGACCCTAGTTTCCAGATTGCCATCGGGGTGCTCTACCTCATCGTCATGGTATCCATCCTCGGAGGCTACCTTCCGACCATCTTCATCGAGAAGAAGAAGATGCATCCATATGACGGGCGCATGCTCTCGATGCACATCTTCGCATTCTTCCCTCTGGTAGCCCTCGGAGCACAGCCTCTGGCACACATATCCTACTGGATTCCTGTATTCCTCATCGGCATTGCGGCAGCAGGCCATCAGTCATGGAGCGCCAACATCTTCTCAACCGTGGGTGACATGTTCCCTAAGTCTTCCATCGCCACCGTCACCGGTATCGGCGGCATGGCCGGAGGTCTCGGGTCCTTCGTCATCCAGAAGGCTGCAGGTCTCCTCTTTGACGCCAGCGAGACCGGAGGATGGACAGTGTTCGGAGCACACGGCATCCAGGCTGGCTACATCATCATGTTCAGCTACTGCGCCATCGCATACCTGCTCGCGTGGGTAATCATGAAGACTCTCGTGCCTCACTACAAGCCGATCGAGCTGTAAGGAGTATCCATTACAGAGACAGAGACTGGACCGAGGAGGCCGTATGGTTTGAATGCGGCCCCGGCTTCCGGTCCGCCTATGGTCCAGGTCTTGCGGTCCTTTTCAGGCTGGGCGGCATCATATGCCAGGCGGTTGTACCAGGTGCTGGTGACCTCAACCTTGATTTCGTTCGTTCCCTTGCGCAGGTATGGAGTGATGTCCGCACTGTATGGCTCGCTCCAGAGGGTACGCACTTCCTGGCCATTGACAAAGACTTTGGCTATCTCCTCCACGGAACCGAGATTGAGGACATACGCCGCCTTTTTGTCAAGCTTTCTGAGCCTTACAGTATTAGTATAGGTTGCAGTACCTGAAAAAGCTTCCCCTTCCTCAGACATATCCATATCCTTCCATGCCGGAAGTCCTTCCACCTCGAGGCTTGCGGGAGCGCCCCACCCCTCAGGGAATGAGACTGTCCATGCGCCGTCAAGCTGCAGGGACGCGATTTCGACAGGAGCCTTCACAGCGGCCTGAGGCTTGCTGTGGTCAAACACCACAAAGCAGCACCCGGCATACGGGAGGTCGAATGATATGCGGGTATGGTCCCCATCTGTCTCTGCCGGCATCGGATGCGACTCTCCTGAGACCGGATCCCAGCAGGACACGGCACCTGTGCAGTTGAAATCTATGATGCCCCTGAACGGGAGCTCATATGGAGAGCATACGAAGTACCAGTCGCGGGTGTCATCCTGGCGGTGGTACCATCCGGCCTCAGTGTTGCCTCCCTCTGCGGACAGCACGTCAGGAGCGACACCGGCAGCCTGAAGGGCCTCCCCTATCGACATTCCAGTGATGACCCGGCCCTTGCCGACATTACGGACTGCCCGGCCTTCACCAGAGCCCCATAGGGCCTGGATATTAGCCTGATATGTATCGGCCTGAACTCCATGCGCTCCACGGGGGGCCTTCGAGCTTACCAGGGTGCCGAGATTCTGAGGCCTTTCGCTTATGAGGGTGGCCCCAGCCTCCACCAGCTCACGCAGCTTCGCAGCGGTGGCGGGGAGCATGTGATGAGTATCCTCTATCCATATTACAGAGTAGCTCAGGCCCTCCGGAGTGACTATCTTCCCATCCTTGACGCTGAGGCGGTTCAGGAGGACATCCTGATTGCAGTAGTCATAGCGGTAGCCTGCCGGGAAGTCATAGTCCTCGCGAGGCTTGTGCATGGACCCGTCACCAAGATACCACAGCACATCGGAGACTGGGCGTCCCTGCTCCAGCATGTATGTCATGCGGGCAAGGTAGCCGGTGAATTCCGGCATGTGCTTCCACCATGTCTGGCCCCTAAGGAATGGAGTGCCGATGCCAGAACCGAATGATGTGCCCGGCACCATCGTGTCCGCACAAGGGTTGTGCGTGTATGTATGGAAGACCGAATGGGTGACGCCCATGGCATAATGCCTGTTGGCAATGTCCTTGAGGCGGCTGAGATGCTCTTCAAATGTCAGCTCGAACGAAGTGAATGACTCCGCAGCGACACGAGGCTTGCCGTAGACATGGGCAGCCGATGCCGTCATCTTTATAGGCTTGAAGTTGATGGCACCCACATAGTTTGTGATATCCTCGTTGTTCCAAAACTCGCACATAGGCACGTCTGCAAACTTGTAGTATTCGAGGATGTCCGCAGGGAAAATATCCCCTGCAGCGGTCTCATATGCGATTTCTATCCCGTTGGAATGGGCGTTTTCAGCCATCCTTCCGTAGAACTTGTAGGCATAGAGGTAACCTATGCAGGCCCTCCAGTCGCCAAGGAAACGGGCAGTAGTTTCATGGTCGTCTATCACGTAGCCGAACACCGCCGGGATCCATCCACGAAGGTCATAGCCGTTGTAGTCCCTGAACTCCTTCTCCATCTCCACCGTCCAGGTCTGCGTCCTGCATTCCCAGCTGTCCATCAGCATAGAGGCGATGACGCCCTTGGCCGGGCCGTCGATGAGCTTTTTCATGTACCCGGCGAAATGCACGTCTGCACCGATGGTCGAGAGTTTGTCGCACTCCCAGCCCACAGCCTCGGCCGGTGCCGGGCCGTTGACGGCGAGTGTGTTGACATGTCCGATACGCAGCACAGTCCACTTCCCTGCCGGGGCATTCCAGGTCAATGTTCCGTCCTCTGACATGCATGAACTGATGTCCAGTATATCCTCGTGGCGGATGAAGGCTGAAGAAGACTGCTGAGGATTCTCGCTCTCGTAAGGAATGGAGCGAAGTGTCCAAGCGGCTTCGGACTCCCAGCTGTTCTTGCGGGCAGCGTTCAGGAGCCTGAGCATATATATGTGCATGTCATGCTCGTTGTCAATGTACACTTCATATTTCGATGCCGTAGCCTCGTCAAGGGCAAAAGTCATCTCATAATTGTCCTGCCACGAAGACATCGGCAGCTGCGCATCAAGGACCGTGACAGGGCCTTCTGCCGTATATGCGACCACCTTCACCGCAACATCAGGGGTCGAGCACCATCTGTGGTTAAGCTCCTGTACAGGAGAAAGCACGAGGCTGCGAAGAGTCTGAGGAGAGGAGTAGACCACCTCAACCCTGTGCGCACCGCCCTCCGGGGCTGGCTCCAGGTCAAGCCCCTCCTCCACTCCGGAGAGCATCTTTGCCCATGTCTCGGTGCCCACATCCGACTTGACAGCCTCCGGCACGCACGGGCGCCCTGTATCACCGTCCGGGGTCGGGAAGGCTATGACCATTATGTCCTTATAGTCGCGCGTCTCCCTGTCTGTCGCCGTATCCGGAAGCGGCAGGGAGACTCTGTACTCTCCGCCTCCCTGCAGATCAGTGCGGGACCATGACAGATACCTCATGGCATTCTCAGGCTCGATCCACGGGCCTCCGGACATTGCCCAACCGGGGCAGTTCTGCATGGTGAACTTCAGGCCAAGGCGTTGCGCCTCGCTGGCAGTGTGCTGCACGAGGGCATTCCAATCTGGGCTGAGGCAGTAGACGTGGTCTTTCACCCCTGGCCAGTCTCCGCCAAAGTTGCCGCCATGGAAGAGCTGTATGCCAGATATACCGGCATCGGCTATCGCCTCCAGATCCTTGGTGATGCCCCCTTTGTCGACATTGCCGTCTATATAGTGGAACCAGGTCTGGGGATAATAAATCTTGTCCGGACGGGCAAAGGAATCCCTGGAGATCTCCGTCTGGGAAAGAAGTGCCTGCGAAGACGCCAAGAGAAGCGCTGCCGCTGCAAAGAGTATCCTTATTGACAGTTTCATTGTATCGTTACCATTCAAATTTGACATTGTCGCAGTACTCTGAGATGAGGGCATCGGCAGGATCGCCGAAAGGAGGATAGTCACCGGTAGTCTCTATCCTGTTGCCACGGAAAGTGAATCCGTCCACGCTGTAGATGTTGACGATACGGGAGTCGAATCCCCTGAAGGTATTGTCCTCCACCACGATGCCTCCATGGTAGCGGGAGTGCTCTTTATCCGGGATACCGCTCCCTACCGATATGACAGCGCTCCCCCATGTCCTGGAGCCATACATGCAGTTCTCGAAGAGATTGCCGCGGATCGTGACATCCTTGACTCCTGACTGCTCATACCAATAGTTTCCGTCTCCCTCGAAGAGGATTGCGGAGCCTGGGGTATGGAATGTGTTGTTCTCGATCACCACATGCCCCTTGGATCCGATGAGGAATCCCCTCGCGCGATTGTTGCCGACATAGCAGCCGCTGATGAGCACATCAGGATTGCATGATATGTCGGCCAGGGCATCCTTGACCTCCATGTGCTTCGGGAGGTTCCGGTCAAATGTCAGGACAGAGTACTCGTCATTGAGCTTCTTCACACTCATTACACGGAGGGTGTCGTAGGTCATCATGGTATTGTGGTCCACAAACTCAAGCTCCATGCCCGGAAGGACAAAGTCCATCCCGTAGTTATACCACACCAAGAGCTCATTGTCAGAAACTTTCTCCCTGGCAGAAGCATACCAGCCATGGATATTGGTGGCGTCATCCTTCTGGTTGCGAAAATCACAGTCGATCATATGGATGAAACCCTTGCAGTTGATGAAATGCGTAGCATCAGCAGAAATGCTTATCACACGTTCGGAGCCCGGTGATGGAGCCACCTGCACCCTGTCAAGCTCGAGGTCGGAAGATCTCTGGGCAATGACACCCATGCCGCAGCAGTTGTAGATATGCACGTCCTCAAGTGTGAATCCGTCGCAGCCGTCCAGAGTGAATGCCGGGTTGAGACGGGCGGCAGCACCGAAGACAAGAGTGTTGCCGACAGTACCGACAAGGCCTGGAAGGGATATCCTGTAAGTGCCATCACCGTTCTGCGAAGATGGAATCGCACCGTCAGATATCCAGTAGTCATGGACATGATATGCGACCTCCTTTTTCTGGGTATCAAATTCGAGAAGGTTGCCATAGGGGTACTTGGTCCTGTCTTTGTCCCTGAAGACGAGCAGGCCCGAACGCAGGGAGGCGCCATACTCCTCGGCAAAACTCAGATCCACCCAGCCGTCACCGGAAGCCGTGATGGTGCCCTCGGAGACAAACGGCCTCTCAAAATCGATCGTGAGATCCTTGACCGTTATGTCCCAGCTGTCGAGAATATAGAATGGGGAGATGTAGCCGCTGAAAAGAAGAGTCGTGCCGTTACCTTCTATGGTAAGCCCGTCCACGCCTTCCAGGTCGAACGCGATACGCTTAGCCCCCGGGTCATTGTTGCTTATGCGGAGGAATCTTTCGAAAGCATAGTCAGGCTTGATTCTCAGAGTGTCCCCGGGAAGGACAAGAGTGCTGCCCGGAGTCCTGCTGCACTCTCTGAGCGCCTCCCGGATTGCAGGCATGGCATCATCCTGGGAGCCATCAAGGTAATCTGAAAGACAGACCGTCAGCCCGTTCCTGTCACATGAAAATACAGAAAGGGCGGCAAACAGAAGGAAAAAACGGGACTTCATACTTAAAGGAGGTTATTACGCGAATATACAAAAAGGCCGGCACCTTTGAAAGATGCCGGCCCCTGATATCTGGATTCTGGTCAGATTACTGGCCCTTGAATGGATTCTGGTCAGACTGGGAGACTGCCTCATTGTTGGTGATCTCAAGCTGAGGGATCTGGCAGATGAAGCGGTAGTCGTTGCTCTCGAGTCTTCCGACAGGCTGCTTGTCAGCTCCGTTGTAGCCATCAAGCTCGGTGAGGCCCCATGAGAAGTGACCTGCAGGGTTGCTTGCGGTAGCAGCGTAGCGGATGAGTGGCTTCTGGAGACGGAGGAGGTCGTAAGAACCTGTGACGCCCTCGCCGAGGAGCTCCTTGCGGCGCTCTACATAGATGGCCTCGAGGAGTTCAGTCTTTGCAGTGGTGGTGGTAGGAGTCTTCACGTTACGTGCATTCTGGAGAGTCTGGAGAAGCTGTACAGCCTCGCTTGACTGACCGAGATTAGCATTTGCCTCTGCCATGATGAGGAGCATCTCGGAGCCACGCATCATAGGAATATCGATGCCGTAAGGGTGATTTGCGTTGGTATGACCTTCGTAGCTGCCGTCACCATATGACTTGAGCTTGTTGTAAGCCCACTTCTGAGGTACGTCGATCCAGCCGCTGTGTGTACGGTGCCAGAACATCACGCCACGTTCGTCTTCGTCAGTGACATTCTCAGTCTTGTCGCACTTTGTTCCACGATAGTCCTGACCGTCGAAGAGGTCTACATAGCTCTGGTCCACGAGGATGCAGAGGAAGTGGTAGAGAGGTCCGGTCATCATGCCCTCACCGTAGCTCGGGTCGAAATTCCACCAGTTGTTGAAGATGGTGTTGGAACTGATGTTGGAAGTCTGGGTGTACTTGATGCCCCAGATGAGTTCAGGGCAGTTGTTTGCCATGAGCTTGTCCATACCGCTGCACCACATGTCCTTGTCCATGAGGGTGCCATATACGTCATAAGCCTTCTTGGCCTCGGTGTATGCGCCATCCCAGTTGCCCATGACCTGATATACCCTTGCGAGCATGCCGGCTGCGACAGTGGCATCGAGCTCCCAGCGCTCAGAGCGCTTGAATGAAGAGAGTGCGCTCTCAGCCTCCTTGAGGTCGGAAACGACCTGGTCGTAGCACTGAGCCACTGTGGAGAATCCGAGGTTGGCATCCTGGTCAGGAGAGAGCCTGAGGATCACGCCTCTCTTGTCCTTGGCGATGGCATAGGTCTGCTGGTAGTTGAGGAGAAGCTGGAAGTAGCAGTATCCGCGCATTGCAAGAGCCTGGCCGCGGAGAGCGTTCTTCTCGGCATCAGAACCGCTGGCATCAGCCACATTGTAGAGGATGATGTTGCACTGGTTGATCACATTGTACATCCTTGACCAGATGTAGTCAGCGTCACCTGTTGCCTGGGTCCTGGATGATGTGAAGCAGTAGATAGGCTCCGGAGAGGAACCGTAGTTCTTGTTGACGATACAGTCAGAACCCATCAGGTCGTAGAGCATGAGGAAACCGCCCACGCCCTGGTAGCTGGCTCCCGGCTGAGAGTCTGCATCACCCATGAGGAATCCCTTGTAGGTAGATGTAAGGATCTGGTTGAGACCTGCGGTGCTGCCGGTGAAGTTGCTTGAATCCACCTTGGTGGCGTCACTTGTGGTGAGCTGCTTGTCGCAGCTGCAGAGCATGGCGCCGAAGATTACAAGACCGATTGTAATAAATATCTTTTTCATATCTGCAATCTTGTTAAATTAGAATGAAATCTGTACACCGCCCATGTAAACGCGCCTTGAGCTCATGTTACCGTTGTCGGTATCGGTGTTACCATTGTAGTTGTTACCGAGGATACCGGTCTCAGGATCGGTATGCATCCTTGCGGCTGTACCAAGAGTAGCAAGATTGTCTCCGCTGACATAGAAGCGAACATTGGACATGTTGACCTTCTTGAGGAACTTCTTAGGAAGGGTGTAACCGAGGGTTACGTTCCTGAGACGGAGGTAGTCGTTGTTGAAGATGAAGAAGTCGGAACCCTTGCGGTTGTCGCCTGCCTTCTCATAGCTCCAGCGTGGATACTTGGCCTGATCGCCTGGCTTCTCCCATACGTGACCTGCCACTACGTCTTCCATAAGACCTACACCTGTACGGAGAGTACCGGACTCAACGAACATGTAGTTGTAGATCTTGGAGCCGAAGCTGCCGTACCACATGAATGAGAAGTCAACGTTCTTCCAGCGGAAGCTGTTGGTAAGGGAACCGAATGCCTTAGGGATGGCAGTACCGTTCCACTGATAGTCGTCAGCTGTGATGTCTGAGTAGTTGGTGGTGATGCTACCGTCAGCCTTGTAGTACATGAGGAGACCTGTCTGAGGGTCTACACCTGCATTCTTCACGTTGTAGAACTCATAGAGAGAGTGACCTTCCTCGAGCTTGTAGTTGATACCACGGTTGGCGTAGATGTAAGATCCGCCAGGGAGGTAGGTAACTTCATTCTTGAGGGTTGAGAAGTTGAAGTCGATGTTCCATGAGAAGTCAGAAGTCTGGACTGCAGTTGCACCGAGAGTGAACTCGAAACCGGAGTTGCGGACATTGCCGAGGTTGGTGTTGTAACCTGAAGCGTCACCGACCTGTGCGGAGAGAGGGAGCTCAAGGTAGTAGAGGAGGTCCTTGGATGATCTTGAGTAGTACTCTACTGTACCGTTGAGACGGTTGTGGAGGATATTGAAATCAACTGCGACGTTGAACTGGCGGTTCTTCTCCCACTGGAGGTCAGGGGTGCCGACGGTAGCTGGCTTGTAACCTGCTGAACCGTAGAAGTTGTCGCCGGTGTAGTACTCCTGATATGCATAGTAGATCTCACTGCCGGTGCCACCGTTGCTGGTGTTGCGGGAAACGAGGCGGTCGTTACCGGAGGTACCATAGCTGCTGCGGAGCACGAGATTGTCGATCCAGCTGGAGTTCTTGAGGAATTCCTCGTTGCCGAGTCTCCAGGATGCACCTACTGACCAGAAGTTACCCCAGCGGCTCTGAGGAGCGAAGCGTGAGGAACCGTCTCGACGGATGGAAGCTGAAAGATAGTACTTGTTGCGGAAGTTGTAGTCAGCCTTTCCGAAGAATGAGAGAAGGGAATATCTTGTGCGGTCGGAATCAACTTCCTTGTAGTCTGATGTGCAGGAAGCGAGCTCATACTGACCGAGGGACATGATACCCTCACCGTAAGCGTAGTTGTAGTTGAGAGTGTAGCTGTAGAACTCCTGACCTGCCATGAGGTTGAGGCCGTGGTCACCGAACTGCTTGTCCCATGTGAGGACGTTGTTCCATGTAGATGAGAATGTCCTGTTGGTCGTGCGGCTTGCAGCACCGCCGGTGGTGGTGACGGTCACACCATAAGGAGCGATCTGAGACTCTCCGTGCACAGCTGAGTCATAGCCATAGGTATTGGCGGTGTTGTCGTCGATGCTGATGCTTGAGCGGAAGTTGATGTCGAACGGAAGGGTGACCTTTGCGAAATACTTTGCAGAGATTGTAGAGTAGTCGTGGCTGCTGAAGCTCTCGTCATTAGGGTTGTTCCAGTAGCTTCCCTTTCCGATAGGGTTGATACCAAAGTAGTTGGCGTTCATGGTAGCGTAGTCGTACATGCGGTCGCCAGTCTTTGCAGAGTACTCCCAGTCGGTATTGTCGACATTACGGAGATAAGGAGAGGTGAGGGAGGTGTGGAAACCGAGGGCACGGTTCCAACCTCTGGAGTTCTGACGAGCGTAGCTGTATGCAAGGCTTCCACCTACAGAGAGCCACTTGTTGATCTCGCTTTCTACGTTTGCGCGGAATGAGTAGCGCTTGTAGAAGTCATCGTTTGACCAGCCATTATCGTCGAGGTAACCTGCGGATACATAGTATGTGGTCTTGCCGTTGGCGCTCTGACCGCTGACATCCACACCATAGTCCTGACGGAGCTTGTGTGAGAAGATCACCTTGTTCCAGTCCCAATCCTCTTCGTTCCAGATCATCTTGAGGTTAGGGTTGCAGTAGCCGTTACCGTTGCCGTCGTGAAGGACGAACTGATTGGCTGCACCTGGCCACTCGAATGGAGTGACATACCATGTCTCGCCCTTTGAGTTGACTACAGGGTTGACGGAGAGTGATACGGCGTTTGCAGAAGCGTAGTCACCTGCAGTCTTCGAGTCAGCACCATGGAGATAGACCTGGTCGTTGTAGAGGGCCTGCCAGTTGTGCTCGAGCTGCTGGTAAGGGTCTGCCTTGGTCATGTAAGGGACAGCGAGGTCTGAGGTACCCCAGCCAGCACGGAAGTTTACGACCGGCTTGCCTGACTTACCCCTCTTGGTGGTGATCACGATGACACCGTTGGCGGCACGTGAACCGTAGAGTGAGGAAGCGGCTGCATCCTTGAGGACTGTCATGGACTCGATATCGCTCGGGTTGATGGAGTTGAGCGTACCGTCGTAAGGCATACCGTCCACGATGTAGAGAGGGGTGGTCTTACCTGACATTGAAGAGATACCACGGATCTGGATACGGGAGTCGGAACCAGGAGTACCTTCATTGTTGACTACCTGAACACCGGCTGACATACCCTGGAGGGTCTCAGCGAAACCGGATCCGGAAATCTTCTCGATCTGGTCGGACTTCACTACGGTAGCGGAACCTGTGAAGCTTGATTTCTTTGCGGTACCGTAAGCGACGAATACGACCTCGTCAAGTGCGAGGGTGTCATCGAATACGATGTTGAGAGGCTGACCTGTGTACTTCACTTCCTGGGAAGAGTAGCCCACGTAAGATATCACGAGGATATCGCCAGGCTTTACTCCAGCAAGGCTGAAGCGACCGTCAAGGTCAGTGCTGACACCTGTCCTGGTACCCTTCACGACAACAGATGCTCCCATCACAGGACCCATCTTGTCAGAGACGACGCCAGTAGCAGTACCCGGCTGCTGAGCAGTCGTGGTTGCGGATGCCTTGGCCTTGGCTGCGTCCACCTGCACTGAGCAGAGGAGAGCTGCCAGGATGCATCCGGCGAGCATGATTTTTTTACTCATAGCGTAAAAAGAGTTAATTAAACAATAGTGTGAATATTCATTTCATCATACCTGACCGAATCTCAGGAGATTCCGTCAAAGGCAGGTCGGTCAGGTTACAGATACAACGCGCAAATATAGCACAAAAAATGATAATAAACACATTTTACGGCTAAAAAGTTACATTTTAAGCATCTGTCACGTAGTCATAGTACTTGCTATAAAAGATTTTGAGACCACCCTCTCGGATGGTCTCAAAATCTTACAGTACAAGCCGGGCTAGTTGGCGTAGCCGGGAGCCTGGGTCATGTTAGGATTCCTTTCAAGCTCAGATACCGGGATAGGCTGCACATAGTGTCTGTCAGGGAATACGCAGTTGGTAGAGCCGGCATTGCCAGGTCCATGGACCTTCTTGTAGAAGGAAGCCTCGCCAGGACCGATCTTGTAGTAGCGGATGTAGCTCCACCATACCTGCTCTGCGAAGGTCTCTGCCCAAAGCTCATACTTGAGCGGATCGTTGGCAAGCTGGTCTGAGGAGTCCGCTGTCTTTGTGCGGTCACTGAGGGACTTGTAGTCATATGAGGACACCGAGTCCGGGCTTTGGCCATATGCACGACGATGCACTTTGTTGACGTACTCGAGAGCCTGTGAGGTGTTGCCCTCATTGGCAAGGATCTGGGCATAGATCAGGTATATTTCTGGAAGTCGCATGACGTAGATGTTCTCTCCGGAGCAGTTGCGTCCGTCGGATGAAAGAGCTCCTCCGAGGAATTTGTACTTCCTGATCGAGAATGCATAGTCGACGCTTCTGTCATCACCTGTGCGGGCAGTTTCCCACCAGAGGTTGCTTCCGCTCTGTGAGCGCATGTTCTGGGAGATAGGTGCCCATACAGCACCGCCTGTGAACAGACAGGAATCGATGAACGGCACAAGGACGCTCACGAAGAAGCGTGGGTCCGGATCGGAATCCACAGCCTTGCCTGAGAGGGCGCGGGTCTTCATGTCCTCTTCCTTTTTAATGTAGTTGCTGTATTCTAGGTAGTAGCCTGGGTATGATGCAGCATTGAACGGGATATAACCGTCCTCAGGAAGGGTAGGAGCTGCGTGAATGTAGTTGCCTGGAGCTCCGAGGGTATATCCGAAACGTGCAAGGTTGCGGTCGTGGAGGATAAGGTTGGCATTGTCCATCGAGGTGCGTTTTCCTGTCGTGGAGAGAGAACAGTGAGTGTCCCATCTGGAGAACTCGGAGCCTGGCTTGTAAGTGGCGTTGTACTTGTATGCTGAGGAACCCATGGTGTTCTCAATCTCGTACAGGGACTCTGAAGGATGCTCCCAGATGCCGTCGTTGTCGAGATAGCTGACATACATGTTGCGCAGATGACCATAGGATACAAGGCTCTTACCACTGCCGTTGATGATCTGTTCGCAGTATTTCTTTGCATTGGTCTCGTCACCGAGGAATAGGTAGGTTTTGGCAAGGAATCCCATTGCAGCCCACTTGTCAACCCTGTATTTGTTGTTCTGTCCCTCAAGATAAGGAAGCGCATCCTCGAGAGTGGTGATGATGGCCTTGTAGCTTTCCTCAACCGTGCTGCGTGCCACGAGCGCATCTGTATATGAGTCTGCAGAGTGCCAGAGGATAGGGATGCCGGCCTCCTGGAGCCCGGTGCCTCCATATATCATCTGGAGCTGGAACCAGAAGAATCCACGAAGGAAGAGAGCCTCGCCCAGATAGTTCTTCAGGGTAGCCTGTTCTCCTTCAGGAGCGATTTCCATATATGACTTTATACCTTCGATTGCAACGTTGGCATAATGGACGGCCTGGTTGATGGTAGACCAGCTGATGGTGACGCGGTCGTGAGGTCCTTCGTTGGTACCTGCTGTGATTCCGCACCACTCCTCCGAGTCACGCCATGCAAAGTCCACATCATACTCGAGAGAGTACATGATGTAGCCTCCGAAACATGATCCATAGAAGTTCCAGTGATGAATCTGGCCATATGCCGAGGTCAGAAGCGAGGATGCATGTTCCAAGGT
>R14__coassemble_998_pt1 | contig 15911 bp, 8 predicted proteins | sample R14__metabat2_low_PE_037 | metagenome-assembled genome bin R14
AGTACGTGATGGTGGACCCCGCAGTCGTCATCACCATCAAGATCACTGAGGTCACCGTCACCCCCGACGCGCTGTCGAAGTACTACGGTTCCGCTGACCCGGAGCTCACCTACAAGCTCAGTGACGATAACGCCGTCGCGAAGGAAGACACCGCTCTGGTGAGGGCCGCCGGGAAAACCGTGGGCAAGTACCTCGTGTCCATAGGCTCGCTCGTTCCCGCCGACGGCGTCAACTACGTCTACAAGCACAAGTACTCTGGGGGCGCATCGTTCCGTGCCGACGGTTCCAGCAAGTTCGGAGAGGGCAACAGATGGGGTTACTTCCCTTCTGCAGCAGTGTCGTGGACAGTCTCCAACGAGCCTTGGATGTCGAATGCAAGTTCATGGCTCCAGCAGCTCAAGCTCCGCTACTCCTTCGGTAGTGCAGGCAACAACAACATTCCTGCAGGCCAGCTCAGCAAGGAATACAGCGCCACGACCACGTCATGGCTCAGCATGAGCAACAACTACTGGATGAGCGGAAAGATCCTCAACAACCCTGACCTCAAGTGGGAGACCACATACACCCACAACATCGGTCTCGACTTTGCGCTCTTCGGCAACAAGGTGTCCGGAAGCATCGAAGTGTACCAGAACGACACAAAGGACCTCCTCATCCTCTTCCCTATCGCAGGCACAGGATATGACAGCCAGTACCGCAACATCGGTTCCACCCGCAACCGAGGTGCCGAGCTCTCCCTCAACATGCCTCTCGTGGAGAAGGAGAACTTCTCTCTGTCCCTCAGCGGCAACATAGCATACAACCGCAACAAGGTCACCGACCTCGGAGGCCTCACTGCCATCACCGGATCCAGCGTGCAGTCCTACTGGGCCTCAACTGAAATCGGCGACGACTACCGCGTCGAGGTGGGCCAGCCTCTCGGCAACATGTACGGATACGAGTGTGACGGGCGCTACGAAGTCAGCGACTTCGACTATGTGAACGGCAAGTGGGTGCTCAAGGACGGCGTGGTGGACGACTCTGCCATCATCGGCTCGAGCTACCTCCGTCCGGGAGCCCTCAAGCTCAAGAGCACTGAGAAGAAGGTCATCGGAAACGCATCTCCTGACTTCCAGGGCGGTTTTGCGCTCAGCGGCTATCTCTATGGCTTCGACTTCAGCGCCAACTTCAACTACATGATCGGCAACGACGTCTACAACGCCAACAAGATAGAGTTCACCTCTTCACGCAAGTACTACAACCGCAACCTCATCAACACCATGGATGTGGACAAGAGATGGACCAACATAGACTGGACCACCGGTGAGCTCATCACAGACCCTGACGCCCTCGCAGCAGCCAACAGCGGCACCACCATGTGGTCCCCTTGCATCGGAAACGCAGTCTTCACCGACTGGGCCGTCGAGGACGGATCCTTCCTCAGGCTCCAGAGTGCGACCATCGGATACACCATCCCTGAGAAGCTCACCAAGAAGGTGCACATGAAGAAGCTCCGCGTCTATGTGACCGGCACCAACCTCTTCTGTCTCACCAGGTACTCAGGCTACGATCCTGAAGTCGACACCAGACGCTCCACTCCTCTTACCCCTGGCGTTGACTACTCTGCCTACCCTAAGAGCAGGGGCTTCGTCGGAGGAATCAACATCACATTCTAAGTCAGGAGGGCACAATCATGAAGAAAATACTTACATACATAGCAGCAGCCTGCACCATCGCACTGTCAGCATCATCATGCGGCCTTCTCGAGCAGGAGTCCCCGTCCACATTTGACGAGTCTGTGGTATTTGCCAACTACGACCTCGCCGAAGGCAACATCTTCGGCATAGTCGAGGCATTCTGCGAAGTCAACAGCTACCGCGGCCGCTTCCTGCCTTGGTACGGTTTCAACACCGACATCGAGTGGTACAACAGCTACACCAACAAGAAGTCATACGACAACAAGAACGAGATCGCCTCATACGGCATCACCGTCAACAATACCCAGATGGACCTGTCCAACGGTCCTTACAACCTCATGTACACCGCCGTCGAGCGTGCCAACCTCGTCATCGAGGGACTCCGCAAGTACGGCAAGACCGATGAGAATCCAGACATGGCCTACCTTCTCGGCGAGGCTCTCACCCTCAGGGCAATGGTCTACTACGATCTCCTGAAGGCATGGGGAGACGTACCTGCGAGATTCTCCTCCGTCAGCTCGGACGAGATGTACGTGGCCAAGAGCAGCCGTGACGTAGTCTTCAAGCAGATACTCTCCGACCTCGACGAGGCTATCCCTTACCTCTACTATCCGGGAGAAAGCACTGCCACCAAGACTACAGACAGGGTCAACAAGCTCTTTGCAGAAGGTCTCTACGCACGTATCGCCCTCGCAGCATCCGGCTACGCCCTCCGTCCTGAAGACGGCAAGACAGGCACCGGAGATGCAGGTACCGTAAGGCTCTCATCCGACAGCGAGCTTCAGAAGTCAGTCCTCTATCCGAAGGCCCTCAGGTACCTCGAGGATGCCATCAATTCAGGCAAGGCCTCCCTCATCCCAAGCTTCGAGACCCTCTGGAGAAACTTCAACTCATTTGACCTCGAGGCCGGCAAGGAAGTGCTTTACAGCATTCCTTTCGGTGACGGCCGAGGCAGATGGAACTACACCTTCGCAATCAAGAACGAAGGTGCCACCATCAACGGCTACACATACTCTCAGGGCGGAGTCGCAGGTCCTGTGCCTACATTCTGGTTCTCATTTGCAGATGACGACACCAGAAGGGATATCTCCTGCGTCAACTACTCATGGGAGAAGACAGGAGACATCACTCCTTCCGGCATTGCCAAATGGTATTTCGGGAAATACCGCTTTGAGTGGATGGACGACAACCCTTACACCGGCGGCAACGATGACGGTGCAAAGCCGGTCGTGATGCGCTATGCCGACATCCTCCTCATGGCTTCCGAGATCGCCAACGAGCTTGGTGACCTGAGCGCAGCCAAGAAATACTTCGAGCCTGTACGTGCCCGCGCATGCGGCGAAGACTCCGCCGAGTCATATGTCGCAGCCATCTCCAGCAAGGACGAGATGTTCTCCAGGATCGTGGACGAGAGGGCATTCGAGTTCTGCGGGGAGTTCCTGCGCAAGGGTGACCTCATCCGCTGGAACATGCTGAGGAGCAAGCTCGACGAGGCAAAGGCCGACATGTATGCCCTCCGCGACAGAAGCGGCAAGTATGCCTATCTGTCAGGCGACATCTACTATCAGGAAGGCGAGGACGGCGAGTCCATAGTCATCAAGTGGGGCGAGGTCGGCGAGAACGCTCCAGGCAAGGGCTGGGAAGGCATCAGCGGCTACATCAAGTATGATGACAGCAAGGGCAGTGACCTCTATGCCAACAAGATCGACAACATCTACATCCCGGGGAACGACCCTGAGCAGTTCATGTACTGGCCAATCTTCTCCAACACTCTGTCCAACAGCCAGGGCTATCTGGTCAACGACTTCGGTTATTAGTATCTAATCTGACATGACAATGAAACACATATACAGAATACTGGCTGCCGCTGCAGTGATCCTGCCTCTCTGCCTCAGCGTGACATCCTGCCACGAAGAGTACGCAGAGACCACCGAGATGGACCTCAGCAGGTGTCTGCAGCCTATGAACCTCAAGGCAAGGGTCAACAGTGCCTACGGCAACCGCGTGACCTTCAGCTGGGATGTCACCAAGGATGCCGACAGCTACAACCTCGTGCTCTACAGCGACAAGGCCATGACCAAGGAAGTCATGAGCAAGGTGCTCTCCGCCAGCGAAGTCCCTTACGTAGTGGACCTGGATCCGGACGCTACATTCTATTTCAAGGTGCAGGCTACGTCCCAGAACAGGAGCGAGTCCAAGTGGGCGGAGTATGACTCATCCATCAAGACCTACGCAGTCAAGGACAACCTCTACCTCAAGGTTTCCGACCGCCAGGCCAAGGAGATCAGTCTCAGCTGGTCCAAGGAAGTGAGCGACTACAAGGAAGTCGACCGCATCGATTTCTGTCCTAGCGGCTCGGAAGAGTCTTCCTCATACACCCTCACATCCGCTGACATCGAGTCCGCCACTGCAACCATCAGCGGCCTCGACCCTTCAGTGGAGTATGTCATCACCCTCTACTATGCGTCCGCAAGCCGTGGACAGGTATGCACCTGGACCCTTCCTTCCAAGGACGGCCTGATGGTGGTATCCGACGACGCAGCCCTCGCACAGGGTCTTGCAGACGGAGCCAACATCTACCTCACCATGGAGGGTTCTCCATATACCATCGCCTCAGCCGAGCTCGAGAAGGGCTATGACCTGAGCAAGGGCGTGAAGGTCTACGGTGAAGGTGCAGCAGACGGCACAAGGCCTGTAGTCTACGGAACCGTCAACATCACCGACTCCTTCGATGGAGGTGACATCTATTTCGAGAATGTGGAGTTCAACGGCAAGGACAACGCCTGTGGTTTCGCTTTCCAGCACAAGGAAGGCTCCACCACAGATGGAGTGAAGGTAGGTTCTGTCACATACAAGAACTGCGGCATCACAGCCTACTCCAAGGGTCTCTTCTACGAGTGGGGCAAGACCCTCTCGATCGGTGAGTTTACTTTTGACAGCTGTGACATATGGTCGGTCAACGGTGACGGAAGCGGTGGCGGTGACGGCTTCGACGTGCGAAATGCCACCGAGTTCGGCAAGCTCAGCTTCATCAACAACACCATCTACACCTCATTCCGTACCTTCCTCAGGTTCGATGCCAACCCTGTAGTGGGCGACGTGAAGTTCGAGAACAACACCGTGATGAACCTCTGCTTTGCAGACAACACCAACAATGCAGGCCTCTTCGCATTCCAGACCACTCCGGCATCCCTCTCCCTCAAGAACAACCTGTTCCTGAACATGGGTGAGAAGGCCACCATGACCAGCGCGAATGCCAAGTACACCCCTGCATCGGACCTCAACATCACCGCAGCCAAGAACTACTTCTACGGATGTCCTGACACCTTCTTCACCACCAACTTCTCGATGTCGGCAGCTGCCGGCACCGCTCTCGAGACCAACCCTTGCTTCAATGCGGAGGGCGGATACTTCAACATCCTCGCAGACTCTGAGATTGCAGGAGAGAAGATCGGCGCAAGCAAGTGGTGGACCGCATATGTGGAGGAGCCTACCGACCTGCGTCTGACCGATGTAGGCGAACGCCACACCTGGGACTTCACCAACGCCAAATACTTCATCGGTGAGGTAGTGAAGGGCAAGGTCAGCGACCTCCTTGCGATGTATGTCGAGAACTGCCCTATGAACATAACGGACGGCATACTCAACTTCACCACCGCATCCGTGACCACCCGCAAGGGCGTACCTACAGACGGATTCCTCGCATTCAAGGTTTCCCGTCCGGGATCTGTGATCATCCAGCCTGTCAACGGCGGCACCAACCATGTGGTCGTGGCAGTGGGTGACATCGCCCAGAACGACGAGTCCACCATCAGCAGCAGCGCAGTGACCGTGAAAGGCGGAGCATCCGAGACTGTCAACGGCTCCACAGCCCAGAAGATCATCCTCAGCGACATCACCGAGGAGAGCATAGTCTACATCTACTGCTCTGGTCCTATCGGCCTCAAGACCCTCGCATGGTCCGACGACATCGATCAGGTCAACACCGCTCTCGGCACCCCTGCAGTGACAGTGGATCCTAAGTCAGTCACCTCAGGCGAGGCCACTGAAGTCACCGTCACATGGGAGGCTGTCGACTATGCCGGCACCTACTCGGTTGTATTCAACGGCAGCACTTCCACGGTCGAAGACGCCCTCTCATATGCAATCCCAGCCCAGACGATTGGATTCCTCGATGCAGGTGCATACAAGGTAGAGGTCATTGCCAATCCAAAGGAGGGTGACGTATACAACACCCCTTCAGCAGCAGGTGTGGCAGCATTCGCCATCATCCCTGCAGGCGGCAGCGGTGACGACGAGTTCGTGGTCAAGAGCACCGAAGAGCTCCTCGCTGCCATCGCAGCAGGAAAGACCGAGATCACACTCGCAGCAGGCACCTATGAGACATGTGCACTCGCAGCCGTTGCAGGCATGAAACTTTCCAGCAAGGAAGGCGCCGAGATCAAGGGCGCCATCGACATCAGCGGCAGCGACCTCGGTGAGCTCAGCTTCAAGGGCATAACATTCACATGCGACGGCACCAACGGCAATGCATTCAACGTATCCGCAGCATCCAGCGCGACGAGCGTGACAGTCGAGAGCTGTACCTTCGACGGATTCTCCAAGAGCGTATGGTATGACAATACCGGGCTCACCGTCAGCGACGTTACCATCACCGATGCCATCGTCAGGAACGCCGGCACAGGTCAGGGCATGTTCGACATCAGAAAGGGCTCATACGGTTCAATCACCATCACCGAGAGCACCATCACAGGCGGGCGTGACCTCATCAGGGCCGATGCAAACACCATCAGCAGCGCCTTTATATTCACAAGCAACACCGTCAACGGCAGCAACCTCGGAGTCAACAGCAACGGCATCATGTATGTCCGAGCGACCCCTGCAGCATATGTTTTTGAGAACAACCTCTTCCTCAACGAGGTCGCATCCGGAAAGAAGGTCCTCCTCTCCAAGGCTTCAGGTGTGACAGTGCCTACAAGCTCTGACAACAACTTCTTCTACAACTACGACGAGACCAATTTCTTCAGCGGTCTCTTCACAGAGGAAGTTTCAGCAGCTGTAGTCGTCGCCTCCGATCCTGTCAAGGATGCCGCAAATGGTGACTACACCCTCACAAACTCCCTCGCAATGGTATGCAAGGCCGGAGCATCAAGATGGAACCCGAGCATCGACGGCGGCTCCACCGGAAGCTTCGCCGTAAACAACGCGGATGAGTTCAACGCAGCAATCGCTGCGGGCAAGACCGACCTCACTCTCGCAGCAGGTACATATGAACTCGGTGCGGTCAGTGCAGTCGCAGGCATGAGGCTGTCCAGCACAGAGGGTGCCCAGATCACAGGCTGCATCAACATCGCAGGCGAGGATCTCGGCAACATGACCTTCGACGGCATCACCTTCGCCTATGACGGAGTCAACGGATGTGCATTCAATGTCTCGGCTGCCGCATCAGCAGGCATCGTCACAGTGAAGAACTGCACCTTCGACGGCTTCACCAAGAGCGTCCTCTATGACAATGCCGGCCTCACCGCCACAAGCGTCAACATCGAGAACATCCTCGTGAAGAACCAGGGCACAGGTCAGGGCGTGTTCGATCTCCGCAAGAGCAAGCTTGGCATCTTCGCCATCACCGAGAGCACCGTCAAGGGTGGCCGTGACCTCGTCAGGGCTGACGCAGGCACGATAACAGATGCCTTCAGCTGCACCGCCAACACCATCGACGGAAGCAACCTCGGAGTCAACGGCAACGCCATCATGTACGTCCGCGCGACACCGGCCTCGTATGTATTCAAGAACAACCTGTTCCTAAACGAGATCGCAGACGGCAAGAAAGTGCTCCTCTCCAAGGCAAGCGGCATCACTGTCCCTACCATGGCAGCAGGCAACTATGTCTACAGCTACGACGAGATCAACTTCTTCAGCGGACTCTTCACACAGGAGGTTTCCTCTATGACAGTTCTCACCGCAGATCCTGTCAAGGACTCCGCAAATGGAGACTACACAGTGACCGACCCAGTCGTCAAGGCCACCGGTGCCGGTGCCTCCCGTTGGAGATAACAGTTATACATCAAATTCGAGAGGACGGGTTTTGAAGCCCCGTCCTCTTTTATTATATTTGTACTGAACGTTTTTCAACATTTATCCACGACATGAAAAATCCATTCTCTCTCGAAGGAAAGAACGCCTGGGTGACAGGCGCGGCATATGGTATCGGCTTCGCGATTGCAAAGGCTTTCGCCGAGGCTGGAGCAGCCAACATCATCTTCAACACACGCAATGCCGAATCCGTGGCCAAGGCCCTGGAAGACTACAAGGCTGCAGGTATTGGCAATGTGCACGGCTACGTATGTGACGTCACCAGGGAAGACGATGTCAAGGCTCTCGTGGACAGGATCCACGCGGAGGTCGGCCAGATCGACATCCTGGTCAACAACGCAGGCATCATCAAGCGCATCCCGATGCACGAGATGAAGCGCAGCGAGTTCCAGCAGGTCATCGACATCGACCTGGTCGCTCCGTACATCTGTGCGGCGGCAGTGGTTCCGGAGATGATGGAGAGGCGCGAGGGCAAGATCATCAACGTATGCTCCATGATGTCCGAGCTCGGCCGCGAGACCGTGTCCGCCTACGCGGCAGCCAAGGGCGGCCTCAAGATGCTCACCCGCAACATATGCTCCGAGTACGGAGAATACAATATCCAGTGCAACGGCATAGGCCCCGGCTACATAGCCACTCCTCAGACAGCTCCGCTCCGTGAGAAACAGCCTGACGGAAGCCGACATCCTTTCGACAGCTTCATCTGCGCCAAGACCCCTGCAGGGCGCTGGCTCGAGCCTGACGAGCTCGGAGGACCGGCAGTCTTCCTCGCATCCCACGCTTCGGATGCCGTCAACGGCCACATACTCTATGTGGACGGAGGCATACTCGCATACATCGGCAAGCAGCCTAAATAGATCCTTACATGAAAAGAGACCTCATAGCACTTCTTCCTCTCCTGGGAGCCGCACCTCTAGCATCTGCACAGGACCAGGCTCCACAGCCATCGAGGCCTAACATAATCCATATAATGACTGATGACCATGCATTCCAGGCCATCAGCGCATACGGGCACCCGCTTTCAGCCCAGGCCCCGACTCCGAATCTGGACAGACTCGCCTCTCAGGGCATGCTCTTCCGCAGGGCATATGTGGAAAACTCCCTCTCCACCCCGAGCCGCGCATGTCTCATGACAGGACTCTACAGCCACCAGAATGGCCAGAGAGGACTCGGTGGAGGCATCGACACCACCAAGACCTTCGTCTCGGAAATCCTTCAGGACGAAGGCTACGAGACTGGGATGATAGGCAAATGGCACATGCAGTGCGAGCCCAAGGGCTTCGACACATACATGGTGTTCAGCGGTCAGGGAGAGTACTACAACCCCGGTCTCAAGACAAAGGAAACCTCTGGCGAATATGTGCGTGAGGAAGGCTATGCCACCGAGCTCGTAACGAAGCACGCCATAGAGTTTCTCGAGAGCAGGGACAAGGACAGACCGTTCGCCCTCTTCGTACATCACAAGGCGCCGCACCGCAACTGGATGCCGGCCCTGCAGTATCTGGATCTGTACGAGGACGTCGAGTTCCCTATCCCTGAGAACTTCTTCGATGACTACGCCACTCGCGGCAGGGCTGCGAGAGAGCAGGAGATGGGTGTAGACAAGGACATGACCATGGCCTATGACCTGAAGGTAGCACAGTGGCTTCAGGAGCATCCGGACGAGCAGCACGGAGCCCTGCTGGAAGTCGGCCTCCAGCGCATGACCCCCGAGGAAAGGGCTGCGTGGGATGCGGCATACAATCCGAGAAACGAGGCCATGATGGCACAGGGCCTCTCGGGAAAGGACCTCGCCAGATGGAAATTCCAGAGGTACATAAGGGACTACATGAGATGCATAAAGTCAGTGGACGACTCGGTAGGAGAACTTCTTGACTACCTCGACGAGCACGGTCTAAGAGACAACACCATAGTGGTCTATACCTCAGACCAGGGTTTCTACATGGGAGAGCACGGGTGGTTCGACAAGAGGTTCATGTATGAAGAGTCCTTCCGTACCCCGCTCATCATCCGTTATCCTCCGATGATTGCTCCGGGCTCGGAGTCAGAGGCTCTGGTGCAGAACATAGACTTCGCGCCTACCTACCTCGACATTGCAGGCATAGAGAAGCCTCAGGAAATGGTCGGCACCTCCCTTGTCCCCGTGTTCCGCAAGGGCGGCAAGGCTCCGAGGGGCTGGCGCAAATATCTGTACTACCACTACTACGACCATCCTGCAGAACACAACGTCTCCCGTCACGACGGAGTGTGCGACAGGCGCTGCAAGCTCATCAACTTCTATGACGAGACCGGTGCACGGGAAAGCTACCAGGAGCTCTACGATCTCCGCAAGGACCCGCATGAGATGAACAATGTCATAGGGCAGAGGAAGTACAGAAGAGTCCTCAGAAGGCTCTCAAGACAGCTGGAGAAGTTCCGCAGCGACAATGCAACAGACGAATGTTAAACAAAGACACTAAGATATGAAAATCAATTGCGAAGTAAGGTATGCATCGCACCAGGACGATGCAAAACATTATGATACCGAGACCATCCGCAGACACTACCTTGTGGAGAATGTGATGGTTCCTGACGAAATCAACATGGTGTACTCCATGTTCGACCGCATCATTGCGGGAGGGGCAGTCCCTGTAAAGGAAGAGCTCACCCTCACCCCACCGGAGATCCTGCGCAGCGAATATTTCACCCAGCGCAGGGAGATAGGCATCATCAACGTCGGCGGCACCGGCATAGTGAAAGTCGGAGATGAGGAATACACCATCCCATACAAGGAGGCCATCTACATCGGTCGTGGCGACCGGCATGTAAGCTTCAGGAGCGAGGATCCGGAGCATCCTGCCCATTTCTACTTCAACTCTGCCACTGCACACCGCGAGACAGGAGTGAAGCAGGTGAGCAAGAAGGACGCCGTCGTGATGCACCTCGGTTCCCTCGAGGAAAGCAACGAGCGCACCATCAACCGCCTCCTCGTCAAGGAGGTAGTGCCTTGCTGCCAGCTCCAGATGGGTATGACAGAGCTCGCCCCAGGCAGCACATGGAACACCATGCCTGCCCATACGCACGACCGTCGCATGGAGGTATATTTCTATTTCGAGCTTCCTGAGGACGCCGCCGTATGTCACTTCATGGGCCAGCCGCAGGAGACCCGCCACATCTGGATGCACAATGAGCAGGCCGTGATCAGCCCGCAGTGGAGCATCCACTCCGCATGCGCGACACGCAACTATACCTTCATCTGGGGCATGTGCGGAGAGAACGACGACTACAACGACATGGACTGGTGCGCAACCACTGACCTCAAATAATCATGAAGAAGCTTATGATTCTTGCAGCTGCCGTAGCAATGATGGCAGCCTGCGCTCCGAAGGAGCAGGAGAAAAAGGTGATGGCAAGAGCTGTCCCTGAAAGGATGGATGACTTCGTGTGGGAGAACAACCTCATCTGCGGCCGCGTGTACGGGAAGGCTCTTGAGGGTGACCCTACGGCTCCGGGCACGGACGTGTGGGTCAAGCTCCCGGGAGAGCTCGTGGCGGACCAGAGATACAAGGATGAGCTCGAGAACGGAAAGTCCTACCATATCGACTGGGGCAACGGAAAGGACTGCTACAAGGTCTCCGTCAGCCTCGGCGGCGGCGCATCTTCCCCTCTCGTGGACGGACAGCTGATCTACCCTGCCACCAACTACCGCTCATATGAGATACTTACAGACACCCCTGAGGAAGTCTCCTTCGTGCTCCACTATCCGGCATGGGAAGTGGACGGATGCAAGGTAGCCCTCGACAGGAAGATGACTGTAGTCCCTGACACATATTTCGTCAAGGCTGAAGACACCTACACCGGTGATTTCGAGAGCCTCGTGATAGCTGCCGGAGTCTTCGATCACGGCACATGCACGGAGCCTATGTACTCTGACGACAGGTTCGCCCTCTGGGAAGACGCCTCCGACCAGAGCGTCGAGCCGGAGGACGGCAAGATCGGAGTTGCTGTGGTGATGCCTGGCGCAGAGAGCGTCACAAGCCTCATGGCCAACAAGCCACACATGGTCTGCACAAAGACCATCAAGCCGGGAGAGACAGTCACCTACTGGTTCGGTTCATGCTGGAGCAAGGGAGACATAAAGACTCCAGAAGCCTGGTATAAGCTCACATCCGAGCAATAATCCGCATGAAATCCTTTCTGCTTGCTTTGGCGCTGATTGCAGGACAGGCTGGCCTGAAGACCAACCCTGTCCTGTATTCGGATTATTCCGACCCCGATGTCATAGCTGTGGGAGGAGAGTACTGGATGACCGCCAGTTCCTTCAACATGGTACCGGGACTGCAGATCCTGCACTCCCATGACCTTGTGAACTGGGAGATTGTGGATGCTGCCCTTCCTGCAGGAAGCCCATACTGGAAAGACGCTGTCAGCTCTCCAGACTACGGCAACGGAGTCTGGGCACCCGCCATCAGGCACCACGACGGCAGGTTCTGGATATTCTGGGGCGATCCCGACAGGGGCATCTTCCAGGTCTCGGCAACCGACCCTAGGGGAGAATGGACAGAGCCGGTGCTGGTGCTCGAGGGCAGAGGCCTGATAGACCCTTGTCCGCTGTGGGACGAGGATGGAAGCGTGTGGCTCGTGCACGGATGGGCCGGCAGCAGAGCGGGGTTCAAGAGCGTGCTTAGCATTTGCAGGCTCTCTGAGGACTGCACAAGATGCACCTCCGAGCAGATGATGGTCTATGACGGGAGGAGTCAGGGATGCCCTACCATCGAAGGTCCGAAAATCTACAGACGGAACGGATGGTACTACATCTTCGCCCCTGCCGGAGGAGTCAAGACCGGATGGCAGATGGTACTCAGGTCCCGGAGCATCACAGGCCCTTACGAGGGCAAGGTGGTGATGCACCAGGGGGCAGGTGAAGTGTGCGGTCCTCACCAGGGAGGATGGATAACTGACAGCGAAGGACAGGACTGGTTCCTGCATTTCGAGGACAGGTACGCATGGGGACGCACAGTACATCTCCAGCCGATGGAGTGGCTCTCTGACGGATGGTGCATCATAGGGCATGACATGGACGGTGACGGGATAGGAGAGCCTGTGTCCGGAGTTCCGGAAGCTGGCACTGTACCAGAAGGGACCGGTGCTCTGGAGACTGGGACCGGATTCAAGGGGGAAAGCATTCCTCTCAACTGGCAATGGAGGGCAGATCCGGCAACGGGATGGGCAATGACCTGTCCTGCACAGGGGTGCCTCAGGCTCAACTGTATGGCATCCGAAGGCACCAACCTCCGTGACATCCCCAACATACTGTCAGAAAAGATTGTCGGACCGCAGATGTCATTCACATGCCGTATGGTATTCAGGCCTTCCTATGCTGGAGACAGAGCCGGCATAGTAATCGACGGGCTGGACTATGCCACCATCGAGATGATATATGACGGAAACACCGTGGCACTGGAGCAGCGCATATGTACAGAGGCTGACCGAGGCACTGCCGAGAGCATCGCGGCATTCACGTCTGTCGCTGCAGACCGCAAGGCTGTGGCCCCGGACGGAGAAGGTGAGATTGACGACAGCTATACCGCATACCTGAAGGTCAGCATCAGGGCTGAGGGCAGCGGCAGCGGAATCAAGGCTCTATGCAGCTTCAGCTATAGCCTTGACGGCAAGAAGTACAGGCCGCTGGGGGGAGAATTCGCGGCTCGCGAAGGAAAATGGATAGGAGCTCGCCTCGGGCTCTTTGCGACGGCATCAGTCGCAAGGAATGCCGGCGGCTCGGTAGAAATATACTGACATGAGAAACATATGGACGGCTGCTCTCGCAGCCTTCATGCTGCAGTCCTGCACCGCAGGCCTCATCTGCAGACATGGAGAGGTGTCCTGTGAAGGCACCACTATAGGAAAGTTCAATACCATGACCGACACACGGGTGGCCGTCAGGGACCGGTACTCGGCGACGGCTGATAACGTGCTCTGCATCGAGAGGACATGGACAGCCCTGGAAGACATAGACTCAATCCGCCTCACCCTCGACTTCATCAGGCCTTCGGGATCCGACTACGCCATGATTCCGGCCGTATGCTACAATGGCAACCAATGGGGCAAGGGGAAGGAGCCCAAGGGATTCTGCAACACCTACTCATTCCGCAGGACAGCGATTCCGGGAGCGACATATTCTGAAGGTGACGGTTATGCAGTGGCCATGTGGAGCGAGGTCCCGTCCGACGACAGGCTGGATTTCTCATGCTCCATACTTCCTGAAGAGGGATGCACCACCCATTCCATCATAGTGCCTGAGGAAGAGCTCCCGAAAGTCTACTGCTCTCGGGACAGATACACTGACGGTTATGCCCGCAGGCTGAGCCTTCGCAAGGGCGAGCGAGTGTCAGTCAAGGCATATCTCTGCATCACACGCACCGAGCCTGATCACAGAGCCGTGCGGCATTTCCTCGATGCGGCATGGAAACTCGCGCCCAAGAGCGACACCAAGGTCGCTTCGGCCGAGGAGCTCTGGAAGCTCGGCATACGGTACGCCAAGGAATCCCTGTGGGCAGAGGAAGGTCCATACAAGGGCCTCAGCATAGGGCTCGTCACCGCTGGGGACGGGTGGCAGCAGCGCCCTGGATGGAAATACGAGATCGGATGGTGCGGGCAGAATGCATCGTTTGCCAACTCGCTGCTTGCAGACTGGAAGCGCACCGGCAATGAGGAATCCCTGAAGAAGGCACTCGCCATCCTTGACACCTGGTCCTCCGAGGCGGTCGTCTATCCCAACGGACTGTATGTAACCAACTATGACTACCTGCTCTCCGGCAAGGAAAACCCTTCTCTCGACGCCTGCAACCTAGGGACAGTGGCACTCCAATACCTTGAGACAGCAGACATGCTTGCCGATGCCGGCCTCCAAGGCCATGACGGGACGCGCCAGAAGGAGATTGCCCTCGGCATCCTCGACTTCGCGGTCTCAGACCAGCTGCCATCCGGATGCTATGCCAAGGGCTGGAGGGCCGACGGAGAAGCCATATACAGGGAAGGCACGGTCGGCGCATTCCTGATTGCACCGATGCTGAAGGCTTACTCCCTTACGGCTGAGGACAAGTATCACAGCAGCGCCATCGCAGCATACGAATACTATATCGGGGAGTTCAACTCTCTGGGCTACACCACGGCTGGAGCGCTGGACACATGGTGCATCGACAAGGAGTCTGCAGCCCCTCTGCTGCGCGCCGCCCTCGCCCTGTATGAGGCTACCTCGGATCAGCGCTATCTCGATGACGCGGAAGCTCTTGCATACTACATCACCACATGGATGTGGCACTACAACAGCACATTCGGTCCCGACTCTGACTTTTCCGTCTATGGGTTCGACACTTTCGGAGCTACGGCCGTGTCCGTCCAGCACCATCATCTGGACCCATACATGGTCATCTGTGTGGGAGATTTCTTCAAACTGACCGAACTTACCGGGGACTGCACCTGGAAAGAGAAGGGAAAGGCGCTCTGGAAGGGTGGATGCCAGCTGGTATCCGACGGCACACTTGAGATGCACGGGCGTCTGCGTCCCGCCGGATCACAGAACGAGGCCTATCTGCACTGCAACTGGGGATGGGACGGAAAGCCTGACAGCCAGAGGCTCAACGACTGGCTTGTGGCATGGCCGGGGGCGTTCCGGCTGGAGACTCTGCGCCACCTTTCAGACTGGTCAGACCTGGATTAGAAGCGTCTGCCCACACTGACCCTGCCCATCAGGGTCATATAGTCAGTCCTGGCATAGCTTGTCTTGCCGGTACCCTGCTCCGTGAAAGTGCAGAGAGCGCCGGCAAACCACTTGCCCATCTGATGGGTCACGCTGAAATTTGCGGAGACCTGGAAATTAGGCATGTTGCTTCTCTTGGAACGGCTGTCTGTATCCACACTGAGCCTGTCCTTGTCCACGAAGTAGAGGTAAGGAAGGACGGATGCATGCAGGACCCAGTCGTGAGGCAGGACATAGTTGTAGCCATATCCCGCTCCTATGCCGACATATATCCCGGAAGATGTGATATCCTGGCCGCCCAGGACATCAAGGTCGCGGATATCAGTCTTGTCCATGACACCTGTTGCAGTCAGGAAGATGCTTCCGGCACTCCTCTTCTGGATATAAGACAACCCATATAC
>R14__coassemble_1024_pt1 | contig 15553 bp, 14 predicted proteins | sample R14__metabat2_low_PE_037 | metagenome-assembled genome bin R14
GTACAAAGGCAAGATGAAATACAAAGAAAAGGCTGGTCCGAGAGGATCGGCCTTTTCTTCTTTATGAGAGAAACGGTTAGTTATTTTAAATAGTTGTTATTTTATGGGAACATCAAGATTTGAACTTGTTCAGAAGGCCTTCACAAAGAAGGCAGTCGAGGTTGAAAAACCTTCCACACGCCCTTCCGAGTACTTCGGTGAGCTGGTATTTGACCGTGCCAAGATGCAGAAGTATCTTGACGCAGATACTCTCAAGGCCCTCCTGAATTGCATCGAAGGCGGCGCTCCGCTGGACCGCAAGACTGCAGACGGAGTCGCAGCAGGTATGAAGACATGGGCACTCGAGCACGGCGTGACCCACTGTACCCACTGGTTTCAGCCTCTTACAGAAGGCACTGCCGAGAAACATGACTCCTTCATCGATTATGATGGCAAGGGCGGCGTGATCGAGGCTTTTGACGGCAAGTCCCTCGCTCAGCAGGAGCCTGATGCATCCTCGTTCCCTAATGGTGGCATCAGAGCCACGTTCGAGGCCCGTGGATATACTGCATGGGATCCGACATCCCCTGTGTTCATCGAGGGTGATACCCTCTGCATCCCTACGGTCTTCATTTCCTATACCGGAGAGGCCCTTGACTACAAGACCCCTCTCAAGAAGGCTCTCAAGGCAGTGAGCGATGCTGCAGTCCCTATCTGCAAGATGTTCGACAGCAAGGTGAGCAAGGTCTATGCGTATCTCGGATGGGAGCAGGAGTATTTCCTTGTGGATGAGAACCTCTATGCAGCGCGTCCGGACCTCATGATCACAGGCCGTACCCTCATGGGTCATGAATCTTCCAAGAACCAGCAGCTTGATGACCACTACTTCGGTGCCATCCCTTCAAGGGTTGCAGCTTTCATGCGTGAGCTCGAGATCGAAGGCCTCAAGCTTGGAATCCCGCTCAAGACCCGTCACAATGAAGTCGCTCCTAACCAGTTCGAACTTGCTCCTATCTATGGAGAGTGCAACCTCTCCAACGACCAGAACCAGATGGTGATGAACCTCATGGACAAGATTGCTCGCAAGCACGGTTTCGTCGTACTCCTGCACGAGAAACCTTTCAATGGTGTCAATGGCTCAGGAAAGCATAACAACTGGTCCCTCGGCACAGACACCGGAGTGCTTCTCATGGCCCCTGGAAAGGATGCCAAGAGCAATCTCCAGTTCGTCACTTTCTTTGTCAACACCCTGGCTGCAGTGCAGAAGCACAACGCCCTCCTCAAGGCTTCAATCGCATCTGCCACCAACGCCCACAGACTCGGTGCGAACGAGGCACCTCCTGCAATCGTGTCCGCTTTCCTCGGAAAGGCCATGACTGACGTACTACACAAGCTTTTAGTGGTCCCTTCAGATACACCTATCGAAATCGCAGGCAAGAAAGGCAAGTCTGTGGGACTTGTGGAGATTCCTGAGATATTCGTCGACAACACCGACCGTAACCGTACGTCACCTTTTGCATTCACAGGCAACCGTTTCGAGTTCCGTGCCGTCGGCTCATGTGCAAACTGCGCAGGTGCCATGACCACGCTCAATGCTGCAGTAGCTGAGCAGCTCATCGAGTTCAAGGCTGCAGTCGACAAGGAAATCGCAGCCGGCAAGAAGTGGAATGTCGCCATCATGGATACCCTCAAGCCTATCATCGCCTCCATCATCGATGTAGTATGCTTCGACGGCAACGGCTACTCTGAGGAGTGGAAGGCAGAGGCCGTGAAGAGAGGCCTGGATGTCGAGGTGAGTGTCCCTGAGATGATCACCGAGTTCACAAAGCCTGCATCTGTCGAGATGTTCACCAGGCTCGGTGTCTACACCAAGGCAGAACTCGAGGCCCGCAACGAGGTCAAGTGGGAAACATATTCCAAGAAGGTCCAGATCGAGTCCCGCGTCATGGTGAGGATGGCAACCAACCATATAATCCCTGCTGCGCTCGAGTACAAGACAAAACTCCTCAAGGAGGTCCTCATGTCCAAGGAAATCTACGGCGATGCCTACACTGTCGAGTGTGCACCTGAGATCGAGATACTCAGCAAGATTTCAGCACATGTGGCAGACATCAATGCCAAGGTCGCAGCCATGAAGGCAGCCCGCAAGGCCGCAAACGCAATAACCGACGAGTACAAGAAGGCAGTCGCATACCATGAGATTGCGGAGTCCCTCTTTGCCCTCCGCAAACCTATCGACAAGCTTGAGGAACTGGTGGACAACAACACCTGGCCTCTGCCTAAGTATCGCGAGCTTCTCTTCATCAGCTAGCCGTTAGGGCTCATATTTGAGATTTTTTGTATCTTTGCCTGATTCATTACCAATGATCAGGCAAAGATTTTTATATGCGCTTGCCCTGCTGGGCCTTGCCATGGCATCCTGCCAGGTGACAGAGGACCCTGCAGTGCAGGATATGTACTCTCCTGTGCAGGTCGGCTTCGAGGCCGGCCCGCTGCAGACGCGCAGCTATGTCGGGGAGGACGGACGTTCAGTCAGTTGGTCGGCAGGGGACAGGATAGCCGTATGGGCAAAGAACTCAGCGGGAAGCTGGCAGCTTTCTGCAGAACCTTTCTCCGTCTATGCCGTTGACGGCTCGCGTGCCTGGTTCTCCACGACTCTCTCTTCGGCCATGCCTGAAGACGCATATACCTACTATGCCTGCTCACCTGTGCCGGCATCATCCGACGGCATTTCCGCAGTATTTTCCCTTCCGGCAGTCCAGGACGGACTTGCCGGTGATGGAGCTGACATAATGATCGCGTCCCCTGTGGCCTTCGGGGCCCTTTCGGGGCTTCCCGACCCGGAGGACCATTCATCGATGACCATGTCATTCAGTCATCTGGTACATCTGCTCAGATTCTATGTCCCTGAGGGAGGGGACATGTTCGGAGGCGAGCCTGTCCAGAGAATAGTGGTGACGATGCCGCGCGACGTGGTGGGCAATGTCAGCTGTGACCTTTCCGATGCTTCGTCCGCATCGCTTTCCTCCGGTTCTTCTGTCATCGACCTCAGGCTTGCGAATCCGATCGGCGAGTCCGGAAGCACCCGCGACTATGCTTATGCCTCGATATTCCCGTCCACTTTCGCTTCCGGCGAAAAGATGTCTGTCAAGATGTACTCGGAGACCAAGGTGGGCTATGTGGAACCAATCGACATGAAATCCCGCATCATGGCTGCCGGCCATGCCACTTCAGTCTGCCTGGTGCCTAACTCCGTGTCCACCTTCTGCAAGATATACTTCGACATCGCGTCCAACAATTTGGGCGAGGATGTGCAGAAGATCACCCTCACGGCCCCTTCCGGATGCAAGTGGTCCGATACCGGTTCCGAGACTTATGTGCTTGAACCCGGTGTTGACATGGGGACAGGTTTTTCCTTCACTCTCGAGTATGAGGATGAAGCATCGTACAGGACCCTCAGCGGTGCCGCCGTCACGGTCACATATGACTCTGAACATGTCACCATCAGCGAGTCGCTTACGATGCCTGACATGACTTCCGGCTACAACTGCAGGATAGCCCTCAACGTACCATACCTTTATTTCGAGGACTTCTCCACCCTCGAGGGTTTCCACTCTGATGACAATTACTACACATCATCGGCAGGCAACAAGTCCGGAACCACGTTCTTCAACGGATGGTCCGGAGGACGCGTAGGCGGTGAGAGCGGATGCTGCATACGCCTTGCATGCCGCAGGGAGACATCCGTCGACTATCATTCACGCGCAGATTCGGCTCCGTTCGCCGGCATACTCAAGAAGGCTGCGGACGTTTCGGTGGTATTCGACTATGGAGCCAACAATGAGTACGGCGGCATCGCCATCCTGACATGGGACGGCAACGTGGGCCAGAATGCATACATCGGATATGTTACCGACACCAAGACCTTTGGAAGCGCCGCTACGGACGGCACCTTCGAAGATGAGCACACCTTCTATGTGAAGGAATACACGGGTTCGTGGACCAGCACGCCGAACGACTACTCGATGACCATCCATTCCATGAGCGCAGGCGACACCCATCGCCTCACCTGGAGGACCGAGGTCGAGCATCAGGCCGGCACCACCAATACCACGGCATGGCTGTACATCGACAATATCAGGGTACAGATTGCCCATTCAGACGAATGAAAAGAAATATGAATATGAAGAAGACATTAAAGAACACTCTGATGATGGCTCTCTCCATCGCCGCCCTCTCTTCGTGCACGAAGACGGGAGACGGCTGCGGCAGGGTGACCTTCTCCCTGGAGGAACTCACTGACATCGTGGAAGTGACAAAGAGTTCGGTATCGGACTATACGACCCTTCCGTCAGCCTCAGACTTCACCGTTACCATCAAGAGCGGCACAACCACCGTATGGACAGGACTGCTTTCAGCCTATGACGCTTCTACCAGCTACAATGCCGGCAATTACACTGCCGAGGCATCGTATGGCGCTGAAGGTGAGGAGGGATTTGACAAACCATATTTCACAGGCTCCAAGTCCTTTGCCATCGAGGGCGCAGGAACGACTTCAGTCAGCATCCCGGTCAAGCTTGGGAACTCGATTCTCAAGGTCTCCTGCAGTGACGCGTTCACAACCTATTTCCCAGAGTACTCATTCACTGTCACCACAGGCTCCAACAATGTGATTTCATTCCCTAAGGGCGAGTCCCGTGCGGCTTTCATCGATGCCTACAAATTTACCGTTGCCGGTACGATGACTACACAGACGGGCAGCTCGACCTCATTCTCAAAGGAGTACACGTCCGGCATAGAACCTGCCACATGCTATACTCTCAAGTTCGATGTGGGCAATGTCGGCAACGTTACCATCACCATCACCTTCAATGACACGGTCGAGACAGTGGATCTCGGCTCAGTCGAACTCAACTCATAGGAGGACAGAACGATGAAAAAGACCCTTATCATAATCGCGATGGCGGCATCTGCAGTCCTTGCCGCATCATGTCACAAGGATGACCAGTTCTCAAAGGACAAGGCCCAGGACGGCACATTGTCTTTCGCTTCATTCACCATTTCTGAAGATCAGGAGGTGGTGACCAAGGCATCCGAGGCAGATGGCTCATATGCAATCATCATCTATGATTCCGATGAGAACATTGCTGCGCAGACTACATACTCGGCAGTGAAGGCAGCCGATTACAAGATGACTCTTCCTGCAGGAAAGTATACCCTCGTAGCCAGGAGCACGGCCGATGCCGTCCCTACAGCTGCATTTGAGCAGCCGGTCTACGGCACCAGCACATCCTTCACTATCACTGCCGGACAGACCACTACTCTCGGCTCCCTCACCTGTACCCTTCTGCAGTGCAAGGTCACCGTCTCATACAGTGATGAGTTCCTCCAGATGGTCACAGGTACCGGAAGCGCTACGGTGACTGTCACATCAGGGTACCCTCTCGAGTACGATATGTCATATTCGGGTCTCAAGGCATCGTATGACCAGAAAGCTGGTTATTTTGCTGTCAACAACGGCTCCAATACTACCATGGAGGTCACTTTCAAGGGATCCATCGAAGGCAAAAGCCAGAAAATGACGAAATCATTCACCGGAATTTAACCAAAGCAGTGGCGCCAGATCAAATTCATCAAGAAGGTGGATGAGTCTGGCAATGCCACATTCGACATTCAGATTGATTCATTTGTCGATTATGATGACCTCAACAACAGTCTCACAGCATCTGAGACCGTGATAGGGGAGGATCCGTCGGCTCCTAAGGGAGATGGTGGCATCAGGCTCGATTTCGACTATGCCAACGGCTGCGACACCCAGTTCACAGACCTCCTCGCGCTTCAGGTTCCTACACTCAGCGAGAGGACGATGTCTCTAGTCTTCAAGGTCACTGCACCTAACGGCATCAAGAAGTTTGTCGTCCAGATCGAGTCCACCAACAGTGCATTCGTGAATGCAGTCGCAGCTGCCGAGGCTTCAACCCTTGACCTGATCTATCCGACAGAGACCAACATGATGATCTTCGATGTAGTGCCATTCCCTCATGGAACAGACCTGCTCGGCCAGACAGACGTGACCCTCAATCTCAGCGCTGCACAGGAGGCCATCCTCAATTTTGCCGGAACACACACCTTCACGATGGTCGTGACAGACAGCAAGGGTTGCAAGAACAGCATCCCTGTCAAGATGATTGTAAAGTAGGGGAGGAAAGACCATGAAGACAAGATTTATCCTTCCAATATCAATGGTCTGCCTTCTCGCAGTATCATGTGACATATGCGAATTCGGTGGCAGAGACAAGGGTACGGGTACCCTCTGCGTCGATGTGTCCATGTCTGAAGCAGTGACAAAGGCTGCAATGAGCCAGTCAGAGCTCCTGAACTCCGCATCGGTCAACATCTATATGGCAGATTTCAGCGGACTTGTACGAAGCTATACCTACAGCAGCATACCTTCCGAGATATCTCTCGCTGCAGACTCATACAGGGTCGACGTCATAGCCGGAGAAGCTGTCAAGGCCTCCCCAGCTGCCGCATCCTGGGAGCAGAAGAGCTACAAGGGCTCCAAGGAATTCGAGATCAAGGCAGGTGAGACCACATCCGTGCAGGTCGAGGCATCGGTCAACAACGCCGTCACTGCCATATCCTTCGATCCTACCATCGCTGCAAACTTCAATTCCGGATATTCCCTGACTATAGGACTGGACCAGGACGATGCGTCCACCCAGTTGACCTACATTGCGTAGAATTCCGGAAACGAGGCATATTTCATAGTGGACGGGCTTGATGAACCGTCCCTTTCCTGGACTTTCTCAGGAACCCTGTCTTCCAACGGGTCAACCTTCACCAAGAGCGGGAAGATCGAGGGCATAGAAGCCGGAAAGCTGTACAAGATGAGCCTGAAATATACCTTGACAGACGGCACCCTGTCATTTGACCTCCTCGTGGACTATACCACGGATGTCATCGACGACGTGATCATATTCGAGCCTCTTTCCACAGGACTTGCCAACTCGTCTGTATACGACATCTGGGCTGCGCACGCAAAGGTCTATGCCGATGTGGACGAGTCCGAGTATCCGGATCCTTCAAAGGTGAAGTTCGCATATTCCACTGACGGCTCCTCGTGGACAACGGTGGATGCCGTGAGGGCTTCGGAAGGCTCCTACAATGCAGTCATCAAGGGCCTGACACCTTCCACTTCCTATTCCTACAAGCTCGTGATCGACGGCACTGACATAGGAGATGCCAAGACATTCACGACGGAGGATGCCCCTGCAGTCCCTAACGGAAGCTTTGAGAACATCAGCACCGCATCATCAGATGCTGACTATTATGTGTGGTACGACCCGTCATCGTCTGATGTCGCAAGCCAGACCATGTGGTGGGGCTCGGGCAACGGTACTTCCGATGTCAAGGGATCTGCAAGCATGGGTATCATCATCACGGTGCCTGACGAGTCCGAAAAGGTCGACGGCAGCCATTCGGTATGCTGCCAGTCCAAGAGCATCATAGGCATGCTCGCTGCCGGAAACCTTTTCTCCGGCAAGTTCATGGGCCTTGTCGGCACTTCCGGAGGACGTGTTGCATTCGGTCGTCCTTGGACGGCACGCCCTACGGCATTGAAATGCTGGGTGAAGTATTCCACAAGCACCATCAACATAGTCAGCGGCACTCCTGACGGGGTCTCCGTCACAAAGAACTCAGACTACGACATGGGCATGGTCAGGGTGGCTCTCGGTACATGGAACTACAGGACCTACGGAGGCACCAAGGACAGTCCTATCCTTGTCAATACGACAGAGACTTCCACCATCATCGACTACACCAAGGACCCTTCAACCATCGCATTCGGTGAGGCGAAGTTCGTGGGAGACGCATCCAACTCCACCAATGTCTGGAGGGAAATCACCATCCCTATCGAGTACAGCAACGAGAATGTCTACCCGACCCATATCGTCATCTCCTGCGCATCCAGCTACTATGGAGATTACTTCACGGGATGTGATTCCAGCAAGCTCTGGATAGACAAGATGGAGCTCATATACGAATAGGCATGAAAAGAATTCTTGCGACCTCCATACTTCTTGCTGCCTGTGCCATATGCGCCACGGGTCAGAGCAAGACGCGCGGGTATGATCTCAAGAGCCCGACCATCTTTGCTTCCAAGGGTACATGGATGGTTGGAGGCAACTGCAACTATTCTTCGACTGACTATGACAATGGCAGGATACTGGTACTTGAGGGTATCGACGCCATGGGCTACTCGCTCTCTGTCCGTCCAGCAGTGGCGTATATGGTCCGCGACAACGTGGCTGTAGGCCTGCGTGGGTCTTATGGCCGCAGTCTCACCAAGGTGGATTATGCCGGCATGAGCTTTGAGGATGTGGACATCGTGATAGACGATTACTACTCCCTTTCCCACAAGGGCTCGATCCAGGCATTCATCCGTCCTTACATCCCTATCGGCACTGGAGGCCGCCTTGCACTCTTTGCCGAGATAGGAGCTTCAGCATCACTCGGACAGGGAAAGGTGACGGACGGCCATTCGGACGAGGTCATAGGCACATGGCAGCATTCCTTCTCATGGGCTGCCGGTGTCTATCCCGGAGTGACTGCCTTCATCACCGACAGGCTTGCGGTGGAACTCAATGTCGGACTTTTCGGCTTTGACTCCGCACATGTCAACCAGACACACAATCAGGTGTCGGAAGGCAGCAGGAACTCCTTTGCCGCCCATTTCATGGTGGATGTCACATCCCTTTCCATCGGACTCTCTCTCTATCTGTAAGCCATGAAGAAGTTTCTTGCAACACTGATCGCTCTCTTTGCAATCCTGCAGGCTCTCCCTGGCCAGACCAAGGAGAAACTTTCCAGGTACAACATAATCCCGAAGAAGGAGAAACTCGCCGGGTTACAGTTCGCATTCGTGAATCTTGGCAGTGAGAACAGCGAATATATGCTGATAGCAAACAACCTTGACGCCAGGGCTCACTTCAGCAACATAGCCCCGATGTTTGCCTATGCCTATGCCCCGGACCATGTGATAGGAGTGAAGGCATCCTTCACTTCGCTGACAGGTCAGCTGGATGCCACCAGCCTCAGCCTGCTCAATGACGGCCTTGAGTTTGACCTCTCGGATGTATCCGCTTCAGAGAAGGTGCGTTCCATTGCCCTTTTCCACAGGACATACATCGGTCTTGAAGAAAAGGGTAGAGTGGGGCTCTTCTATGATTTCACTCTGTCCTATGGGGTGTCTCAGGCTGCCTTCGCTGTCGGAGATCCTTCAGATGACAGTTCGTCCGCATCCAGGGTAAAACTCGCTTTCAGTCCGGGTATCGTGTTTTTCCCAAGTGCCAACATTAGCACGCATGTAGGCATAAGCATAGCTGATGTGTCATATAACAGGACTTCATTCATTACTGACGGCGTCGAGTCCGGTACGAAGACCACTTTCAAGGCCCAGGCCCGTCTTGACCTCATGGGATTATATTTCGGCCTCGTGTTCCATCTGTAATCTATGTGTAAAGACAGATTCATACTGACATTGGGGTGCCTCCTGGCTCTTTCAGGATGCATCCGTAATGATATTCCATATCCCGTGGTAGTCCCGGGTGTGGCTTCGATATCTGCAGACGGTATGACCGGGGCGACGATAGATGCTGATGCAAGGACTGTGGACATCGCTCTGGAGGAGACCATAGACATTGCGGATGTGTCCATCACTTCTGTCGAGCTTACGAACGATGCGACGGCTGACCCTGCCATCACGGGAAGGCATGACATGCGCGAGCCTTTCGACGTAACTCTCAGGACATATCAGGACTACGTATGGACCATATCTGCAAGCCAGGAGATAGAGAGATACTTTACAGTAGACGGACAGGTGGGAAGCACCGAGATAGATGCTGTCAACAGGAGGGCCATCGTGCAGGTACGCACCACGACTTCCCTGGGCAACATCAAGGTCCGCAGTCTCAAGCTCGGCCCCCGTGGTCTGACCACATACTCTGTAAACATGGAGGACATGCATGACTTTTCAGATGTGGTCATCGTATATGTGACAGCTCATTCGCGTACCGAGACATGGCGGCTCTTCGTCGAACAGACCGAGACTCTTGTGCAGTTCACATCCCTCAGCCCTTGGACAAGGGTTGCCTGGGTGTCAGCTTCAGGTCTTGCGGATTCCCGCAACGGATTCAGATATCGCAAGACCGGTGATTCGGAGTGGACGGAGACCACGGATGTCGCCTCTGACGGCGGCTCCTTTACGGCCATGCTCAGCGGCCTGGAACCTTTGACTGAGTACGAATGCATGGCATTCAGTGCGGACAATGAGACAGATGTGCAGACCTTCACTACCGAGGAGGAGATGCAGCTGCCTAACTGCGGTTTTGAGACTTATACCAAGACGGAGTCCGCAAACTATTATTCTCTCTTCGACCCGAACTCTTCGGATGGCACCCTGAAGACCAAGTGGTGGGACAGCGGCAATGCCGGGTCTACTACCGTGGGCGCCTCCTATTCCATTTGTACCCCTGATACTGAGGACTTCAAGGAGGGACGGACATCCATGAGGCTCAACTCACGAAATGTCGTGATCAAGTTTGCGGCCGGGAACATGTTCAGCGGAGAGTTTGCAGGAGTCATAGGCACCCAGGGCGGTAAGGTCAATTTCGGACGTCCGTTCACGCTCCGACCTCGCTCCCTCAGGCTTTGGCTCAAGTACAATTCAGGGGTGATCGACTGCATAGGCACCTATCCCGACACCGATCCTGTCAAGCTTGGAGACAAGGACAAGGGGACCGTATACATCGCACTGGGAGACTGGGACTATCACAAGTATGGCGGCACTCCTGAGTCTCCTGTACAGGTCAACACTACGGACAAATCGACCCTCTTCAGACCAGATTCCGAGGCGGTAATCGCCTATGGGGCCTGGACTTCGTCCGAGTCTACGGATGGCTGGATTGAAGTGGACATTCCGCTCAACTACACCTCAGTCGACCGCAAGCCTACGCACATAATCGTGTCCTGCGCAGCAAGCGCCCTTGGAGACTATTTCACCGGCTCTTCTCAGAGCGTGCTTTGGGTGGACGGGATGACGCTGGTCTATTAGAGGAATATTTTCCGTACTCGCATCCTACATTCTCGGCGTGTATCCTGTCGACAAGCTTGCCATCGTGGTAGAGCTCAACGGTACCGCGTCCGTTACCGCCGTTCCAGAGCCTCCGGTGGCGTCGCTGCCCGTCAGGGGATTCATAGTTTATGAGAAGCATGTCGGATTTGTTGCAGCGGATGTCCACGACCATCCTGTTGCGCAGCGTTTTCTGCTCTACATGCCAGATGAGCTGGGTCTTGGTCTCCTTGCAACTGAACTTTGTCCGGCAGAAGGTCCAGAACTTGGAGAAATTGAACTCGAATTCCCGTCCTTCATACCAGAATGCTGACAGCAGTTTCCTGTCGAGCGCTATGGGGCCTATCTTCGGCCTTCCTCCTCCGATGTCGAAGACGCTGTCACGGAGTTTCTGCCCGCTTATTTCGCTCCTGAGCTTGCAGCTGGAAAGCCATACCCATGGAGAAGTGAAATCGCTGCCCCAGTTCTTGTCTGCATATCCGAAGGACCTGCCCGGCTTGACGCTGTATTTCCTTCCGTTCCATATCACTTCGCCACGGTATTCGGTCTTCATGCCTTCAGCGTGCCAGAACATCTCGAAGAGCTGCAGCTTGCGGAAGAGCTTCCCGGCTCCATAGCCTACATTGAATGCGACTTTCTTGTCGATGGTGAGACTCCATGACATGCTCCCGCTCTGGGTCATGGCTTCCTTATGGCTGAGTACTTCCTCTTCACATACGTTGATGCTTCCTCTGGTGCCGTCTTCTCCGAGATAGAACTCTCCGGCAGATATGGAGAAAGGGTGGCCCCACTCAACTTCGATTTTCCTCCAACCGTAGAACTTATGCAGCTGTGCCGCGTCCTTTCCCCAGGCGCCTGCCTTTATCATCAGATATGACGGTTTCTTGCCGGCATTCCTGTTGACCTTCATCTGCCCGAGAACTGCCTTGTCTTCGCCTAGGGCAGGGTTGCAGAGAAAGAATTCGATGAAGAACTGCTTCTGCTCTCCTGTCTCGGTGTCGATACCTGTAAATGAGTGCCACCACCAGTCGTAGCCCTTCGATGCCTGTTTTCCTGTGAGCTGGCAGGCGTCCCTTGATATGTCGTGTCTGTTGAACATCCTTTTTTCGGTGGCGCAAAGATAGCAATTCCTAAATGATTAAATTGACTCAGACGTTCTTTTACCTGATGAATATTTTGTCAAAAGGGCAGCAAATTGTATTTTTGTTAGATAAAACCAGTGTTATGAATATCAAGTCCCTACTATTGTGCTTGTCACTACTTCTCATCCTCTGTTCATGCAACACCTACAGACACACCCTTTCCGTGTCACAGTACAACACTGATTCATACTCAGACGATGTCTACGCCAAGCTCGACGTCAACAAGAACAATACTATTTCCGGTCAGGCCACTGTAGTATATCTGCTCGACGTGATAAATATCAACGGTTTCAACAAGGAGTACGCCGATATCCACCAGGTAGGCAATCCGAAAGGACTCCTTGCAATCATGGGACACAAGGGAGAGCTTCTCCGCTCGATGGCACTCGGCGCTGCCACCAAGTATTCCGACTACGACGTGGTCGTGAACCCTCAATACCGAATCAAGCGCAAGAGCATACTTCTGGGACTTGTAAAGGTCTATACCGTCAGCGTCAGCGGCTACGGAGCCAAGGTGACAGAACTCAAGACTCGAGAACACTGGTATCACAACTAGCACCAAGATGGCACTGCGCAGCAACCTACCTTATGTTGAGATCGAACATCTCGAAGACCTGCATATCCCGTTTCAGGGGTGCACGTTGAAGCACCTTGCCTTTCAGTATATAGATTTTACTGATGCGGGGGAGGGTGTCTTGTCATGCCGTTTTGAGGACTGCTGTTTCCTTGGATGTGTCATACCTCCTGAAATGCAGGACGGCCTTGACTCTTCCAGCCTGGTCTTTCCGCGCATGGGCATGCGCTACAAGGCGTTCACCAACGAACTGTACAGCGCGGATACTCTCTATGAAGGATATGACCCGTCCGACGATGAAGGCACGTTCGGCACATGTTTCGACTCATGTGTCTATCATGACTACATAGTCAGCGGCAAGAGATGTGACGACATCAAGGAAACCCTTGCCCGGTCCATCCATGACCTGTCGATAAGCAATGCGATGAATGACCTGCTGTACCGCTATCCGGAACATAACGTAGTCGCGGTGATGGGCGGTCATGCACTGAAGCGTACGGACCCATCCTATGCGAAGGTGGCTTTCATCAGCAAGAAACTTACCGAACAGGGCTATCTTATGGTATCAGGTGGAGGTCCGGGCGCAATGGAGGCCACGCATTTCGGCGCATGGATGGCAGGACGCTCGGATGAGGATGTGGACGTGGCTCTCCACATGCTTTCGAAGTCTCCATCCTTCAAGGATGGAGGATGGCTCAGGACGGCCTTCGAGGTGCGCTCGCTCTTCCCTCAGACAAGGTTCCACAGCCTTGGTATCCCGACATGGTTCTACGGGCACGAGCCTGCCACCCCATTTGCCACTGACATAGCCAAGTATTTCGACAACAGCGTGCGTGAGGACGGAATCATCAAGATAGCAAAGGGAGGCATAATCTATTCTCCGGGTTCAGCAGGTACGATGCAGGAGATCTTCCAGGACGCTGCCAAGAACCATTACATGACCTTCGGATGCTCGGGTCCGATGATCTTCCTCGGCGAGAAATACTACACTGAGGAGATGCCGGTGTTCCCACTGCTTTCGGACATGATAGAAAGAGGGAAATATTCAAATCTGGACATTTCGATAACGGATGACCCGCATGTGGTCATAGAAAAGATAAAGTCAATACATTATGTATAAATTCAGACAGTTCGGTGACAGATATGTCATCAGTGTGGACAACCATCAGGAGATTGCCGCTGCCCTTCAGGACTTCTGCGAAAAGCAGGGGGTGAAGCTCGGCCTTGTCATAGGCATAGGAGCCGTGCGTGAGGCTACACTCAGGTTTTTCAATCCTGCCACAAAGAAATATGTCGACAGGACGTTCATGGAGCAGATGGAGATAGCAAATCTGACGGGCAACGTGTCCGAGAAGGACGGGAAGGTGTATCTGCATCTCCATGCTACCTTCGGACGTGCCGACTATACCACCATCGGCGGACATCTGATGACTGCCACGGTCAACGGCGCCTGCGAGATCGAGGTGCAGAGGCTCGACGGACATATAGGTCGCGTGCTCAGTGAGGAAATAGGTCTCAACGTTTATGACATGTAGATTATGAAAGAGATTCCGGTATTGCTGCTGACAGGTTATCTCGGCAGCGGAAAGACCACATTGGTCAATAAGATTCTGTCCAACCGCCGCGGTATCAAGTTCGCGGTCATAGTGAATGATATAGGAGAAGTCAACATCGACGCTGACCTCATCCAGCAGGGCGGCATCGTCGGGAAGAAAGACGACAGCCTCGTGGCCCTCCAGAACGGCTGTATCTGCTGCACCCTGAAGATGGATCTCGTCGAGCAGCTCCGCGACATCACCCGTCTCGGCAAATTCGACTACATAGTCATCGAGGCGAGCGGCATCTGTGAGCCTGAACCTATTGCTCAGACCATATGCCAGATTCCTACCATGGGATATGAGTATGTAAAGGACGGAATCGTGCGCCTCGACTGTATCACCACCGTGGTTGATGCTCTTCGCATGAGGGACGAATTCGGCAGCGGTGACGACCTGATGAGGGACAATATCGACGAGGAGGACATAGAGAATCTTGTCATCCAGCAGATAGAGTTCTGCAACATGATTCTTCTCAACAAGGCTTCCGAGGTCACTCCTGAGGAGCTCGGAAGGATCAAGGAGATCATCCGCGCCCTCCAGCCGAAGGCGGAGATCATAGAGTGTGACTACGGCGAGGTGGATCTCGACAAGCTTCTCAATACCGGTCTCTTCAATTTCGAGAAGGTTGCTACCTCGGCCACTTGGATTTCAAAGGTCGAAGGTGCCCTCGAGGACGATGATGATGACGACGAGCATGACCACCATCACCATGATGATGAGCACGAACACCACCACCATCACGATGATGAGGGAGAGGCTGAGGAGTATGGAATCGGAACGTACGTATATTTTAGCAGGAAACCTCTGGATATCAATAAGTTTGACGATTTCGTGGCGCGCAAGTGGCCTAAGGGCATCATACGCTCGAAGGGTCTGTGCTATTTCGGCGACCAGAAGGATCAGTGCTATCTCTTCGAGCAGGCAGGAAAGCAGTTCTCTCTCAAGAATGCAGGTCAGTGGTATGCAACCATGCCGGAGGATCAGCTTCTGCCTCTTCTTGCTTCAGACCCTGTCCTGCAGAGAGACTGGGACAAAGAAGTCGGGGACAGGATGCAGAAGATTGTATTCATCGGACAGCATCTCGACAAGGCGGCCATCAAGTCGCTGCTCGACTTCTGCCTTGACG
>R14__coassemble_1061_pt1 | contig 14962 bp, 12 predicted proteins | sample R14__metabat2_low_PE_037 | metagenome-assembled genome bin R14
GTTCTGCCCATCGACACTCCGTCAGCAGGAAATCCTGGGATTCTGGAAAGAATTCGTCTCAGAGCATCCGACCCTTGCATCCGACCTTCGCAAAGAAGCTTCCCTCCAGGGATTCACGGACGATGCCTTTTCCGTCTTCACCAGTCTGCTTGAGAACGACCTGGACATAAAGGATCCGTCATATTTCGAGCCGCTGACATCGACTGTCGGTGCTGCGATGTATCTGGACTCGACCATTGTCGATTATATAAAAGTTGACTCCGACAGGGCTGCGGATGTCAAATCATCCCTCCGCTCCCTGCTTCCGGAAGGAAGTTTCTGCTTTGACTACAGCGATGTCGGCAGCACTCTTGTGAGTGCCCTCTCCGACGATTTCGACAACATAGGTCTCATCTGCAGCCTCATAGTGTTCTTTTTCCTGTGGTTCTCATTCAGGAGCATAGAGCTCAGTGCCATGTCCTTCCTTCCTCTCGCAGTGAGCTGGGTATGGATACTCGGTATGATGCAGCTGCTGGGGCTCCAGTTCAACATAGTCAACATAATCCTTGCCACCTTCATCTTCGGCCAGGGCGACGACTACACCATATTCATAACGGAGGGACTCATGTATGAGCGGGCCACGGGAAAGAAGATACTCCAGTCCTACAAGAACTGTGTGATGCTCTCGGCCCTGATAATGTTCATCGGCATCGGTGCTCTCATAGTGGCGAAGCATCCGGCCATGAGGTCCCTTGCATATGTGACCATAATAGGCATGTTCACCGTGGTGGTGATGGCCTACTACCTGCCGCCCCTGGTGTTCCGATGGCTCACCCGCAAGAAGGGCGATGAAAGACTCGTCCCAGTCACCCTCGTGCAGCTTCTGCGCACGGTGCTGATGCTTGTCATCTTCCTGCTTGCAATGCTGGTATTCACCCCTGTGGCGATGCTCTACTTCCTTGTCCTGCCTGACTCCGACTGGAGGAGGGACAGTTTCCACAAGGCCATCCAGGCCATCTCACGGCTGACGATGAAACTCATCCCCGGGGCACCGTTCACAACGTCATGCGGCAGCGAGGATTTCTCGAAACCATGCGTGATAGTCTGCAACCATCAGTCGCATCTCGATATCCTTGCGCTCCTGCAACTGACGCCGAAGATAGTGGTGCTCACGACGGACTGGGTGTGGAACAACCCGTTCTATGGCTACCTTGTCCGCAAGGCCGAGTTCTACCCGGTTTCTGACGGCATAGAGAAGAATTACGAGCGCCTCAAGGCACTTGTCGCCAAGGGATACTCGATCGCTGTGTTCCCTGAGGGCACGAGGAGCGAGGACTGCCATATCCAGCGGTTCCACCGCGGCGCTTTCCTGCTTGCCAGAACGCTCGGGATGGACATGGTTCCTGCATGGATCCATGGCTTCGGCTATGCGCTTCCCAAGAAGGACATGCTTCTCAGGAAGGCAGGCATGTACCTTGAGGTTGGGGACCGCATCCCGGCCTCAGAGATTCCGGAAGATGTCAAGACATACACCAGAGAATTCAGACACCGCTACATGGCCCGCTATGATGAGATACGCTCGAAGCGGGAGACTCCGTCATACAATGCCCCTTTCGTAAAATATCAGTATCTTTACAAGGGCGAGGATGCTGCCGCAGAGTGCCGCACCGTCCTGTGCCGGAAGGTGTTTGACGAGATTGCCGCGATCGGCCAGGAGGTGAGGACCGTCAATGTGACGGGAAGCGGCAATGGCGTATATGCGCTGCTTCTGGCATTGAGCCGCAGGGACATAGAGGTGTATGCATACGAATCCGACGAGGAAAGGCACCTGACTGCGACGCGATGCCTTGCTGTGCCTGTCAATCTGCATCACATCCTGATGACGTCCCAGACTGTGCTGCAGGAGGCGGACAAGACCATAGAGTTATGAGAAGGAAACTGTTTGTCATAGTGCTCATACTGCTGTCAATGACGGCGTATTCCCAGTCTTTCAGACTGTGGGAAGGTACACACGTCCATGCTGCGGGGGTGAAGCTGACTCCGTATCTTCCGGACTCGGAGAGTGCGACCCCTGCAGTGATTGTGTGCCCCGGTGGCAGCTACTACTGGCTCGATGTGGAGAACGAAGGATACAAGGTATGCGAGTGGCTCCGCTCCGAGGGGATAGCGGCATTCCTGCTTGAGTACAGGACAGGGGGCTGGTTCAATTTCACTTTCCATACCCGTTTCGGGTCCCACAAGCACCCTGCCATGCTGGAAGATATACAGATGGCTTTGAAGACTGTGCGTGAAGGCGCCGTGGCCTACAATGTCGATCCTACGAAGATCGGATGCATGGGTTTCTCTGCCGGGGGACATCTGGTGATGTCTTCGGGAGAGTATTTTGACACGGATTTCCTCGCTGCGCACGGCATATCGTCCGAAGTGTCCCTGAGACCTGACTTCGTGGCGCCGATCTACCCTGTGGTATCCTTGAGCGCGGACTGCACCCATGCACGCTCCCGCCGTGGACTTCTCGGAGAAAGACGTGCGCATGACCCTGTGATGCTTTCACTTGAGAAGCATGTGAAGGCTGGCACTCCTCCCGTCTTCCTTCTCAACTGCGTCGACGATCCTATCGTCGACTACCGCAACTCTGAACTGCTGGATTCTGCTCTTACTGCGGAGTCGATTCCTCATATATATATACAGTATGGCCACGGAGGCCATGGCTTCGGTGCAGAGCCGTCGAAGTATACAGACGAGACCGCACAATGGCAGGGGCGGTTCATGGATTGGATAAACAGATTGTTATGGAAATGACAGAAGAAAAAAGCATGACAGACCTTCATATATTTGATGACATCAGGCCTTACACCGATGAGGAGATTCCTGCCGCAATGGCAAGGATTGCTGCCGATCCTGCTTTCCCGGCCCTGGCCGGGTATATCTATCCGGGTGCAGACCTCGGCGAGATCAAGAAGGTCATACTTTCATTCAAGACAGTAAGGGACTTTCAGCTGACTGTGATGAGGGCTGCGTTGAAGGCTCTCGTCGACAGGACCATGTCCAGCTTTGAATATAACGGAATAGAGCACCTGAAGGACGGCAGGAGCTGCCTTCTTGTTTCCAACCACCGCGATATAGTGATGGATGCGATGCTGCTCCAGCTTGCACTCGTCGACAATGGCCTGGACACTTCGGAGATTACCTTCGGTGCCAACCTCATGTCCTCGCAGATTGTCACTGACCTTGGCAAGGTCAACAAGATGTTCAGGGTGGAACGTCCTGGACTCAGCATATCCTCCCCACGTGATTTCTACCGCAGTTCGATGCACCTGTCGGAATATATCAGATATGCCCTGACCGAGAAGCACCAGTCGGTGTGGATAGCACAACGCAACGGAAGGACCAAGGACGGCATAGACAGGACAGATCCGGGCATCATCAAGATGTTCGGAATGAGCGGTGCAGGTGACAAGGTTGATGCCATGGCAGAACTCAACATAGTGCCTATATCCGTGTCATACGAGTGGGAACCGTGCGACATCCTCAAGGTCCTCGAGCTCTATCAGTCTGCACGCATGTCCTATGAGAAGAAACCTGGCGAGGACATCAACAGTGTCATCACCGGGCTTCTCTCTGACAAGGGCCGTATCTGTTTCAACATTTGCGAGCCGATAACGAAGGCCGAGCTGGAGCAGTTCTCAGACATGACCCTCAATGAGTTCAGGACGGCTGTCGCATCCCTTATCGACCAGCGCATCCTCTCGTCCTACGCTCTCTCTCCGAACAATTATCTTGCACACGACCTCATGTATGGCAAGACGGAGTACGCTGACAGATATACAGAAGACCAGAAGAAGAAGTTCCTCGCCCGCGCTGACCAGCTGTCAAAGTATGACACCTTTGACCAGGATGAGCTCAGGACACTGTTCCTGGGCATCTATTCCAATCCTGTGGACAGCAAGGCCAGATTTTAATCATATTTGAATACAATAAAAAAGCAGGTGTATGAAGACATCAGAACTCATCAGCAGACTGCAGGCTGAACTGCAGGCAAACGGCGACAAGGAAGTGATCATCGCAGCCAACAAGCACAGCTACAGGGACACCAAGGTCGTGACAAGAGACGACGTCACCACGCTTGCCCTTTTTGACAAGATTCCTGACTAGCCCTGGGCTGTAAAATTGACAGATATTAGGTGTCCGGATGATTACAAATACGCAAAATTCGTATTTGTAATCAAGTTTATAAGCAGATTGAGAGGCCTTTGTTACAAATCCGTTATCTTTGCCTGTATCTAAACAGACAACGATGATAACTACAAAAGAATGGCTCCCGATGCTTATGTTTGCAGTGCCGATGGCTGCATCTGCACTGAATACTGTCCGGCTGCTTTCGAAGAAGGATGCGAAGATCCACCACAGAATCCTCGCCATAGCTTTTCTTGACCTTGCCCTTGCCATGGGCATGATGCTGCACTACTTTGCCGGCTTCAAGGGTGCGGATGTCACCTATGACATCCTTACGCTGGCATTATCGCTTACCATAGCCCCGACGCTCAACCTGTTCGTGAAATCCATCACCTGCCGGGACGGCATTCGAGTTTCGGATTTCCTTTTCTTCATTCCCGCGGTTATTGTCGTGGCCGCCAACATCGCAATGATTCCGATACTCGGACAGACCGGCAGCCGGGAATATGCCTACCTCTATTCGGAAGGCCTGAGGGATTTCTCCCTCTACCCTGCCAGCCTTCGAGTGAAGTTCTTCCTGGATTCGACACTCTTCAGGGCCGTGAACATATGTCAGGCAATGGCGGTCTTCGCGTTCTCCATACCTGAGATGTCGAGATATCAGACGATTCTCGAGAGTAATTTCTCCAATAAGGGAACCCTTTTCTTCAGCGAGGAAAAAGGTATCAAATGGTTCAGTTTCCTGATGCTGGTGGCTCTGGTCCTCATGTGTTCCACTCCTTTCCCAGTCTACAGCCATGAACCTATGGTGATGGCCTGCATAGGCCTGTGCCTCACAGGCTCCATCGTGGCATTGGGATATTATGGCCATACCATATCGGGCTCGGCCTATGAGATAACGCAGCAGGAGGATGATGCCGTGAGGTCTTGCGATCTTCAGTCTGCGCTTGACATGGCTCCTGCCGATGCTACATGGCTCAAGCACAGGGACAGGATAATCACTGGCCTGAGGGATTTCATCGACAGCAAGGGTTATCTCAATCCGGACATAACGGTGGCGGATCTTGCGGCCATCCTCAACTCAAACAGAGTGTACGTCTCCGAGGCCGTCAAACAGCTCTATGGAGAATCGTTCTGCAGCTTCATCAACCGTCATAGGGTGGAGCATGCGAAGCAGGTGATCAAGGACAACATGAACACCTCCATGAAGAGTCTGGCCCTCGATGCCGGCTACAACTCCTTTACAAACTTCTACAGAAATTTCGTGCGCTATGCATTAGTCAGCCCTTCATAATGGAGGAACATGATGCGTTACAAGAAACCAAAGAAGTAGCAAAAGGACAAGAAGGAGGCTGTCTAGAAGTACTTGCTCTCCTGCTTGTGCAGGGCGACGAAGATGAAGATAAGGATCGTAAATGCCCAAAGCGACGATCCTCCATAGCTCAGCAGCGGGAGAGGAATGCCTATGACAGGCATCAGGCCTATGGTCATGCCGATGTTGATGAACAGGTGCATGAATATCAGGCTGGCGACGCAATATCCGTAGATACGCGTGAAGGCCTCCCTGCTCTTCTCTGCGTCCACGATCAGCCGTGAGATCATGAACACGTACAGGAGTATCACGACAAGGCATCCTGCAAATCCCCATTCCTCTCCCACGGTGCAGAAGATGAAGTCCGTGCTCTGCTCAGGCACAAATCCGAATGTGGTCTGGGTGCCGTTGAGGAATCCCTTGCCGAAAAATCCTCCGGATCCGATGGCTATCATCGACTGGTTGACGTTGTATCCGACTCCGGACGGGTCGTCCTTCATGCCAAGGAGCACCTCGATACGCTTCCTCTGGTGGTCCTGCAGCACGTCGTTGAATATGAATTCGGTGGAGAATACCATTACAAGGCCTGCAAGGAATGCGAGCACGGATACCCACAGGGAGAATTTCCTGTCCTTGAAAGCCTTGAAGGCAAGTACAGGCATTGAAAGTGCCACCACTCCGGCGAGCACTCTGAACGGGGTGATCTTCTCCCATATTCCCACCGGCTCGTCACCGGTTATTGCCGCATACACCTTAGGGAGAAAAGCCACGATGACCAGCAGCGGGAGTTCGCGGGTGAGCCATCTCTTGGCGTGGCCGTTCTCGATGCTGTAGCACATAGCGATGACCCCTGTCAGCACCAGGGTCGCCGTGAATGGCGAGGCCGTCAGCGTGAGAATGAACACGAGTATCGCGAGCCCGATGCAGGCGATGAACCATCCGGAAAATCCCTCCCTGTACAGCACAAAGATGAATCCTATGTATACAAGGGCCGATCCTGTCTCACTTTCCGCCACGATGGCAAGCATAGGAAGCGCCACGGTAGCTGCGACCAGAAGGAAGTCCTTGATCTTTGTCATCTTGAATGTCGGCCGACTCATTATGGCCGCCAGTACCAGTGAGGTGGTTATCTTTGATATTTCAGCCGGCTGAAACTTCACCGGTCCGAGCTCGAACCATGAGTGGGAGCCCTTGACATCCTTGGAGACGAAGATTACCAGTATCAGCAGGAAGAACACGAAGGCATAGGCTGGGACGGAAATCACCTCCCACAATCGGGAGTTGAATATGAACACTATCACGGCCGCCAGGACGATGGACGTCAGTATCCACACGAACTGCTTGCCGCTGCGGGTGCTGAAACTCAGGATTGAGCCGGTCTCGGTACCGTGTGACGAGGCGTAGATGTTGATCCAGCCGATGAGGATGAGGAGCAGGTAGGAAATCACCAGCCCCCAGTCTATCGTCTGTCCGAGTCCTCTTTCGTATGATCCGCGCATAAGTGTCAGTCTTTCTTTACCCTGCCCATGAGGTCGGTCTGCATGATCCTGTATTCGGTGTCCTTGCGCTCGGGGCGTATCTCTCCGGTAAGATATTTCTCCACCATCAGTGATGCTATAGGGCAAGCCCAGGTGGCGCCGAAACCTGCATTCTCCACATAGGCTGCGATAGCTATTTTCGGGTCGTCCTTCGGGGCGAAGCATATGAACACCGAGTTGTCGGCTCCGCGCGGGTTCTGCGCCGTGCCGGTCTTTCCGCACACCTTCTGTCCGGGGATGGCTGCGCTGAAGGCCGTGCCTCCGGCAGATCCTCCTCCGTTGACGGCCATGTACATGCCCTGCACTGCATAGTCGAAGTACTTGCTGTCCACCTTGGTGTAGTTCTTCTCATGGTACTTCTCGTCTATCTGGATGCCTTCAGAGTCCTTGATGATATGTGGGATGTAGTAGAAGCCCCGGTTGGCTACGGTGGCGCACATGTTGGCAATCTGCATCGGGGTCACACCGATCTCTCCCTGCCCGATGGAAAGGGAGACTATGGTGGTGAACTTCCATCCCTTCTTGCCGTAGACCTTGTTGTAGAAGGCAGATGTCGGGATATTGCCGCCCAGTTCGGCAGGAAAGTCGCTTCCGAGGCTGTGGCCGAATCCGAAGCTCGACACATACTCGCGCCAGGTGTCGAAAGACTCCTGGATGTTGTCGTACTTCTTGTTGTCAAGGATATTGCGGAACACATAGCAGAAGTAGCCGTTGCATGACGTGGCGATGGCGTCCATCAGGGCGAGAGGGGAGGCGTGCCCGTGGCATCCGAGCTTGTGTCCGTTGCCGTAAGGGAATCCCCTGTAGCAAGGGTAGCTGTCCGAAGGTTTCAGCACCCCTTCCTGCAGTCCGATCAGTCCGTTTACCAGCTTGAATACCGACCCCGGCGGGTATGAGGCCTGGACTGCGCGGTTGAACATCGGTCTGTAAGGGTTGCTGACAATATCGCTGTAGTATTGGCTGATGTTCTCCAGCTGGCTCACATCGATGCCGGGACTTGAGACCATTGCCAGAATTTCTCCAGTAGACGGTTCGATTGCCACCACGCTTCCGACCTTATGGTTCATCAGCTGCTGGCCGTACTCCTGCAGGTCCGCATCTATGGTCGTGTAGATATCCTTGCCGGGAATGGCTTCCTTGTCCATAGCACCATCCATATAGGCAGTCTTGATCTGGTTGTGGGAGTCGCGAAGGTAGATATGGTACCCCTTCTCGCCCTTGAGGTCCTCCTCCCTGGCTGCCTCTATTCCTGTCTTGCCGGCATAGTCACCGGAGCGATACTCACCTGGATGGCTCTTGATGTATTCGGCATCTACCTCGGACACATAGCCGAGCAGGTTGCCTCCGGCGTTGACCGGATACTCGCGAATGCTTCGCATCTGTCCTCTGAATCCGGGAAACATGTACTGCAGCTCCGCGAATTTCATGTAGGTCTGAGGCGTGACTTTCTTAAGCATGGTGATAGGCTGATAGCCTATGCGTCCCCAGTTGCGATGGTATTCGGCAAACTTCTCCCGGATGAAGTCTGGAGATACTTCCAGTGCTGCGGCGAGAGTGAGGGTGTCGAACTGGCCGATCTCTCTCGGGGACACGAGGATGTCGTAGGCGACGCTGTTGCCCACGATGATCTTTCCGTTCCTGTCGTAGATGATGCCTCTCGTAGGGTAGATTATGTCATATACCATGGAGTTCCTGTCGGCGTCCTTCTTGTAGCCGTCGTCCAGAATCTGGATGATGAACAGCTTGATGATGAGGATGCCGGCTGCGACTCCGAGGCCGATAAGAAGTCTTGTCTTGCGGTCCAGTGTCATCTTTCTCTTCGGTCAGGGGTGAGAGCTCCGGAAATCAGGAGCGACAGCAGCCATCCCAGGATGACTGAAAGCATGAATCTGGTGACGTTGAACCAGAACGGTCTGGTGGCTGCACCGTCGGCCCAGATGTATATCAGAAGGAAGATGGATTGGGAGGCGATGATGGCGATCGACATCTTCATCACCCCGTGCTGCTCAAGGGATATGTTCTCCCCGCGTGCAAAGATCTCATCCCCGAATACCAGCTTGATGACGCTGCGGCGGCAGAGTGCCACCGGCACGAGTGCGAGTGCGTTGAGTCCCACGAGTCCCTCCGAGAGATAGTCCACCACGAGTCCTGTAGCAAATGCCACCACGAGAGCGACAGCGGTACTGTACCTTATGGGAATCATCAGGACTATGACCGGCAGCAGGGAGAGGGCCACGTACATGGACAGGTTGAGATAGTTGCAGATCAGGATCTGCACCAGCACAACGAGAAGGTATGTGAGGAAAAATCTGTCGTTTTTCATTTCTTCTTGTCCGTATCGTTTTCCATTCTCTCGAGGTTGAGAATCTCATCCCTTCCGGAATTCTCCACCACGGTGACGTATCTGAGAGCCGAGAAGTTCTCGAAAAGTTCGATGTCTATCTCGTTGACTGCTCCGTTGACCACCTTGGACTTGCCTGTGACTCCAAGAGGAATGTCAGGCGGGAAGATTGCGGAGTAGCCGCTGGTCCATACGGTGTCACCCGGCTCGAACTTGTACTGCAGCGGGATTTCCTTGAGCACCGCCCCGCTGGTCGAGCGGCCATTCCAGAGGAGCGGCCCCACGGCCCCTTCCGATCCGATGCGCGCGCTTATGCTGACTCCGGAGTTCATCAGGGACAGTCCGTAGGAGCAGTGCTTGTCCACTGCGTCGATTATGCCTATCACTCCGTTGCGGGTGATCACTCCTGACTGCGGGCGTATGCCGTCCTCGGACCCTTTGTTGATGATGAAGTAGTTGTGCTGCTTGTTGTGGCTGATCTTGACGATGGTGGCAGGGACATAGATGAAGTCGCTGGTGACGAGGTCTGCGATTTCAGAAGCTGTCGAATCCCTGCGTGCGAGGGCTTCCTGTGCGCGATACCTGTCCACGAGTGTCCTGAGTTCGAAATTCTCCTCGGCGAGCATGTCGTTCTGCTTCTTGAGGGAGAAGTAGTACTTGAGATTGTCGCTTCCACCCCAAAGCTTTCCCATGACGACATGGGATATCCTTCCGAGCCAGATGTCCTGCAGGGGGCCGTTGTGCCTGAGCATGACAAGTGACGCCGTTTCCAGCAGAATGAAGACGACGATGCTTGTGACGATGGAAAATATCTTTCGCTCCTTAGGCATGCTATCTCATCAGGAATGGATATCTGTCGGTATGCTTGAGTGCAAGGCATGTGCCTCGCGCAACAGCTCTGAGCGGGTCTTCAGCCACATGGAACGGGATGTTGACCTTCTCCGTGAACCTCTGCGCAAGGCCTCTGAGGAGGGCGCCTCCTCCGGAGAGGAATATCCCGTTCTCGACTATGTCGGCATAAAGCTCGGGCGGAGTCTGCTCGAGCACCCTGAGGATGCCGGCCTCCACCTTGGCTATGGACTTGTCGAGGCAGTGGGCAATCTCCTGGTATGTGATGGTCGCGTCTACCGGGTGGGCGGTCATGAGGTTCGGACCTCTTACGATATATGGATCAGGCTCGTCCTCGAGCTGCTGGAGCACTGCTCCCACATTGATCTTGATCTTTTCTGCGGTGATTTCACCGACCTTGATGTTGTGCTGCTGCTTGAGGTAGTACTGGATGTCGCTGGTGAAAACATCTCCGGCCGTGCGGATGCTGTCCTGCACCACAATGCCTCCGAGGGAGATCACTGCAATCTCGGTCGTGCCGCCTCCGATGTCGACCACCATGTTGCCGCAAGGGGCTTCCACATCCAGCCCGATGCCGAGCGCTGCGGCCATAGGCTCATAGATGAGGTACACCTCACGGGCTCCGGCATGTTCGGAAGAGTCACGTACGGCCCTTATTTCCACCTCTGTGCTGCCGGAAGGAATGCCTACGACCAGCTTGAGGTTAGGGGTGAAGAGGGATCTGTGCTTCTTGTTGACTTCCTTGATGAACCCGCGGATCATCATCTCCGCGGCATTGAAGTCCGCAATCACTCCATCGCGGAGCGGGCGGACGGTCTTGATGCCGGGATTTACCCTTTCGTGCATGAGTTTGGCCTTCTGGCCGAGGGCTATGCACTTCCCTGTATTGTTGTCGACTGCCACGATGCTCGGCTCGTCAAGCGCAATCTGGTCGTTCTGGAATATGACGGTATTGGCTGTCCCGAGGTCGATGGCCAGTTCTTGGTTCAGAAACGAAAGAGCCATTTTAAAGCTGAATTCAGGTGTTAGTATCCAATTGTGTAAAAGTACGAAAAAAGTTAAATTTGTGGAAAAGAAATCGTGCTCATGGACAGAAAATTATACGTTGTGGTGATGGCGGCGGGGAGCGGCACCCGAATGGGAGCTTCCATACCCAAGCAGTTCCTCGATCTCGGCGGGGAACCGGTGCTGAAAAGGACCATCGACAGGTTTTCCCGCGCCTTCCCGGATGCGCGCATGGTCACGGTCCTTCCCAAGGACTCGGTGGAGTACTGGAAGGAGTGGTGCATGACTCATGGCTTCCACACTCCACAGATCATAGTCGAAGGCGGCTTCACCCGTTTCCACTCAGTCAGGAACGCCCTTGCACGTATTCCCGACGGGGCAGTGGTCGCAATCCATGACGGTGTCCGCCCTCTTGTGACGGATGCTCTCCTTAAGTCCATGATGGAAAGGATGGAGACATGCCGCGCCCTCATCCCGGTCACCCCTATGGTAGACACTCTGAAGGTTCTGCGGAAGGTGAAGGACGGCTGCCTCGAGACAGCGGAAGGCGTGCATGTGGACAGGTCCATGGTATACGGAGCCCAGACTCCACAGATGTTTCTGTCGGAGGACCTGAAGGCGGCATATGAGCTTCCTTATGACACAGCCTACACTGATGACGCGTCGGTGGCCGCAGCAAAGAAAATACCCCTCTCCTACATCGAAGGAGAGAGGTATAATATCAAGCTCACCACCCCGGATGACCTGCAGATGGCCCTTGCCATATTGAGGATCAGGGGAGAGTATGCTGGGGATTAGATTCCGTCCGCGCCCTTGAAACTCGTGCTCTTGTACTCGTTGACCCATATCTGGCGTCCGAACGCCTCGTCCAGGGAGATCATCGTGTCTGTCGACTGGACGTAAGGGATGTTCTGGATGGTGTTGAGGATAACCTCCATCAGATGGTCATTGTCAAAGCAGTAGACCTTGACGAGAAGGGTCGAGCGGCCTGTGACGAAGTGACACTCCACGATCTCCGGTATCTGCTTGAGGGCCGACACCACCTCGTGGTAGCGGTTGTTCTCGGACAGGGTGATGCTGACGAATGCGCATACGTTGAGCCCGAGCGCAGCAGGCTTCACACAGAGCCTGGAGCCCGTGATGACACCGTTGTTTTCCATCTTCTTCACCCTCTGGTGTATGGCGGCTCCCGAGATGCCGCATTCCCTGGCTATCTCCAGGAACGGCATTCTGGCATCCTGAATCAGATAGGTCAGTATCTTCTGATCCGTCTTGTCGAGGTGGTACGATGTCATGGCTTATGCTATTTTTTCTTGTATCTGGTTACCCTGCGCGCCCTGGTGGTAGGTGCTGAGCCATCGATTATCTCCTTGCAGGCCTGCTCGGTGAGAGTTGCGGCATCGGTTCCCTTAGGTATCTTGTAGTTCTGTCCGGCATGCTTGATGTACGGACCATAGCGGCCGTTGATCACCTGGATGTCGCAGTCCTTGAATTCAAGCATGGTGGCGTTGGCCGGTGTCTTGGCTGCCTCCGCGCTCACGAGGGCGGCGCACTCTTCCAGAGTGATGGTAAGCGGATCCTTGCCGCGAGGGATGGAAACGTTGGTGGTGCCGTACTTGAGGTATGGACCGAAACGTCCCTTGAGGGCGATGACATCGACACCGTCGATCTGTCCGACAGTCCTAGGGAGCGCAAACAGCTTGAGAGCCTCCTCCACGGTGATATTCTCTATCAGCTGTCCCTTGCCGAGGCTGGCGTACTGCTTCTTTTCGGCAGGTCCCTTCTGCACATATGGGCCATATTGGCCGAACTTGGCGACGAGCTCCTCCCCGTCGGGAGCAACTCCCAGGGTGCGGCTGACATGGCTGAACTCCCTGTTGCTCATGGTCTGGTCCACCTTTGAGTGGAACGGGGTGTAGAACTGGGAGATCACCGAATTCCATGCGAGTTCTCCGTCTGCGATGCGGTCGAAGTCCTTCTCGACATCTGCCGTGAAATCATAGCTCATGATGTCAGAGAAGTTCCTGACGAGATAGTCTGTGACTATCATGCCTATCTCCTGAGGCAGAAGGCGCCCCTTTTCGGCTCCCACAGTCTCGGTCTTGGACGTCTGTGAGATGATTCCGTCCTTGAGGGTGAGGTTGGTGACAGGTATCTTCTTGCCCTCTTTGTCGCCCTTCACTATGTAGCCTCGTCCGGTGGTGAGAGTGGAGATTGTAGGGGCGTAGGTCGAAGGGCGGCCGATGCCGAGCTCCTCAAGCTTCTTCACTAGGGTGGCCTCAGAATATCTCTGAGGGGCACCTGTATATTTGCAGTCTGCGGAGATGGTCTTGGCATCCATCCTGTCTCCGACATGCATTTCGGGAAGTATGGTCTGGTCGTCCTGGTCCGCTCCCTCTTCCTGGCTTTCCATATAGACCTTGAGGAATCCGTCGAAGAGCACTCTGGATGCCTGGACGGCGATCTTCTCGCTCCTCCTGTCCGACTGGACCTTGATGGAGGTGTTGAGGACTGCCGCTTCCGCCATCTGCGATGCCACGGTCCTCTTCCATATCAGGTTGTAGAGCTTCTGCTCCTGGGCCGTGCCTTCTATGGCGGTGTTGCTTATGAAGGTAGGGCGTATGGCCTCGTGGGCTTCCTGTGCGCCCTTTGAGTGCGTATGGAACTGTCTCGGATGGGAGTAGTTCTCTCCGAAGTTGGAGACGATGAACTCCTTGGCCGTGTTGATGGCAAGGCTGGAGAGATTGGTCGAGTCGGTACGCATGTAGGTGATCAGTCCCCTCTCATAGAGAGCCTGGGCGATCCTCATCGTCACGCTTACCGGAAGGTGCAGGGCCCTGGAGGCTTCCTGCTGGAGAGTTGAGGTCGTGAACGGGGCGGCAGGGAATCTGGATCCCTCCTTCTCTTCGATGCCGGCGATGCTGAATGAGGCTCCAATGCAGTCCTGGAGGAAAGCGCGGGCCTCGTCGATGTTGTCAAATTTCTTGTCCAGAAGGGCCTTGACCTTGACCGATGCAGGGAGTCCCTGGGGGTGGAACACAGCCTCTACCTTGTAGTAAGGCTTGCTCTCGAAGGCCATGATCTCCTTTTCCCTGTCGACCACGAGCCTCAGGGCAACGGACTGTACACGGCCTGCCGAGAGTTTCGGCTGGATCTTGCGCCACAGCACAGGCGAGAGCTCGAATCCCACGAGCCTGTCGAGGACCCTGCGGGCCTGCTGGGCATCGACGAGGTTCATGTCGATGGTGCGTGGGTTCTTTATGGCGTTCTGAATGGCTGTCTTCGTGATTTCGTGGAAGACGATCCTCTTGGTCTTGACCGGGTCGAGACCGAGGGTCTGCGCGAGGTGCCAGGAGATGGCTTCTCCCTCGCGGTCCTCATCGGATGCGAGCCATACGGTGCCGACCTTCGCTGCGGTGGACTTGAGGTCGGACACTACCTTCTTCTTGTCTGCAGGGATGACATACTCCGGAGCGAAGCCGTGCTCGAGATCGATGCTGAGCTTCTTCTCCTGAAGATCCCTGATGTGTCCGAAACTTGGTTTGACTATATAGTCTTCACCCAGAAACTTCTGGATGGTCTTTGCCTTGGCTGGTGACTCTACGATTACTAAATTCCCCTCCATGCTACTCTGTCTTTTGAATCATTCTGCAAAGAAAATCACAAACTCAGAAATTTTCAAAATTTTAGTAGTAATTTTGTGCTTATATATATATTAAGACACTTCCGATGACAGACGATACCAAGAAAAAGATAGTCAAA
>R14__coassemble_1062_pt1 | contig 14951 bp, 11 predicted proteins | sample R14__metabat2_low_PE_037 | metagenome-assembled genome bin R14
GTTTCAAAAGGGGGAATCGTCGCAAAACGATTCCCCCTTGACTGTTGCCGTAAGTCCTGCTCGTCGTTCTAGAATTGAGTGGATATTTCGCTGAAGTATTGCTAAAAGATTTTTAACTTTGGATTCATTAAGTCTTACCGATGAAAAGAATACTTTACATTGCAATCTCTGCCGCATTTGTGTGCGGATGCTGTGGTCAGAAGACCAGAATTGGGAATGATGTCCTCATGGACAAGATCAAGGGCGCCTGGGCCGGGCAGGTCATCGGCTGTACTTTTGGCGGACCTACCGAATTCAAGTACCAGGGACGTTATATTCCTGATTCCGTATCCATTGACTGGCCAGACCATTACATCAAGTGGTGGTATGAAAACAGCCCAGGACTCTATGACGATGTCTATATGGATCTCACCTTTGTGGATGTCTTTGACAAGGAAGGACTTGACGCTCCCATCGAGAGTTTTGCCAATGCTTTTGCCTATGCCGACTATGACCTCTGGCATGCCAATCTCCAAGCCCGCATGAATATCTTTGACGGCATCATGCCGCCGGAGTCCGGCCACTGGAAGAACAACCCTCATGCTGATGACATAGACTTTCAGATAGAGTCTGACTTTTCCGGCATAATGGCACCGGGCATGCCTTGTGCCGCTGCGCGCTACGGTGATGCCATCGGCCACATGATGAACTATGGCGACGGATGGTATGGAGGCGTGTTTGTCGGTGCAATGTATTCCCTCGCATTCGTGAATGATGATATCAATGCCATCATTGCCGGAGCCTTGGAGATGCTTCCTAAAGAGAGCCGTTACTACAAGTGCATATCAGACGTGATCAAGTGGCACGAGCAGAATCCCGATGACTGGCATATGACCTGGCAGCTTCTGCAGGACAATTACACCGGAGATGTCGGCTGTATAGACGAACCTTGGCACGACTTCATCATAGATGCAACCCTCAATGGAGCCTATATCACGGTCGGACTTCTCTATGGGCAGGGTGACTTTGAAAAATCGATGGAGATTGCCTGCCGCTGCGGCCAGGACTCAGACTGCAACCCATCTTCCGCTGCAGGAATACTCGGCACTATGATCGGCTATTCGAACATACCGGAGAAATGGATGGCTCAGGTCCGCGAGGTCGAGGACATGAATTTCAAATACACCGACATATCGCTCGACAAAGTGTATGAGATGTCATTCGACCAGGCCTGCAAGGTAATTGCCCGCGAAGGCGGCAAGGTCAGTGAAGGCAACGTCGCAATCAAGGTGCAGAAACCTCAGCCTGTACGTCTGGAGCAGAGCTTTGAGGGACTGGAACTCAAGGAAGTGTATGACTTCCCTCAGCCGCGCCCATACGACGCTGACATCGTTCACACATTCAACGGCACTTCAGTGATTTTGAAGGGCCATGTCCAGAACCGTGAGTTCAAGGATGCGTATGACTGCGAGATCGAGGTGACAATCGATGGCAAGCCATATGGCACAACCGTCCTCAAGGACCTGACCGGCAAATGCCAGGACCATATCTTCCATACCTATACCCTTGAACCGGGCGAGCACACTGTAGTCGCGCACATCGTCAACCCTCGTGAGGACATGCCGCTGCTCTGTACCCGCGCCCTCGTATACGGCCCGAAATAGTCAATTCTGATTTGAAAAATTTTAATATTTACATAATATCATGAAACTTACAGACATTCTTTCAACCGGCTTCAATGCCGCCGAGTGGGAGGAGAAAGGCTATCAGCTGCCGAAGTTTGACATCGCTGAAGTAAGACGCAAGACGCACGAAAATCCTACATGGGTACACTTCGGTGCAGGAAACATCTTCCGTGCCTTCCCGGCAACGGTACTCAATGACGCTCTCAACAGCGGAAAATATGACAGAGGAGTGATTGTGGCTGAAAGCTTTGACTACGAAATCATAGACAAGGCATACCGTCCATATGACAACCTTGCCCTCTCAGTGAGCCTGCAGTCCAGCGGCACTATCGAGAAGAAGGTCCTTGCTTCCATCACCGAGAGCCTCAAGGCTGACTTCCAGTTTACAGAGGACTGGGCCCGCCTCGTCGAGATATTCCAGTCCCCAAGCCTCCAGATGGTCACATTCACCATCACGGAGAAGGGCTATGGAGTCGCCCCTGCCGATCTCGAGAGGGGACTCAAGCCGGTGCTTGCCATGGGTAAGGTAACGGCTCTCCTTTATGAGCGCTACAAGGCCGGCAAACTCCCTCTGACCCTCCAGAGCACCGACAACTGCTCCCACAATGGAGACAAGGTGAAGGCCGGGGTCTATGCCTACGCTGAGAAATGGGTTGCCGACGGACTCGTACCTTCAGACTTTGTGGCATATGTGAAGGATGAGACCAAGGTGACATACCCATGGTCCATGATTGACAAGATAACCCCTCGCCCTCATGAGAAGGTTCAGGAACTCCTTGCAGCCGATGGATTCGAGGACAACAACACCATCATCACTGACAAGAGGACCTTCACGGCCCCGTTTGTCAACGCTGAGGAGGTGCAGTACCTCGTGGTAGAGGACAACTATACCAACGGCCGTCCTCCGCTGGAGCTAGGGGGCGCACTCTACACTTCGAGGGAGATTGTGGACAAGGTCGAGACCATGAAGGTCACCACCTGTCTCAATCCTCTCCATACTGCAATGTCAATCTATGGCTGCATGCTCGGCTATACTCTCATCTCTGCAGAAATGGCGGACGAGGACATCCGTGGATTCATCCAGAAGATAGGATATATAGAGGCCATGCCTGTGGTTACTGACCCAGGCGTGCTCAATCCGTACGAATTCATCGGCACCGTGATCGGCAAGAGACTTCCCAACCCGTTCATGCCGGACGCCCCTCAGCGCATAGCCACCGATACATCCCAGAAGCTCTCCATCCGTTTTGGTGAGACCATCAAGAAATATATCGCAAGAGGCCTTGACATGGACAACCTCGTGCTCATCCCTCTCGCACTCGCCGGTTATGCCCGTTACATCAAGGGCATTGATGACGACGGAAAGCTTTTCGAGCCGTCAGTCGATCCTATGCTTGCAGAGCTTCAGGCCATCGTGGCTCCTCTCGAGGTGGGCAAGCCTGACCAGGACTACAGCTGCCTCAAGGCTCTCTACAGCCGCAAGGACGTCTTCGGGCTCGATCTCTACGAGGCTGGTCTCGGGGAAAAGATTGAAAAGATGGTGAAGGAACTTTATGCCGGTCCTGGTGCAGTCCGCGCTACCCTTCACAGGTACGTGACCGCAAGGTAATCTGGAACTGAAACTGCATAAAAGAGGGCGACCGAGAAATCAGCCGCCCTCTTTTGATATGGAGTAAACATCAGATGCAGGTGTATCCGCCGTCGACTGCGATGTTCTGCCCGTTGACATAGCTGGATGCCGGGGATGCGAGGAAGAGCGCCACTGTGTCGAGCTCTCCTTCACGGCCGTAGCGTCCTACAGGGATGGCTCCTTTGGCGTATGCGGTGAACCAGTCGGATTCCAGGGTCTCCTTGGTGAGCGGTGTCATGAAATATCCGGGGCAGATGGCATTGACGGTGATTCCTCTTCCACCCCACTCTGCTGCAAGGGCTCTGGTGAGATTGACCACGCCACCCTTTGCGGCATGGTATGCTGAACTTGGGGCTGCCATGTTGCCGACGAGACCATACATCGAGGCGATGTTGATGATCCTTCCGTAGCCGGCCTTGAGCATCTCGCCTCCGAACTCGCGTGCGCACTTGAACGTGCCGAAGAGATCCACGTTGAGTTCCTTCTGGAACATCTCATCAGGTACAGACTCTGCAGGAGTGATACCGCCTGTACCGGCATTGTTGACGAGGATGTCCACGCGGCCGAATGTCTCCATTGTCTTGGCTACGGCGCTCTTTACCATCTCGGTGTCCGTGATGTCGCAGGAGATTGCTATGGCCTTGACTCCGAATTCTTTCTCAATTGCAGCCGCATTCTCCTCAAGCATGCTGAGCCTGCGGGCCATGAGGACAATGTCGGCACCCTGGCTTGCGAATGCCTTTGCCATCTGGAGACCAAGTCCTGTGGACGCGCCTGTGACAACTGCCACACGGCCTGTAAGATCGAAATAATTCTTCATGATTCTGTTCTTTAAATTATACACTACTGCGAATCCAGTCTCCGACCGGACCCACTGTAGGCAAATTTACAAATTATACCTATATTTATACCACTAAACACATGAAAATGGACAGAAGAGAATTTCTTAAAAGTACAGCAGTCATAGCTGCAGGCACAGCCACTCAGGGCATAGCGGGAGCCATGCCGAAACAGGTGGCTTCACAGTCGGACGATCAGCATGAAGGTGCCCTCATAACTTCGGCTCCGTTGCTTGAGAATTATGCCGAGACCAGCATGGGAGTGGCTTTCTCCGTCAGCGACATGGCCAACGGCTATGTCATATATGGCGAGAAAGAGGACCTTTCCGACGGAGTGAAGGTGAAGTGCGGTGGCTTCAGGGTCACCGACATGAATGACAAGGTGATGCTGGTCCGTCTTACGGGGCTCAAGCCGGCTACCAGATATTACTACAGGATAGGTGCCGACCGTATCAGCTACAAGGGCGGATATGCAATGAGCATCATCGGCAACGAGGAGGACAGCAACATATATTCCTTTACCACAGCGGGCAAGCAGGCAAAGTCCCACTTCTGCGTGATAAATGATACCCATGCGCATTTTGATACCTTCGATTTGCTCACACGCAGACTCTCACAGATGGCGCCTTCATGTGTGGTATGGAATGGAGATGCCACAAACAGTGAGGAGAGCATAGACTCGCTCCAGAAGATATTCCTTGCTCCTCCGATCGGCCTCAAGAATTACGGCTCACAGATTCCTTATATCTTCTGCTGCGGCAACCATGACTCCAGAGGCATGGCATCCCGTCATATGGAAAAGGTATGGATGTTCCGCCAGCCTGAGGAGAGGCAGTCCAGAGACTGGGACCTCGGACGCAATTTTGCCATCAGGATGGGAGATATTGCAATGGTTGGCCTCGACACTGCTGAGGACAAGCAGGATACAAACCCTATCTTTGCAGGCCTGTTCTCCAGCGAGGCGTACCGCGTAGCACAGACGGCATGGCTGGAGGATGCCCTCAAGCAGCCGGAGATTGCAAAGGCACCATACCTCGTGGCATTCTGCCATATCCCAATCTTCGATGCTGACCCGACGCACAACCCGGGTGACATCAAGCCTGACGACCACGACCCGAGATATGAGGCTGATTATGCATTCTGGCAGCGCACATGCGGTACCATGTGGGGACCGCTTCTCCACAAGGCTGGATGCCAGCTTGTGATCACGGCCCACATGCATGCATACCGTTACGATGCCCCTGCGGGGGATCGATGCTGGGGCCAGCTCGTAGGTGGAGGCCCGACCCTTGATCCGAAGCATGGCTTTGCCACTGTCATTGAGGGTAAGGTGGAGGGCGGAGCCCTGAAGGTCGCTGCCTACAATATGGCCAGCGATACCCTTATCGAAGAATTGTCATTCAAACCTCGCAGAAAGTAATGAAAAGACTCGTCATCACACTGATGGCCGCTCTGTTTGCAGCCGGCGCAGCATACTCTCAGTCAGTTCCGTCTCCTGAACTTTACGGTACAGGCAAGTGGGACGGGGATTCTCTAGGAAACCACAGGGTGGTAGTCCGCGTCGACAAGCCTGCGGATGCCGTGATGGCGACCCTGCAGTGGCGCCGTCGCGACCTGAATCCTGAGCAGAAGGGCATCCTTGTGGTGGACGCCGCGACAGGGGAGCGCATTACCAATGTTACAAGGTATGAGTTCAACCGCGAAAGGGCGCAGATAGCCTTCCAGCCGAAGACTGTGCCCGGTGACTACTATATCTACTACCTTCAGAGTCACAACACTGCATCCAGGTGGTATCCTCAGGCAACCTACTGCCCGTTCGAGGATACTGCCGATGAGGCCTGGCTCAAAAAGAACAGGCTCAATTCCTCCAAGACTCCGAAGCTCCCTGCTGCCGAACTCTTGCAGTATCAGGCGGTTGATGAGTTCAACAGCTTCTACCCGATGGAGGTCATCGCGACCGCCGAAGAGACGGAGAGCGTGAAGAAGTCCTGCCCTGACGGAAGGTACATCGTCTTTACCGAAGACAGTAAGTACCCGATCAGGATGCCCCGTGACCTGCCGTACAGGTGGATTGCAGAAGGCAACCATGATTCGTTCGAGGGCACTGCCGACAAGAGTGAGTATTACTGCTTCCAGATAGGCGTATGGGCAGCGAGAGGGGCTGTAGACGGACTGAAGGTCACATTCTCCGCTCTCACCGATCCTCGTACTGGGGAGCAGATCCCCGCATCGGCATTCTCCTGCTTCAATACCGGTGGAGTGGATGTGACGGGCACCTCGTTCGAGAAGGACTGCTCGGTAGCGGAAGGACTCGTGCAGCCTCTCTGGGTGGGCGTGATGGTGCCGGACCGCGCCCAGGCCGGGACATACAGGGGCACCGTCACCGTTTCGGCGGCAAATGCCGAGACAAGGTCGGTGGATCTCAGCCTCACGGTCACATCCAACACCATAGCCAACCACGGTGACAACGAGACCTGGCGCCACTCCCGCCTGCGCTGGCTCAACTCGCAGATTGGATTCGACGACGAACTCATCGCTCCATACACGCCTGTGGAGGTGGATGGTCGCACTCTCTCGATCCTCGGCCGCAAGGTCACACTCTCCGAAAGCGGCCTTCCTTCCTCGATCACAAGCTACTTTGAGGAGACACTCACCACCATAGGGGAGCAGGGCCGCCAGATACTTGCCGGACCTATGGCTCTCGATGCCGAGGGTGGCGAATGGGAACCTCTGGACTTCCAGATCACCAAGCGCAAGGCCGCAGCCGTGGCATGGACGGCAGTCAGCCAGAATGACCTCTTCATCATGAACCTCGACGGCGAGCTCGAGGCGGACGGCAACATCACCTATAAGGTTTCCCTCATAGCAAAGAAGGACGCGCCTGTCAGCGACATAGCTCTCAGGACGTCCCTCACTCCTGGACTCGCCCGCTATATGATGGGCCTCGGGGAAAAGGGAGGATATGCAAGACCTGTCAGCTGGAAGTGGGCTGTCGAGAAGAACCAGGAGGCCGTGTGGGTAGGTGACGTCAATGCCGGCCTCCAGCTCCGCTTCTACGACGACAGCTATGAGCGCCCGCTCAACACCAACTTCTACCAGCAGAAGCCCCTGCACATGCCTGTGTCATGGTGCAACGGCGGCAAGGGAGGCATAGAAGTCAAGGATGGCTCCATCGAAGCCTACTCCGGAAACCGTACCGTGCGCAAGGGGGACAGGCTCAGCTATGACTTCAACATCCTCATCACCCCGTTCCGGCCGATCAACACTGACAAGCAGTGGCATGACCGCTATTACCACAGCTATGCATTTGTGGACAAGATCGCCGAATATGGGTCCAATGTGGTAAACGTGCACCATGCCACCCCTATCAATCCGTACATCAACTATCCATACCTCCGTCCACAGCAGATGAAGGCATATGCGGATGCGCTGCACTCCCGCGGGATGAGGCTCAAGATATACGATACCGTGCGCGAGCTTTCCAACCATGCGACCGAACTCTTTGCCCTCCGCAGCCTTGGCGGGGAGATATTCTCCAGCGGCAAGGGCGGCGGATATTCATGGCTCCAGGAGCATCTCGACCAGGACTACATCGCTGCATGGTACTCCGGCAACATGCACTGCGCCGCTATCATCAACACCGGTGTCTCCCGCTGGCACAACTACTATATGGAGGGCCTCCACTGGCTTGCTGAGAATGTCGGGATAGACGGCCTGTACATAGATGACCTCGCATTTGACCGCATGTCCATGAAGAGGGTGAGGAAGATCCTGAATGCATCCAATCCTTCAGCTCTCATCGACCTGCACTCCTGCAACCAGTTCAATCCTCGTGACGGCTATGCCAACAGCGCCAACCTCTATCTCGAACACTTCCCTTACATAGACCGTCTGTGGTTCGGAGAGGAATTCGACTACGACAACGACCCCGACTTCTGGCTCGTCGAGGTCAGCGGCATCCCGTACGGCCTGATGGGAGAGATGCTCCAGAACGGCGGCAACAAGTGGAGAGGCATGCTCTACGGCATGACTGCCCGTGTGCCATGGTCGGATGATGTGGACAACAAGCCGGTGTGGAAACTCTGGGACGAATTCGGCATGGCAGGCAGCGAGATGATAGGCTACTGGGTGAGCAGCAACCCTGTCAGGACCGGCAGGGAGAAGACTCCAGCAACCGTCTACCGCAGATATGGCGAGAGGGCCCTCGTATGCGTGGCCACATGGGAGGATTCTGATGTTGAGGTGTCTCTCGACATAGACTGGGACGCTCTCGGCCTCGATCCTTCGAAGGTGACCCTCCATGCTCCGGCTGTGGACAAGTTCCAGTCAGAGCAGACCTGGAAACCGGGTGAAAAAATAAAGGTCCCTCAGGGGAGGGGCCTTATGATAGTGATTGAGTAAGGGCAGGGATTATACCACCTTTACCTTGAAAATAGCCTTGTGGATCATGCCTTCGCCTATGAGCGGGGCATGAGCCGTTTCTGGGGCGAAGACTACGGTCTCGCCGGCCTTGACGGTGATGGTCTCCCCGATCGGATCATTGAAGAACATGATGTCGTCGGCCACATTCATCTCGCCTGCAGGGGCGGTGCAGTCCTTGCGCGGCTTCACGCCGAAAGTCTCATCCTTGCTCAGAGGCACCTGCACGTCGATGTACTTGTCGTGCACCTCAAGCTTTGCGTCAGCTGCGCTGCGCATCTTCGAGTCGCAGATGTTGACCCAGAGGCAGTCTCCGTAGATCACATGCTTGCCCGTCTCGAGGGCAGAAAGGTCATTGGTCTTGATGAAGTCCAAGGCCATGGCGTAGTATGGGTTGCTTTTAAGGTCCATGGGTTTTTATTTGTTGGTGTAATAATCTATCATCCTGCTTATCGCCCTCTGGCATACAGGACAGAAGCCGGGGGCTGTGTTGTTGAGCATGCGGCACTCGTAGTATGGCCTGTAGCAGCCCTTTGCCTGGTAGCCAGCTCCCTCAAACACTCCGACTGTACCTGCCCATGTCGAGTCGTTTGGAGTCGGGACCGGGGTTGTGTCAGCCACCATATCCTCCCACTTTGAACCGAAATCCACCATCGTGGTCACGTTAGGCTCCCACGGCTCTATGCCTTCGGGGTAGTAGTTCTCATATGAGACTGAGGAGTCGTAGTACTCGTCCGCGAGCCCGGCGAAGCTGTGCCCGAACTCATGGATGAAGACCTGGAGGGAGAGCGCGTGGTCGGACGTGCCCATCGCGTAGGAGTTGTAGATGCCACCTCCACCGTACTTGGACTCGTTGGTGAGCACGAACACCGCGTCGAAAGGCACTCCTGACACTGCATCGGCAATCTTCCGGTGGTCCATGACGGTAAGATACCTGTCCTCATAGAAGGTGTCGAACATGGCGTCCATCGCGGTGTTTCGCCAGATGCTGTCCTGAGGGATGTCCACTCCTGACTCTGCCGACGGACTCTCGACGAGCCACACGTTGAAGTCATCCTTGCGGGATGCGTACGGTTCCATCGTGAAGAGATAGTCGGTCATCCTCTGGGCGTCCTTGCGGAACTTCGACATCTGTGCGGATGTGTACCCTTCAGCAGCGAACACGAGGTCCACCTTGTCCTGCGGGTCTCCCATGATCTGCACGGGCACTGTCCTCAGCACGGTGACCGGGCCGGGAACTATGTGCCTGTCCTCGGGATCGATGTCGAAGGCGAGCATCTCCCTGAACTTGCCGGTCTCCCTCACGCGCTCTGAAAGCACGAAGTGCACCTTCTGTCTAGGAAAAGGCATCCAGAGGGACTGTCCTGCTGCCATAGGCATCCTGGAAGCCTGCTCGGTAGTGCGCCACTCCTCGAACAGGGTACTGAATCCCTTGGAGAATATGACCTTTCCGTCCACTGAGGCCTCATATCTGTACTGCCCGTAGCCTGACGGGTCAATCAGGCCGCCACGCGGTCCTGCCCATTCGCATTCCCTCCAGAGCTTGTCGACATATGCGGTCTGGGTCTTGTCGTCTCCGGCAAGCACCACATCGACGCGCAGCCTCTGAGGCGTGAAATACGTGTCGTAATCCGGTTGAGCTATAATTGTCTCCTCATATGGCATGTCCTCCTCAGAGGATTCGGCCGGGGTGCTTCTGTGGCCATGGCAGCCGCTCACAATGACGGCTGCGATGCACAGGGTTGGTAGTAGTCTTTTCAAAGTCGTGATCTGTTAATATTTGAATACCTTGCCGCCGGCGAGGACGCTCTGCGTCTTTTCGTCGAAGGTGGCCTTCTCACCGGTGCGGACTGCTGCGTTGCACATGATGGTGGCGATGGAGTGGTTGTAGCCGGCCTCCACCGGTGCGTGTGTCTCCTTGCGGCTCTTGACGCACTCCATCCAGTTGCGCATGTGGAGAGATGTCATCGGGTCGCTTCCGAGGTTGGCATCGGTGCCGACAGAGATGTCCGGAAGCCTGTAGTCCTCGAGGAGGTTGGCGTGCATACCCATGGCTGCGGCGTTGCCTTCCTGGAGACCGCCCTCACTGCTGACTGTGTTTGTGTCAAGGTTGAGGGTGCCGCCGTTGGAGAAATAGAGCTCCTTCACGCCGCCTGCGCTGTTGTGGAAGCGGGAACTGTATACCACCTGGAATCCGCTTGTCATGTCGTCTGCCGGACCGTAGTCAAAGACAGCCGTGAGCGTGTCCTGGTTCCTTCTGCCGTCCTTCCAGCAGTAGATGCCGCCGTTGGCTGCCACGCTGCGAGGGTGGCTCAGGCCAGTGAACCAGTGCACCGTGTCGATCTGGTGTGACATCCACTGTCCCGGGATGCCGGATGAGTATGGCCAGAAGAGCCTGTACTCAAGATACTTGCGAGGGTCGAAGTCCTCGTACGGACGGTTGCAGAGGAATCTCTTCCAGTCGAGATCCTTCTCGAAGCACTTGGCCACGAGTTCGGGGCGTCTCCAGCGCTCAGGCTGGTTTACGTTCCAGCACATCTCGACGATGGTGATAGGACCGAATTTCCCGGACTGGATATAGTCGTGAGCGGCCATGTAGTTAGGAGCAGAACGGCGCTGAGAGCCGATCTGAACCACTATGCCGGCTTCCTTGACTGCCTGCAGGGCCATCCTGCCGTCGTCCATGGTCTCTGCGAAAGGCTTCTCGCAGTAGGCGTCCACTCCGGCCTTTGCAGCCTCGGTGAGATGCGTCGCATGCTGGAAGTCCGCTGTCGCGATGATCACAGCGTCTACCATCTTCGACTCATAGAGCTCCTCGTTGTTGCGGAATACCTTGACGTCGATGTCGTACTTCTCCTTGAAGAACTTCTTGGCAGCCTCCCTGCGGACGCTCCATATGTCGGATACTGCCACGATCTCGAAGCCTAGCTCCTTGGCGTGGAGCATGAAGCAAGGGATAAGGGAGCCGCGTGCCCTGTCCGAGAAGCCGACGATGCCGACCTTCACTGTGTCATTGGCTTTCTTGACCTTTGCGAATGAGCTTGTGCTCATGCCGCCGATCATCATACCGCCCGCTGCGAGCAGGCTGCTCTTGAGGAAATCTCTTCTGTTCTGCATGTTATCGTTATTTTGTGGTTTCTATCTGTCTTTTCACTTCTGCGATTGCGGGGCCGGCCTGGACCTCAAAGTCGTCCCACCTGCACTCGATGGAGATGCTGCCCTTGTAGCCTGTCTTCCTGAGGGCCTTGAAGTATGGGGTGAAGTCGTCCCCCTTCACTCCCGGCGCGGTGCGCTCCTCGCACTCGGCTATGTGGCAGTGCCTGAGAGCGTCCCCGGCTTCAATGATGGACTCGGGCCCTTCTCCTACCTGAGCCATGTGGTACAGGTCTGCAAGTACGCATATCGAAGGCTCTCCGACCTCCTTCACAATGCCGTATCCTTCATGGACGGAGTTGATGAAGTTGGTCTCCTGAGTGCGCAGAGGCTCTATCACGACAGTGATGCCGTGCTTTGCTGCCAGCGGTGCCATGCCTTTCAGGAGCTCTACGAACTGTGCTCTGGCCTGAACCGGGTCAAATCCTTCCGGAATCCTGCGGGCATTGCCGCTTCCAAGCACGAAATATTTCATCCCTATCTGCTCGCCGCGAGCGAATGCTGTCTCGCTGTATGCGAGGGCTCTCTTCGTCTCCGCTTCCGGTCCGGTGAGACGTATGTCTCCGGGGAAGAATCCGTTGCCGGAGAGAATCGGCAGCGGGGAAGCTTTTGCGAGAGCGAGGTTCTCCTCCCACTCGGAGTCCGGCGCCTCAGGCATGAGGAAGCCGGATATCGAGATCTCAATGTATGAAGCGCCTGCCTGCTGCAGGATGCCGGCTTTGTCTATGCCGGTGCATATGCCGACGTGGTCGGCAAGATCGTAGGAACTGCACATGCAGAATGAGAGGGCGGCTGCGGCCAGGGCGAGGACTCTTTTCATATCCGTAAAGTTTAAACTCCCTCTAAGTTAGGGAAAAAATTGATATCTTCGTGGCGACTTATGGATAAAATCAAGAAATTGAAGATATGGGCCGCGACAGGCATCGCCGTAGTGGTGGTGCTGGCCGTGATAATGGCCGTGTCGAAATATGACTTCTATGCTGCGACTCTCAAGTACGGACTCATCCTTTTCTGCATCCTGCTGGTCGCGTTCCTGGTGTGGAAGGCGTTTATCCAGGGCAGCAAGGAGGACCTGAAGCGCTCTGAGCAGCGTGGGGACGAGCTTGCAGACGAGGTGTCACGTCTCCAGAAGACAGTGTCCGACCTGTCCCGCGAGCTTGCGGAGAAGAGCCGCACGCGCCTGAACGTGCTGGACCTCAAGCCTATCATGCACCTGGCGGTGCTCAATCTGGACACTTCCTTCACGAGGACATATGTGCGGGAGTCTGGAGACGGCATGACCTTCAACGGCGCCTTGAGAGCCGATATCTGCGCCGAGTACGGCATACGCCTCGAGGACGTGCGCTTCCGCTATGACGAGGCGGGCAACACCCTTACCGTGACCAATTTCCACCCGGGTATCATATCCTTCTCCAAGAAGCGTCTCAACTGGGAGATTGCCAGGAGCTACCGTACCCCGAAGATATTCGGCAAGGAGCTTCCGTCCATATCAGGAGATGCCACCGATGCCTTTACCAAGAAGATGTGCGAGACCCTGCGCTCTGAACTTGAGGCAGAGATTGACGAGAGGGGAGTGGCGGAGTTCGAGTGGCTCGGGCCGATGATCTCAGCCCAGCTCACTGACTTCCTGAAGATCCTCATCGGCCGCGAGAGCGTGCAGATCATCATCAGCAATGATGCCGAGGATGAGCTGCCGGAAGCTCCTTTCATCGACCTTCCGGCTTTGCGCAGCAGACTGTTGACTGGCGACTAAATTAACTTTTTGAGAGGGTGGAATTCTCACTCATTTGGAGTATATTTGTAGTTCGGTAAATACGCATTTGAAAAATTACTAAATATACATCCGCAATGAAAGCTATCACCAAGACCGACTTCCACTTCGAAGGTCAGAAAAGCAAGTATGTAGGAAAGGTGCGTGACGTCTATGACATCGACGGCAAGTATCTCGTCATGGTCGTATCGGACCGTATCTCCGCGTTTGACGTCGTCCTCCCTGAGGGCATCCCTTACAAGGGCCAGGTGCTCAACCAGATTGCATCGAAGATGCTTGATGCCACTTCCGACATACTCCCTAACTGGAAGGTTGCCACTCCGGATCCAACCGTCACCGTCGGCTACAAGTGTGAGCCTTTCAAGGTGGAGATGGTCGTACGCGGCTACCTCGCAGGCCATGCCTGGAGAGAGTACAAGGCAGGCAAGCGCACTCTGTGCGGCGAGCCTCTTCCGGAAGGCATGGTGGAGAGCCAGAAGCTCCCTAAGCCTATCATCACTCCTACATCCAAGGCTGCAGAAGGCCATGACGAGGACATCACCCGCGAGGAGATCATAGCGAGCGGCCTGGTTTCCGCAGAGGACTATGCAGAGCTCGAGAAATACACTCTCGCCCTCTTCCAGAGGGGCACCGAGATTGCGGCAAAGCAGGGCCTCATCCTTGTCGACACCAAGTATGAGTTCGGCAAGAAGGACGGAAAGATCTACCTCATGGACGAGATACATACTCCAGACTCCTCACGCTACTTCTATGCGGAAGGTTATGAGGAGCGTCTCGCAAAGGGCGAGCGCCAGAAGCAGCTCTCCAAGGAGTTCGTACGCGAATGGCTGATGGCTGGCGGCTTCCAGGGGCAGGAGGGCCAGAAGGTCCCAGAGATGACTCCGGAGGTTGTAGCAGGCATCACCGACAGGTATGTGGAACTCTATGAGCACATCACCGGGGAGAAGTTCGACCGCACCGAATACACCGCAGAACAGATAGAGAAGAACGTGGCCGAGTGCCTTGCAAAACTTAAGTAGCCATGGACATCAAGCTCAGAGAAAACTGCAAGTACGCCCTTCTCGTGCCGACCAGCATGGGACTGCGCGTCACTCCTGCCGAAGGACAGCCTGTCCACAGCAGCGACACCTTCAAGCTCCAGGCCACCAGCGCCGAGACCAACGTCGCCAGCATATCATCCTATCTCGGGCTTCCTGTGAAGGTCCTCACCACCTTCGTCAAGGGCAGTCCGTTCGCACATTTCATCAAGGCCAACCTCCGCAGCCGCGGAATGGACTTCGAAGGCCCTGAGGTGGAGCAGGGAGGCCCATGGGGCTACCGCCACCAGATCAATGTGGCCGACAGCGGCTACGGTTCCCGCGGACCGCGCGTATGGAACGACCGTGCAGGCGAGGTAGGCCGTACACTCAATGTGAAGGATTTCGACCTCGACCGCATCTTCGGCGAGGAGGGAGTGCAGATCATCCACCTCTCAG
>R14__coassemble_1079_pt1 | contig 14804 bp, 8 predicted proteins | sample R14__metabat2_low_PE_037 | metagenome-assembled genome bin R14
TTCGCTTACCCATGGACCGCCTGACTGGCTCCATCCCGGGCAGTTGAACATACCTATCTCGATGCCAAGCTCTGACGCAGTCCTCAGTGCCGTGCGGGTGATCTTCCACCACTCGTCAGACATGAATTTCACGCCCTCGACCTCATCGTCTGTGCAGATGTTTCCTATCTGTGCCCTGGTGATGCCGGCCTCTTTCATTGCCTTGAGATCCTTCACCACGCCGTCCTCGGATATCTGTCCGTTGATCCAGTACCAGTATACTGCAGTCCTGACGGTATCAGGGATGTCGTTGAATCTCTGCGCCAGCTCGTTGAATGAAGGAACCTCGAGGTCTGTCTCCTTTCTTGCAATCACCACGTCATGCCCTGCCACAAGGGTGATCTCTTCAGGGGCGTCGACCTTGGCGAGCGTCCTGCCGTCGGAGAGTCTCTCGACCCTGATTGATATCTTGCCGTAAGGAGTAGGGTATGAGCCCTCAGCCCACTTCAGACTGCACAGATGCGGATCAACGCTGATCACCGACTGCCCGTCGGTCTCAGGCTGGAGACCGAGCACGTAGCGGCTCATCCACGCCGTAACACCGGATGCCCATCCGTGACAGAAACTGTGGCGGTAGCCTTCGTAGCAGTATCCTCCATAGCTGCCGTGCACATCGACCTTGCCCGCCTGAGGCATCTCGTCGATGCGTCCTGCATTCTTCATCCAGCCGAGGTCGAAATCTTCCCAGAATGATGTGGCTCCCAGATCCAGCATGCTTCCCCAGTACTGGGATATTATGTCAAGGGCTTCCTGATAGCGTCCGGCACTTGCAAGGGCCTCGAGCATGAAGTATCCGTAGTATGTGGAGAACCCGTGTCCGCCGTTGTACGATACTGCATCTGCGGCACGGAATGCATCATATATACCGGCTAGGGACATGAGGGAAATTGCCTGCTTGCGTCCAGGGGCATCCTTGGATGCCGAGGAACTATCATAGAGTCTTGTGATGTCTGCTGCCGCGCCAAGCATTCTTTCGCGGCACTCGCGGCACTGTGCTGCAAGGACTGTCTCCCCAAGGATGTCGCATAGCTCGGCACCCTTCTCGAAGGACATCATCAGCATGGCGTGCAGACCGCAGCTGACAGCGTCCTGGTCTGCGCTGGAAGGCCAGTCGAGGAATCTTCCGTCGGTGAAGTGCTCATGACCCTGATCGTCCACGACTCCCATCATCTGAGTGAGCAATCCCTTGAGATAGGTTCTCTGCTGCTTGAGGTAGTCCATGTCTCCCTTGTAGCGATACCATTCCCGCTGTATCATAAGCCAGCACAGGGAGTAGCCGCTCATGTTGTTCATCCATCCAGGAAGCGGGAAAGCGTCGCGTGCGAAATCGAGGCTTCTTGTGACTTCGTCTGTATTGTCGAAGAGGTGGCAGATGGTCATCACCTCCGTGTACATGTCTCCTATCCACACGAGCCTGTCGCGCTTGATGCCGTCCCAGATATAGTTCTGCATGTTGAGATGGACAGTGTGCTCTCCGGTCTTCCAGATGGCGTTAAGCCTGTCGTCGCTGCACTTGAAGGTCCCGACCACAGGGTCGTCGCTCCAGGTGCTGAGCGCGCAGACTTCCTTGATGAGAAGAACAGCATCAGGGGAGAGGAAGTCAATCCTCACGAAACGGAATCCGCTCTGACCGGACTCCCATGATCCGAGCCATGGCAGCTCGGCTTCGAAGTCCCTCATCGCATGGTCGTTGGTGGCTCCCTTGACTCCGATCTCGCTGCAGGTCTCAGCCACCGACTCTCCGAAACGGATACGTATCCTCCGCCCTCCGCTCTTGTCTGACATGCCGGCCGAAATGCGCAGGCTGCCACAGATTTCCCTGCCGAAGTCCAGTATCACCGATGAAGAAGACTTCATCGTGCAGAAAGTCTGACCGGCCTCAAGCGACACCTGTCCGTCACCGGGAATCATGAGCTGGTCGATCCCGTCGACCTGGCCTTCAGTGTGGACTATGCGTACCGGCCATAGGACCTCATGGCTCAGCGTGCTGTGATGCTTCTCAACTGCCCCGGTGATTCCGCAAGCGAGAACCATTGCCAGCAAAAGAGTATATATCCTTTTCATAATCTGCAAATATAGTGAAACTTACGTTGTTATTGCATGAACCAGTCGCAGCCGCTCTTCTCTCCGGCAAGCCATACGGTGTCACCTGCCTCGAAGACCAGGTCTGGCTTAGGATTGGTGATGAACTCGCTACCCTTGAGCACACTTATGACCATGCAGCCGTAACTGCGCATGTCTATGCTCCTCAAGGAGCATCCTGAGAGCTGCGAATCCTCCGTGAGGGTCACGGCTTCCACCGTGAACTCCCGGTTCTCGACTGAGACAGGAGTGTCTTCCTGCATCATGGCGTCGAACTTCTCAAGCTGGGTTGTGGTGCCGACTGCAAGTACCTTGTCATAGGGGTAGAAACATTCCGAACCATTCGGAATAGTGATGCTCCGGCTGCCCCTCATGATCTTTACTATGTTGACTCCGGTCTCCCTGCGGAACGGGGTGTCCTGGAGTTTCATGCCTATGTACCGGGAGTCAGGCGATACCTTCACTGTCTGGATGTGCACGTCATAGTCGGAGAGCATGTCCTGCACGGCCGTGCTTACTGGAGCCTGACGCCTCTGTGCATCTTCCTTTGCGTTGAGGTTACTGAGGAACCTCTCTTCCACATCGGAAAATCTGTGGATGGAATTCTTGGCCGTGATGAAGAAGGCGATACCTCCCAGGATTATCAGGAACATTGTCCATCCTCCGAGATGGAAGTGGGAGGTGATGACCGTCAGGATGAAGCCTATGGCGATGAATATGCGGATGAGCATGAGCGCCACCACAGGGAAGGCGTTCATGGCATTTTCTTTCATCAGGCGCCGCGCCGGCTTTGCAATCGAACCGCTCGTCACTCCAATGCCGTACAGGAAAGGAGACATCATGGCAAGGGTGATGACGGTGCAGAGCACACCCTGCCATGTGGCACCCCATGATGGCAGCAGGCGGGCAACCCATCCCTCGATCAGGGATTCCGAGAACATGAAGATGGCGAGCAAGATCACTCCATACAGGAGCACTCTCGTGAAATATGCCTTCAGCAGAGCCTTCCACTCTCCGGCCTCAGCTGTGCTGGTGCTCCGGGTCTCGTCCTGCTTCGGATCTATCCTGAGCAATATCTTTTCAGGAATATGCGCGTACATCCACTGCGTCATAGGGTCTCCGAGCTTGATGAGATAAGGGGTCGCGAAGGTGGTGATGACTGAGACTGCGATGATGACAGGATAGATGAAATCCCTCATCACTCCGAGGGACACGCCAAGACTTACGATTATGAATCCGAACTCACCGAGCTGGGTGAGGCTCAGGCCGGCATGTACGGCATTGTCGAGACCCTTGCCGCTGAGTATCACTCCGGCTGCGGCGAAGAAGAAATGGCCTGCCACCACAACCACGCTCAGCAGCAGTATCACTGCCCAGTGGTGTGCTATCATGACCGGGTCTATCATCATGCCGACGGAGACGAAGAATATGGCGGCGAAGAGGTTCTTGATACTGAGTACCAGCGAGCTGATGTGCTCACCCTCAACAGTCTCTGCAAGTATGGACCCCATAAGGAAGGCGCCGAGAGCAGATGAGAATCCGAAGGCCCCTGCGAGCGCCACCATGCCGAAGCACAGGCCTATGCTCACCAGCAGAAGGATCTCGTCGTTGAGGTAGGCGCGGGCTTTCTTCAACAGTGTAGGGATTACATAGATGCCGACGATGAAGCAGAGAATGAGGAAGAATGCCAGCTCCCCGATCTTAAGGAGCATCTGCCCTCCTTCGAACTGCTTGGAGACAGCCATGGTGGAGAGCAGTACCATCAGGAGTATGGCGATGAGGTCCTCTACCACCAGAGTGCCGAACACCATCTGCGCATATGGCTTCTGCTTGAGGCCCATGTCATCGTAGGCCTTTATGACTATGGCAGTGGATGCCATGGACAGAAGTCCTCCGAGAAAAATGCATTCCATGCTGGCCCATCCTATGGCAGAGCCGACCATCATGCCAAGGACGAACATGCCGACAGCCTTGCAGCCTGCAGTGATCAGGGCGCTGCTTCCTACCTTGAGGAGGCCCTTGAAACTGAACTCCAGTCCGAGGGCGAACATCATGAAGATCATGCCGATCTCAGACCACTGCTCCACGGATTCTGTGCTGGACATTGCCGGAAAGAGACCCAGTTTTGGACCAACGAGGAATCCTGCGACTATGTAGCCCAGGATGAGAGGCTGCTTGAGAGCCTTGGATATGATGGTGAAGACCCCGGCCGAGATGAGGATCACGGCAAGATCAAGCACGAAATTGAGTTCATCAGACATTTGAGGTAAATATACGAAAAAAAGGTGGCATTCCTGCCACCTTTTACGATATGGGGAAGGGAGTATTACTCTGCCTTCTTGCAGTCACCTGCGAGACCGCACCATGCAGCTGCTGCGAGAGCGCCGCCTACGAGAGGTGCAGCGATGAATACCCATACGTCCTTGAGGGCGTCACCACCTACGAAGAGGGCTGGACCGAAAGAACGTGCAGGATTGACTGAGGTGCCTGTAAGATTGATGCATACGAGGTGGATGAGGATGAGGGTGAGACCGATTGCAAGGCCTGCAAGGTTGCCTGCGCCCTTTTTCTCATCGGTAGTGCCGAGAACTACGAGCACGAAGAGGAATGTGGCGATGACCTCGACGAGGCATGCTCCCATTGCTCCGCCGGCGTTGGCTACACCGTTGGTGCCGAGACCTGCAGGGTTGCCCATTGCGCCCGGTGCACCTGTTGCGGATACGATCCAGAAGAGGACTGCTGCGCCGACGATACCGCCGAGGAACTGGCCTACCCAGTAGCCGCAGGCATCCTTCCATGTCATTCTCTTGCTGAGGACGACACCGAGGGTGATGGCTGGGTTGATGTGGCAGCCTGAGATGGCGCCGATGGTATATGCCATGGCGATGACTGAGAGACCGAATGCTGCTGCTGTAGCGAATACGCCTGCAGGCTCACCACAACCTACGAAGACTGCGGTACCGCATCCGAGAAGTGTCAGCACTGCTGTGCCGATGAATTCTGCAATGTACTTTTTCATTTCGAATGTTGGTTAAAGGTTTATGATGTTGTAAATATAGGCAAAAAATTATGATTCGTCACCTTTGTCAAACTTTCTGATGTAGACGTCTGTCTGTGGGAAAGGAATCTCGATGCCGTTCTCGTTGAGGACATTATAGATGATCTCCTTGGCCTTTGCCACATACGTTATCTCTTCCTCCACGAGCACGAACTGCTTCACGACCAGATCCACGCTGCTGTCACCGAACCCGCTGAACGCTACTGTGATGCCTTTCTTCTGGTCGACTATGTGACGGCCGTACTTGTCCTTGATGTCAAGTACCCTCAGGGCATTCATCAGAAGGTCTCGTACTTTCTCCACATCGGCTCCGTATGCCACGCCTACAGGAATCTTGACGCATTCGTAGGAATTGTTCCTCGTGAGGTTCTGGAAGTTCTTGTTGAAGAGGGTGGTGTTGGTTATGGCCATGATTGCACCGTCGAGGGTCTCGATCTGGGTGCTCTGGTAGGTGATGCTCTCCACCTTGCCTCTGACGCCGTCGCACTCGATGTAGTCACCGACCCTGAGTCGTCCGGACATCAGCTGGATGCCGTATATGAAGTTGTTGAGTACGTCCTTGAGCGCAAGACCGATACCAGCTGAGAGTCCGGTGAGCACCATGGTGACAGATTTCATAGGAATCTTCAGCACCTTGATGACCATGAAGGCGTATCCGCCCCAGACGAGGATGGCGATTATGTTGTTTGCCAGAGTGAGGTTCACTTCATTGGCATGGACATAATCCTTGCCGGTCTCCCTCATCAACTGCTGCAACTTGATGTGCCTGTAGAAGGACTTGATGGCATAGGACAGGTACCTGAACATGTAGAAGAGACATACCACCAGCACAAGCTTGAACACAGACAGATGCAGGATTGCGTTTCCGTCGGCGTCAGAGAGGTCAAAGAACGGCTTGAAGAACATCTCCTTGCAGACCTCCGTCAGGTCGAACACCCCGGATGCGAGCCATATGCTGCCCGGGACCGTAAGCACTGCCACTATAGGCATCAGTGCCATCCTTATAAGGTCATAGAACCAGCTTACCTCGATGAATGCGCCTTCTCCCTTGTCTGAGATGCCCTTGTTCTCTGACTTGTAGCGGACTATGCTCTTCATGAGCACCTTGTCCTCATATTTGTCAAGAAGCACCTTGATGGCGGTGACGCTGGATAGGGCTGCAATCTGGAAGAGCCACCACATGAGTATCTGTACGCTCAGAAGCACATAACCTGCCCATGACATCACAGTGCATACTGCCAGCACGATGAAGGTGATCAGTGCATATGCCTTGTCTCCACGCTGGAGGTTTTTTCTATACTTCCGGTATATGATCCACTGCCATATCGCGAATACGAGCAGTACCGGAGGCAACATAAGATTGACAAGCCTGTTCGGGATGAAGATGATCCTGAAGAAAATCACCATGAATCCTATGATGACTACAGGGAGGTATGACTTCATTGTCACCCTGATCTGCTTCGGATCAATGCGGATGAGCATTGAGGCGAGGGTTGCAATCATGAGCCAGCAGAAATTGAGCAGCAGCTTGGATGCGAAATGTATGAAGTTGTGGTTGACGAACCGACCTGCCACCATCACCGACACCGCAAAGATTGCCACCCCGCAGAGGAGCGACACGCATGGCTTGCGCAGGTTGAAGTTGCCTCTCGGTGACTTTCTTTCAATCCTGCTGATGATAGTCATTATGATGGTACTCAGTACGGTGGCTATCACTATGTAGAGCAGCACGAACATCAGCAGCCCCATCACCACAGGCCCTCTCCATTCGCTGTGTCCATGGTGGTGTTCATGTCCTTCAGCATGATGGAGCTCCACTGCCGAGTACTTTGTCCTTGCTTCGGAGATGGCTCGTGCGGCATATGCCCTGAGGTCCTTGAGGACTGAGAAATAGTTGTCCTGTCCCTCTACGAAGATACGCCTCTGAATCTGGCGGTAGCGCTTGAGGGCATAGTCATAGATGCCCGAGAGCCTCTCCCTCATGTCGGCGTAGTGCTCGTTGTCCTTTGTCAGTTCTTCCCTTGCGTCCCGGTACATTCTCAGGAGGCTGAGAGCATATGACATGCAGGAGTCCCTGTCTTCCAGCTGCTCCTCGTCAAGACGGTACACGCTTACCGTGCTGTTGTCTTCCTCTGTAGATTTCGATACGAAATCAAGAAGCTCGTCAGCGGCCCCTGCCGCTCCTTCAAACCCATTGCCGGTGAGCAGATTCACAAGCACATTTGACTTCTGTCCGTCCTCATCGTGTTGCTCAGATTCGTGATGGCTGACTGTATCCTGCATCTGTAACGATGCCTGAACATGACGCTGTGCCCTCGGCTTCTCTCCCGGTCTTCTCCTCAGACCGTAGATCATGCCGTTGCTGCTGGTGTAGAGGCTGTCCGGGATCTCGTCCACCACCTCTCTTGCCGGAGGAAGCCTTCTAAGGGACTCGATGAGCCTCTCGTAGCGGTCTATTTCAGTGTCGAGCCGGGATACTATCTCGTCGTAAGGGAGGCGCTTCTTGTCGAAGGTCTCGTTCCTTTCCATGACCTGCTTGAGGGCATATGTCATGTCGAAGGTATAGTCCTGATTCTGCGAGTAGAGTATCAGCGCAAGCTCATTGCTGTGCTTCATCATCTGCCTCATCTCCTCGCGCTGCTCGTCAGTGCCTGTCTTCAGGCGCTTGCGCAGGCTTTCCATCCTGTCATTCTGCTCCTGGAGCTCATAACGGAGCACATTGAGAGTCTGGCCGAGATTCTTTTCGTTGAATACGGCAAACACCGGCGCTGCAACGAGCAGTGTCGCGACGGCTGCTATGATGTGTTTCCTTTTCATCACTTCTTCATCCTTTCCATTTCAAGAGATGCCCATATGAACGGGCCGATGCCCTTGGCATCGTTGCTGCGCACCGGTTCGCTGAGATAGTACGCATAGTCTCCCATCCTGTGTTCCTTGCCTCCGAGACCGCCTACGCTGCAGCACATGTCGAGACTTATCCTTCCTTCCTCATCCGTGGAGACGAACTGCCTCCTGACGGCTTCATATGTACTGGCAGCGTACTGCCTCAGACCGGAATCGAGATAGCCCAGGCGCACTCCTTTGAGAAGGGCGTAGGAGAACATGGCACAGCATGTGGCCTCGAGGTAGTTGCCTTCTCGGCCCGGCTGGTCAAGCACCTGATACCAGAGTCCTGTCTTTGGGTCTGCATATTTCGGAAGCACGTCTATGATGCTTCCAAGGGTGCTTGTGAGCCAATCCCTTTCTTCGGACATCGTCTGTGGGATATAGTCGAGAACTTCTTCTATTGCCATGCAGTACCATCCGAGAGCCCTGCCCCAGCAGTGCTGCGACTGGCCGGTCACAGAATCGCACCAGTACATCTCGCGGCTCTCGTCCCATGCGTGGCGCAGCAGCCCTGTGGCAGGGTCATAAGTGTGCGCATATGCAACCCTGAAATCATTCACCACATCCCTGTAGGCTTCCTCTCGTTCTGCTTCCGGAACATAGCGGGAGACATATTCGGCATAGAACGGCTCGGCCATATAGAGCCCGTCCAGCCATATCTGATACGGGTAGACCTTCTTGTGCCAGAATCCGCCTTCGCTTGTGCGCGGCTGGCCCTGTATCTGGACGTAGAGGGTATCCATGGCGGCGCGATATTTCTGCTTCCCTGTCAGGTCATACAGACGGAAGAGGGTCTTCCCGGCACACACCTTGTCGAGATTGTAGGCTTTCATCTTGTACCCATAGATGGCGGCCCCGCCATCCTCTGACTCCGAGATGATCTCGTCATACCAGTCCTCCACGTAACTGAAGATGTCGTCCCCACCGTATGTGTCCCACACGTCCAGGAAAGAGCGCAGTTCTATGCCAGGAGTGTAGTTCCAGCTGAGTTCGTCGTCCTTGAAATCAAGATACCGGGCAGTGACGCAGCGGGACATCTCGCTGCGTACCATCTGCTCGGATATCGGGGTCACCCTGCCGCTGCAGGAGACCAGCACGGCAAGTGCCGCGCCCAGTATGGCAAGTCTCTTCATGCGGCAAATATAGTAAAAATCAATAACCTGTGTAGGACCAAGGAGTTATCTCCCTGAGCTCGGCCTTGACTTTCTCGCTGACATCAAGGGTCTCGATGAAGTCCTTGATGGTGGCTTCGTCGATAGGCTTTCCTGTCCTTGTGAGAGCCTTGAGGGTTTCGTAAGGGTTAGGGTAGTTCTCACGACGGAGAATGGTCTGGATGGCTTCTGCAACGACGGCCCAGTTGGCACTGAGGTCCCTGTGGAGAGCATCCTCGTTGAGAATGAGCTTTCCGAGTCCCTTCTTCAGGGATGCGAGAGCAATCATGCCATGTGCCACGGGCACTCCTATGTTGCGGCTGACGGTGGAGTCGGTGAGGTCCCTCTGGAGCCTGGAGATAGGCAGTTTCATGGAAAGGAAGGTGAGCACTGCATCTGCCATTCCGAAGTTGCCTTCAGCATTCTCGAAGTCAATAGGGTTGACCTTGTGAGGCATGGCTGAGGATCCGACCTCGTTCTTGTTGACCTGCTGGCGGAAATACTCCATCGAGATATACGTCCAGATGTCGCGGCAGAGATCTATGAATATGGTGTTGATGCGGCGCATGCAGTCAAAGATGGCTGCAAGGTTGTCATAGTGTTCGATCTGTGTGGTAGGGAAGGACCTTTTCAGACCGAGGGATGCCACGAATCCGTTGCCGAAGGCTATCCAGTCGATATCAGGATATGCGACCTTGTGTGCATTCATGTTGCCGGTGGCTCCTCCGAACTTTGCCGGATACGTCATCCCCTCCAGCTGTCGGATCTGCTCCTCCAGGCGAACCTGGAACACCTTGAATTCCTTGCCTACACGGGTAGGGGAGGCCGGCTGCCCGTGGGTCTTCGCAAGCATCGGAATGTCCTTCCATCTCTCGGCGTAGTCAGATATGATGCCGAGGACTTCCTTGAGGGCTGGCATGTACACTTCCTCCATTGCTTCCTTGAACATCAGAGGTGTGGAGGTGTTGTTGATGTCCTGGGACGTGAGGCCGAAGTGGATGAAGGTGAGGTAATCCCCGAGGCCGAGACCTGTGAATACTTCCCTGAGGTAGTACTCGACAGCCTTCACGTCGTGATTGGTCACCTTCTCGATATCCTTGACCTTCTGGGCATCTTCAGGGGTCATCTCCTTCCAAGCAGCCTGAAGCTTAGCCTCAAGCTCTGGGGTAAGGACTCCCTGTAGCTGTGGCACCGGGGACTTGCAGAGGGCGATGAAGTATTCGATCTCTACCCTTACCCTGTATCTGATAAGGGCAAACTCGCTGAAATATGCTGAGAGTGAGACGGTCTTGCTGTAATAGCGGCCGTCTATAGGAGTGACGGCAAGAAGTGCGTTGTTATTTCCCATTTGCTGAAATTCTTTTCTTGAAACACTCGATGGTATTCTCCATCAGCATGCATATGGTCATAGGACCCACGCCTCCAGGTACAGGCGTGATGTATCCGGCAACAGACTCCACACCTGCGAAGTCCACATCACCCGTGAGCTTTCCTTCAGCCGTGCGGTTGATGCCGACGTCTATCACCACCGCGCCTGGCTTCACCATGTCGGCGGTTATCATGTGTGCCCTGCCCACTGCGGCGATGAGGATGTCAGCCTCGCGGCATACGGATGCAAGGTCCCTGGTGCGGGAGTGAGCGATGGTGACTGTGGCGTTGCGGTCAAGCAGAAGCTTTGCCACAGGCTTGCCCACTATGTTGCTGCGGCCCACTACCACAGCCTTGAGGCCGGATGGGTCGACTCCTGTCTCGTCAATCATCTTCATGATGCCCTTTGGGGTGCAGGGGAGGATGCATGGCTCACCGAGCCAGAGCTTTGCCACGTTGGAAGGGTGAAAACCGTCCACATCCTTCTCCACGCTGATGGCATCGATGACTTTGCTTTCATCTATACCCTTTGGGAGAGGGAGCTGCACGAGGATGCCGTCGACACTGCTGTCGGCGTTGAGCTCGGCAATCTTGTCAAGAAGTTCCTTCTCGGATATGGTGGCCGGCATGGTCACCATGAGGCTGTCCATGCCCACCACCTGGCAGGCCTTGATCTTGCCTCTTACGTATGACTGGCTTGCCGGATTCTCACCTACTAGTATCACTGCAAGACAAGGCACGCGGCCGTACTCTTCCTTGAGAGCAGGCATTCGGGAAGCCATTTCAGACTTCAGGCGTGCCGAAAGTTCAGTTCCGCTTATGATCATATCAGTGCTTGAAGTGTCTTTCTCCTGTAAACATCATAGGGATGCCCTTCTCGTTGGCAACGTCAATGGATTCCTGGTCACGTACGCTTCCTCCCGGCTGAACGATGGCTGCAATACCGTACTCGGCTGCTGATGTGACGCTGTCGCCGAACGGGAAGAATCCGTCGGACGCCATCACGAGACCTGCGGTGCGGATATCCCTGCCCTCTTCCCTGAGGGAAGCTTCAGCCTGCTTGAGAGCGATCTCGGCTGAGCCTACACGGTTCATCTGTCCTGCACCTACGCCGTAGGTTCTGCCGTCCTTTGCGACGAGGATGGCGTTGGACTTGACGTGCTTGACCATCTTCCATGCAAAGTCCAGGTCGGCGAGCTGCCCGGCGGTAGGCTGGCATGTGGTGGCGCATGACCACTCTGAGGAAGGCTTGGTAGTGAGGTCCTGGTTTTGCACGAGCATGCCTCCATTCATGGAGACGTACTGCTTTTGGACTCCGCCCTTGCTGCTCATGTCTACCTTCAGGAGACGCAGGTTCTTCTTGGTGGTGAGAACCTCAAGTGCGCCCTCTGAGAAGGAAGGAGCCATGATGATCTCGAGGAATATCGGCTTCATGAGTTCTGCTGCCTCTCTTGTGAGTTCGCGGTTGACTGCCACGATGCCGCCGAAGATGCTAACCTTGTCGGCTTCATATGCCTTCTGCCATGCTTCTGTGATGTCCTTTCCGACTGCTGCCCCGCAAGGGTTCATGTGCTTGAGTCCTACGCAGAAAGGCTCGTCAAACTCGCGGACTATGTTGAGGGCGGCATTGGCGTCCTGGATATTGTTGTAGGAGAGTTCCTTTCCGTGCAGCTGCTCTGCAGTGGCGAGAGAGTATGGCACTGTCTCAATGGACTTGTAGAACTTCGCATCCTGATGAGGGTTCTCGCCATAGCGGAGGCTCTGCTTGATGTCGTACTCGAGGAAGAGTTTCTCGCTCAGACCGGCCTTGTCGCGCATCCACGTGGCAATCATCATGTCGTACTCTGCTGTATGCGTATATGCCTTTGCGGAGAGTTCGAGACGTGTCTGTCGGGAGGTGTCACCATCCTTCTCAATTTCGGCGATGACTGTGTCGTAATCCTCTGGGTTGACGACTATGGTTACGGACTCCCAGTTCTTTGCTGCAGAGCGTACCATCGAAGGTCCGCCGATGTCGATGTGCTCGATGGCATCCTCCATGGTGACGTCAGGCTTTGCTATGGTCGCTGCGAAAGGATAGAGATTGACGCACACGAGGTCGATGTACTCGATGCCGTTTTCCTTGAGCTGCTTGCGATGGCTCTCGAGGTCGCGACGTCCGAGAAGTGCTCCATGCACCTTAGGGTGGAGGGTCTTCACTCGTCCGTCGCATATCTCAGGGAAACCTGTCACTTCGCTGATACCTATAGTCTTGACTCCTGCGCCCTCGAGGAGTTTCTGCGTGCCTCCGGTGGCGATGATCTCCCATCCGAGGTTCACGAGCTTGCCGGCGAACTCTACTACACCGGTCTTGTCACTTACACTGAAAAGTGCTCTTCTTGCCATTTTTTCTATGATTATTTTGCCTCCCAGCCGATGACGCTTCGGTGGAAGAGATTGTCACACTTGAATCTGGCCACTTCCTAGTTAGCCTTCTCGCGCGCCTGTGCGACGGTCGCGCCCTTGCACACCACCATCATCACACGCCCTCCGGCTGTGACGTAGTGGCCGTCATTGTATTTTGTACCCATGTGATAGATGTGGGCTCCGAGATCCTTTGGTATCGAGATGTTGAAACCCTTCTCATAACTTCCCGGATAGCCCTTGGATGCCAGCACTATGCCGAGGATGGCGTCACTGCTCCACAGTATGGGGAAATCGATCTCACGTCCGTCTGCCACAGCGCAGAAGATGTCATATATGTCGCTTTCAAGAAGCGGCAGCACCACCTCTGTCTCCGGGTCGCCGAAGCGGGCATTGAATTCGATCACCTTGATGCCCTGGGCGGTCTTCATCAGACCTCCGTAGAGCACTCCGCAGAGAGGACACCCTTCTGTCACCATGCCTGCTGCCGTCTTTTTCATTATCTTCTCCAATGCGAAGGTGGCATCCTCCATGGTTATGAACGGAAGAGGGGAGTATGCCCCCATTCCGCCGGTATTGGGACCTTTGTCTCCGTCGAAGGCGCGTTTGTGATCCTGTGCCAGAGGCATGGGATAGACCTTCTCTCCATCCACGAAGCACATGAAAGAGAACTCAGGTCCTTCGAGATAATCCTCGACCACGACTTTACCCTGCCCGAACTTCTCGTCCAGGAGCATGTCCTTGAGTGCAGCTTCTGCTTCAGCAAGGTCCTGTGCTATCACAACTCCCTTTCCTGCTGCGAGCCCGTCATATTTGAGGACGGCCGGGAAAGGACGCGCCTTGACGTATGCCATGGCCTCGTCGTAGGATGTGAATGACTGGTAAGCCGCCGTAGGGATGCCGTACTTCGCCATGATGTCCTTGGCGAACTCCTTGCTGGTCTCTATGCGTGCTGCGGCCTTTGTGTGCCCGAAGATCCTGAGGCCGGCCTCCTTGAATGCGTCGGCGATGCCGGCGGCGAGGGCCACCTCAGGTCCTACCACCGTGAGGTCGATCTTGTATGTGAGGGCAAATCCCTTCAGGGCCTCCACGTCAGTATCCTTGATGCTGACGCACTCGGCCTGCTCGGATATGCCTGCATTGCCCGGGGCGCAGAAGATCTGGCCCACCTGCGGGGAGCGGCTGAGCGCGTCCACGATGGCGTGCTCCCTGCCGCCGCTGCCGATGACAAGTACTTTCTTTCCTTCCATATGTTATATGATGTCAACCTTACCGGAATCGGTGATCTTGCCGATCACGCTTGCCTTCTCACCTGCTGCTGTGAGGATGTCGATAGCCTTCTGGGCCTCTGAAGAGTCGACTGCGAGCACCATTCCGATACCCATATTGTAGATGTTGAACATCTCCCTGTGCGGGACCTTTCCATATTTCTCGAGAAGTCTGAATACCGGGAGCATCTCCCAGCTGCCTTCCCTGATCTCGACCCCCATGCCATCCTTCAGGATGCGAGGAATGTTCTCGTCAAAGCCACCTCCGGTGATGTGTGCGACCCCATGCACGTCGCAGTTTCGGATTACCTCGAGTACCTGCTTCACATAGATGCGTGTAGGGGTGATGAGCACCTCTCCGAGGGTCTTGTCACCTGTCTCCTCATACTTTGCGCCCAGGTCAAGACCGGCGTCAGCGACAATCTTGCGCACGAGGCTGAATCCGTTGGAGTGCACTCCGCTGGAAGCGATGCCGACGAGCACGTCGCCCACCTTCACCTTGGAACCGTCGATGAGCTTTGACTTCTCGACCACTCCGCAGGTGAAGCC
>R14__coassemble_1098_pt1 | contig 14615 bp, 12 predicted proteins | sample R14__metabat2_low_PE_037 | metagenome-assembled genome bin R14
GGCCAATACCTCTCCGGCACCACTGACATCACACGCACGGTACCCATGGGACCGTGCACAGAACTCGAGAGAGAGGACTACACCCTCGTGCTCAAGGGGCACATAGACCTGGCAATGGCCGTGTTCCCGCGCGGGACGGCAGGATGCCAAATCGACGCGCTCGCACGCAACCCGCTCTGGAGGAGCAAACGCAATTTCGGGCACGGCACCGGCCACGGGGTCGGCTTCTATCTTGGCGTGCACGAAGGGCCTCAGGACATAAGGCAGAACTTCAACAGGCAGCCTCTGCTCCCCGGCATGATCACTTCTGACGAGCCGGGCATATATCGAGAAAACATGCATGGGGTGCGCCACGAGAACCTGGTCCTCTGCAAGGAAGCAGGACACAACGAGTTCGGGGAGTGGCTGGAGTTTGAGACTCTCACCATGTGCCATTTCGACACCGGAGCAATCGTACGCAGCCTCATGACGGAAGACGAGATACAGTGGCTGAACGCCTACAACGAGCGGGTATTCAGGACTCTCTCTCCAAAACTTCCTTCACATATCGCGGAGTGGCTGAGACTCAAGACCGAGGCAATCTAGACCAGGTCACGGATGATGGCATCGGAGACGAAGAACCTGTCCTCCGGTATGCGGATACGGCCGTCGTGCTCCATGAGGGAGCCTTCGGAGAGCATACGGTCAAGGATGGTTACATCCGAATGAGACCTCAGCCACGAGGCATCCACCCCTGCAGCGGTACGCAGGCCAAGCATTATAGTCTCTACCCTTTCATCATCTTCGGACAGGATTTCCGAGCCGGAAGTGTAACCGTACAGGGATTCCGAATTCCAGCTCCTGACCTTTCCATCGAAGGAGTGCGCACCGGGGCCCAGACCCACATATGGTCTGCGGGACCAGTATGCGGAGTTGTGCAGTGCCTCGAACCCGGGGCGTGCCCAGTTGGACACTTCATAGTGGACGTACCCGCCTTCGCGCAGGCGGTCGCATATGCAGCCGTACTGCTCCAGGCACCGCTCCTGGGTGGCCTCGACATAGCGGCCGTCACTGACCATGCGGGCAAGGGCACTTCCTTCCTCTATTGAGAGCTGATAGGCTGACACATGGTCAGGACAGAGTTCCAGGAACCCGTCCAGGGTGCTGCAGAGCTGCTCCATGGAAAGATGTGAGATACCGAAAATCAAGTCCAGGCTGATGTTCGGGACGCCGCACCCGCGCAGTATCCGGAATGCGCTGACCGCCCGTGCGGCATCGTGCCTGCGGTTCATCCACCTGAGGATGCCGTCATCCAGAGACTGTACGCCCATGCTGATACGGTTCACTCCGAGCCTCAGAAGTGCGTCAACATATCCGGAGCCCTTCTCCACTATGTCCTCGGGATTGACTTCTATGGTAAACTCCTCATACGGTCCTGTGCCGATTGTCGAGACCATGCGGCCCAGACTTTCGGCAGAAAGCAGGGACGGGGTGCCGCCTCCGAAATAGAGGGTGCGCGGAGAGGATGCCACGGCTATCTCTGCCATCCTCGAGCGGGCCTCCGAGCAGACTGAGTCCACAAAAAGTTTCTGCACCCGTGCAGACTCTCCCGGAGAACATATCTCCGAATAGAAGTCGCAATAGGTGCAGAAACTTTTGCAGAAAGGAACGTGGACGTATACCATCCGTCCTTATCTGAGCAGGGTCTCAGCAGTTCCGAGGAGCCCCTGTGAGGTGTATGCCTCGACCGTGTAGATGCCCTTGCTGTAGGCTGCGATGTCATTGAGGTAGATGCTCAGCTCGACCTCCTTGCCTTCATAGTCGACCTCACGGGATGCGGATGCGGTCATAGAAGTGCCGTTGCACTCGAATGAACCGGAGTTGCCGTTGGTGAGGAGGTTGCCCTCCGGATCCTTCACACGGATGTAGATCCTGACAGGTCCCTTAGGAGCAAGCTCGTTCTCCACGAGGCTGAGGGTGGTGAGCATCCTGGATACACGGCTGCTGCGGTCGGTGACATTGTCCGAAGCATTGTACGCATCGATATGCAGGCCGCGTGCCTTGATGACCGAACCGGCTGCAACCTGTCCGCTGAGGCTCTCCACCTGCTTTGTAAGCTCCTGATTGGCTCTCTTCGATGCGGCCGCATCCTTGCGGGCTGCTGCAGCGTCGGCCGTGAGCTTGTGGTTGAGAGTGTTGAGTGAGTCTATCTGTACTATGTAGCTCTTCATGATGGAACGGAGGGTTCCGAGTTCCTTTTCATACTGGCGGATCTTGGCCCTGTTGGTAGCGTCAGTCTTCTGAATGCGCTCCACGAGCTGAGCCACTTCCTCGCGGGAGGAGTCGAGCTGGCTGTTGATCGACTCGTACTCAGTGGAGAGAGTGTCATAGTCGTTCTGGAGGTTTACTATCTGCTCTGTAAGGTCGGCCTTCTCAAGATTGAGTTCCTTGACTAGGCTGCTCTTCTGGAACCAGATATATGCGAGAGCTGCGGCGAGAAGCACTGCCACGGCTGTCATGACATACATGACAGTCCTGAGGTTGCCGCCTTCCTTTCTTTCCCTGGCCTCACGGTCCAGGCGCTCAAGTGGATCTTCTTTCATGGTCTTGGATTAATTATGTTCAGCCGCGAAATTAGCAAAATTCACGCACAATATGAAAATTATTATATTTGCAGCAGTTATAGCATCATGTCATGAAATACATCACAAGAGTTCTCAAATACTACGTCTACATAGTCATCATCATGAGCCTCGTGCTCGTGGTCCTGTCACTGCTGCATCTGACCAGCGGTGATGTCTCGACCATGTTCCGCAACGGCTACGACTCCCTCTGGCAGATAGCCCTTATGTTCCTTGCCGTCGCAGCGGTATACCCGAAGTTCGGATTCAACCGCAGGAGCGTCATCATACCAGGAGAATACTCCGAAATCAGGGATGGTGTGGTGAAGTTCATGGAAGAGAAGGGCTATGAGCTCGAGACCGAGCAGGAAGAGAACATGACCTTCCGTGCGAAGTCCGTCCTGCGCAGGATTACCAGGATGTTCGAGGACAGGGTCACCTTCACCCGCGACCTGGGAGGCTTCCTCGTGGAAGGCATCACAAAGGATATTGTCCGCCTCATCAGCGGACTGGAATACAGATTCCGTAATCCTGAAGACTAACCCCTCCCTTCAGAAGAGAGGACATGCTCTGCTGCAGCGCAGAGCGCTTCATAGAAATCAGCGCCGTATATCTCTGTGAGAGGCCCCTTCAGGAACTGATAGACCCTTGTGCCTTCGCGTTTCCCCTTTTCGAAGGCATCCTTGCATATATCCCACCTGTGAAGATTGAACGCAAGTCCGCCGCCAGTCAGTTTCGTGACCCTGATCGGATAGAGGGAGCAGGACTGGGGCTTGCGCCATGAACACCTGCCCTCGCAAAAGCATTTCTCCACAGCACACAGGCAGTTGCCATCTGCATCGAAATGCGTATAGGCGCACTCTTGGGTGACAGGCACCACCGGGGTCACTATATCCCCTTCAAAATCGATTTCAAAGAATCCCTTCCCGTCCACAGCATCCCTTCCCTTCTGGCTCATCAGAGGCGAGTAGGCTTCATATGCCTTCTCAAGCTCATCCAACTCGCTTTCCTCGAGAGGCGCACCGCAGTCCCCCTCGATGCAGCATCGGCCCTTGCACCTGGCATAATCGCAGCTGAAGTACTCCACAATCACGTCTTCGGAGACAAGGATGTCACCGATCTGCACTATTGTTCCGAAGGAATGTCCCATGTCCCTACTGCTGATTGGCGTCCATCACGTACTCCACCTTGCACCCACCGTCAAGGATGGAGAAGATATCCTGTACGGACACTTCATTGAGGGCAGCGGCCGTCGCCTTGTACTTGGAGAAGAAGTCCTTTCCGTCCGAGTATCTGAGAATGGAGGCATCGATGATGTGAGACGGCTGGGACATCTCCTTGTCAAGGACGGCTGTGAAAGCAGCCTTTGCAGCATTGAGCTCCACGGCAGTCACAGGGGTCTGAAGAGCCTGTGTCACAGCCTCCCTGATGGTAAGCAATGCCTGTCTGGAGTCCTGAGGCCGCACTCCTTCCGGGAGGCCTGAAACATCTGATGGCCTTGCAGTCACAGTCATGCTGAGCCTCTCGGCAGGGCTTAGGGACACAGAGGAACTCACCGAAGTCCAAAGGCCTGCATCCTTGAGCGCCGGAGCAAGTCTGTCTTCCAGGATGGCTGCGGCAAGGCGTATGCCGAAGTATCTCTCCACGGTGACTGGGATGACGGCAGACATTGCCACAGTCACGCTCGAGCTGTCAGGATGGGCAGCAGGGCGACCTTCGGTCCCGAAGGAAGGACGGAGCTGATACTGCCCCTGCGGTCTCGTGGCAACCGCCTTGCTCACGGCGAAGCTGCCCGCATATTTGGCCAGGGTCTTGAGCGCCTGGTCTGCCGGAACATCTCCGACTATCATGATTATACCGTCATTGACCTTGGAGAACTGGGAGTTCAGGTATGAGTTGAATGACTGCGTGAATTTTTCGTCAGGAAGGTTTTCCTCATATTTATATTGGGTGAGGGCGTAGTCAGGACGCATCACGGCATCCAGGTCTGCTTCGAGTCCGGCCGCCGTAGCCTGCATGGCCTGGATGCGGAGTCCCTCTGACTTGCGCCACTCCCGGAAGGCCTCCTCATTGAAACGGCGGTATCCGGCAAAAGATGCAAGCACCTTCATGAGAAGTTGGAGCTTACCCGAAGGAGCCGAGCCCTCTATCCTGAGGTCGGATATGCTTACCTTGCGGTTCATGGAGATGCCATTGGTCTCGAGCATGGTGTTGAAGTCGCGGCAATCCATGCCGGCCACATCGTAGAGATCCATCATGTCGGAAGCAAAGGCGCCCTGCCCCTTCCCGATGCCGGGGATGGCACCATAGCCACCTCTTATCATGAACGAGTAGTTGAACAGGCCCGAACCGGGGACATTCTTGTACACGACTCTGAGTCCGTTGGAGAAGGTCCACATGGTGCCGCCGGTAAGAGGATCCGCGGTCTCAGTCTTGAGCTTTGCCTTCACTCCCACATCTTCAAACTTGAGAGTATCAGCGCCTCTCGATATGTACTCAGGACGCACGATGGACTGGGTCCTGGACCATGGAAGCATATACGCATCGACAACCCTCGAGCCGGACAGGGACTCTAGCGGGGAATCGACCGACATGGAAATCGTCTCGTATGAGTCGAGGAGTGCGGAAAGGAAATTGTTGAAGAGGGTAACATCCATCTCTATCGGAAGGTCCTTGGCACCGAAGAAGTCCTTGGCTGCACCCCACGCACGTACCGGAGTGCCGTATAGGTAGGCAGATGTGCACATGTCGACGTATTCCCGGTTGGTATAGGCTCCATAAGCGGCCTCCCTCCGGACTGAAGCCATGTAGATGGATCTGGCATCCATGAGCTCGCTGGCGGTTACCCCGGTCTTGTCCAGCGTCACCATCACCTTCGACAGTGCGGTGGATGCCTTGGCAAGGTCATCACAGTTCACGTCTACAGTGGCAGAAAAGCTCTCGTCACCAGGGCCGTCATGAGCGCCTTTCCAGGAGCTGCGCACGTCACCGAGGACAATTCCCTCCTTGGCAAAAGCGTCACGTACCCTGCGGGCAAATATCGTCGACAGCTCCGCATACATCCTGTCCGCGACAAGCACCTGCACGGTACCCACAGCTTCAGACGGAGTACGGGGTGAAGAATAGGTTACGGTCAGGGAAGCAAGATTCTCACTGCTGTTCCTTGACTGGGAGAAGCCCACCGTACCTGCCGGAGACCATTCGTATGGCTGCGGAGCCGGAGCCTTGTCGAGCTGTGGCACCGTCATGGAGAATATGCTCATCTTGCCCTTGATGGTTTCCGGTGATATGTCTCCGCTGACAATCACGGCCTGCTCGCATCTGCTGGACGCACAGAGGTCGAAAAGCATCATCAAGGTACTGTCCGAGGCTGCCGCATCAGACATGCTGACGTCATTGAAACTATAGACAATGGCATTGTCACCCACCTTGCGTACATATCCGAAGTCTGAATATCCCACACCCTTGGAGGCAAGGAAATCACACGAGCGCCTGCCGTCGAAATGCTCCGGAGCAAGAAGGGCCTCACGGCCTGCCGAGATGTCTTCGATGCCTTTCTGCACAAGCGCATAGTCGGCATGACCGGGCTCCGACTTGCTGGTCACCAGATAGTAGGTGATACCGTTCGGGAAAACTCCGGTCTGCACCTCAGATGCTGTCTTGAGAGCAGGAAGTGTCTGGGCTTCTGCACAAACGGACATGACAATAGCCGCCAGCGCTATGTATATTTTATGGTAGGAGCGCATTTTTATTGATGAATTTTAAACAAAATTACTACTTTTGTGTCTCACAAAGGTAACAAATACAAAAAAAATACACGATGAAAAGAATTTTGATCACACTTGCAGCTGCCGTACTCTGTGTCGGCATCGCATCCGCACAGGACATGGCCAAGGCTACCGCATGCGGTGACGAAGGCGCTGAGCTTGTAAGCACCTGCAAGGGCATCATCCCTAAGATTGTTCTCTCCATCGCAAAGGGCCAGCTCAAGGACGGTGAATACGATGCAGCCATCGCAAACCTCGCAGACGCACAGGCCGCAGCCAAGGAGTATGAGGATGCTGAGACAGGTGACGAGGCTGCAGGTCTCGTAAGTCAGGCCTACATGGCAAAGGGCAACAGCCTCATCAAGGAAAAGAACATGGCCGGTGCGGTCGAGGCATACCAGAAGGTGATGGAGCTCGATCCTGCCAACGGCGCAGCTGCTCTCCGTCTCGGCCAGGCTCTCGCAGGAACCGGCAAGCTCGACGAAGCTGTCGCAGCCCTCACCACCGCTGCTGAGAACGGCCAGGAGGAGAACGCCAACAAGCAGCTCTCCAACATCTTCCTCAAGAAGGCTCAGGCTGACCTCAAGGCAAGCAAGTTCAAGGAGGCCATCGAGGACTGCACCAAGTCCAACGGTTATGTAGAGAATGCCAACGCCTACAAGCTTGCCGCCAGCGCAGCCACCAAGCTCAATGACAGCAAGACTGCCATCGCCAACTATGAGAAGTATCTCGAGGTTGCTCCTACAGCAAAGGATGCATCAGGTATCGCATTCACAGTAGGCGCACTCTACCAGAAGGCAGGCAACAACGCAAAGGCAAAAGAGTACTACCAGAAGGTCGTTTCCGACCCTCAGTACGGTGCACAGGCAAAGCAGCTTGTAGAGTCCCTCAAGTAATATGTTGCTGGAGCTTCTCGCACCTGCAAGAAATCTGGAAATCGGCATCGCGGCCATCGACTGCGGTGCCGATGCCGTATATGTGGCCGGGCCTGACTTCGGAGCCCGCAAGGCTGCCGGCAATTCAGTAGAGGATATAGAGAAGCTTTGTACATATGCCCACAGGTTCGGTGTCCGGATATTCGTAACCTTCAACATAGCAGTACGGGATGACGAGCTGGAAGAGATGCATTCCCAGATGCTCGCAGCCCAGGCTGCCGGTGCAGATGCCTTCATCATCAGGGACCCTCGCATCACACAGTGGGAGGACATCAGGGTGCCTCTCCATGCGTCCACGCAGTGCGCAATAAGGGACGTGGAAAGGGCGAAGTATTTCGAATCTCTCGGATGTGCGCGCATAATCCTTGAAAGGGAGCTTACCCTTGAGAAGATCAGGGAAATCTGCTCAGCAGTAAACTGCGAAGTGGAGTTCTTCGTGCATGGAGCCTTGTGCGTCTGCTACAGCGGCGAGTGCAGGCTCTCCGAAGAGATTGACGGGCGCAGCGCCGATCGCGGGGAGTGCATACAGGCATGCAGGTCAATGTATGACCTGACCGACAGTGAAGGCAGGGTGATAGTGAAGGACAAGGCTCTTCTCTCTCTGAAGGACTACAACCTCAAGGCCCGTCTGAAAGACCTCGCAGAAGCCGGAGTGACATCTTTCAAGATCGAGGGGCGTCTCAAGAATGCCTCCTACGTACGGAATGTCGTACGGGACTACTCCCTCGCCCTCGACAGCCTGGTGGCTTCCGATCCGGACAAATACAGCAGGGCTTCATGGGGGCGCGTGAGCGGAGGGTTCATCCCGGACACGGACAAGACCTTCAACAGAGGCTATACCGAGCTCTATCTGGACGGCCGGAGAGGACAGTGGTCCTCGATGGACGCACCCAAATCGATGGGTGAGCATATAGGCAGGGTGGCTGCAGTCAGGAAACGGGACAGGAACACTCTCGATGTGCTCGTAGACCTGCGCGACAGAGGCACAGAACTACACAATGGGGACGGATTTGCCTTTGCAGGCAAGGGTGGAGTCATCGGATTCCGCGGAGATGTCTGCAGCGGCCGGACGATCACATGCAAGACAGTGCAGGGCCTGCGCGAAGGAGTGAAACTCTTCCGCAACATCGATGCGGCTTTTGAGAAAACCCTCGACGCCCGTCCTTGCCGCCGCGAGATATCTGTAGACCTGGATCTGCGCATTCATGGAAAGTACGTGCTGGACGTGCATGCCGTAAGCGAAGACGGGCGCGAGACTCTCTCCACCTTCAACACCGACGTCGACACGGCCGAGAACAGCGGGAGAGCCGAAGCCATGCTACGGGAGCAGCTCTCCAAACGCAGCGACATATATTCATTTTCCCTTAAAGGCATGTCTGTCGAGACCGCCGGAGGCCGTCTCCCCCTCCTCTCGGCATCCACGATCAACAGCATACGCCGCCTCGTGGCAGAAGACGTGGATGCGCAGAGGTGCAAGGCACGGCCACTGGGCACAGGTACGCGGGGCGGAAGTTGCAAAGTGCAGTGCGAAAAACTGCCGAGAGACCCTCTCATGCGTTCCCGCTACTGTATCAGGTATGAGCTGGGGATGTGTCCTGTCCACCAGGGCGCAAAACCGTCTGGCCCTCTCTTTCTTGTCAATAACGGAAGGCGATTGGCCCTCGATTTCGACTGCAGGGCATGCGAAATGACAGTGGAGAGATGCACTGACCGCGCTACTGGATCTCAAAAGTGATGTCCACATCGCCGAAGTGGGCCTTCTTCCCGCTGTACTGAGACATGAAACGGTTGGACAGGGACCCTCTCCACACTATGTCATCACGCACATTGAACGGAAGTTCCACCACCACCCCATAACTCTTGGAATTGACCTTGACCACGGCCTCCGTCTTCCATGAAGTCCTTGTACCGCCATCATCCTCAGTCACGAGAAATGCAAGCGACTCCAGCTGGTCGGTCCAGTCCGAGACCAGGATGGCATTGAACGGAATGGCCTCCCCGAGCCTGTTTCGCTTCACCACCACCATGAAGTCGGTGATGGAAGGTGAGTAGAGGCGCATCTCGGCTTCAGTGCTGGCAGTGAAACCCTCGACGGATCCGGTACGGATGAAGAATTCGCTTGCGCCCCTGAACCAGCTGTCATAATGGCGCCTCATTGTGAAGTCCTTGAGTACCAAAGACTTCACCTCATGTCCACCTTCTGCCTTGGTCCCCACGGTGACGCTTCCGCCGGCGCCCCACTGCGGGTTGTCCCGCAAGAACAGTTCAAGGGATGTGTACGAGCTGTCGTCATTGGTGTTCACAACCCACACAGGACGCTCCCTGGCCATCTGCTCCGTGACTGTTACCTTCCGCACACTGCGGGTGCCGTCTGGGGCAATCACCATCTCGTAGCCGGTGTTGGCAGATGATTCCGTGCCAGGATCAAAGGTTACCACCGGAGCGGACTCGCCGTCCCACAAGTCCGAAAACGGCCAGTATATCTGGACATCCGATGAGGTGAGAGCCTCGATGTAGGCCTCAGGGTCCGTCATATCTTCAGATTTCGCCGCAGCCCTGGATTTCAGGTAATCCTCTATCAGGGAACGCATGGGATGCCCATAGGATGAGGCTCGCGTCTGCGCATCCGAGTCGCCCACTCCAGCCCCCGGGGTGACAAAGAGATTCCTCATGGTATATTACTCGTCATAGCCATTGGCAGACGAACAGCTTACTGCGTCGTGGACTTCCTCCAGATGCTCCTTCCCGACAGGAAGCTCGGAGAGCATCTGGGCGATCTCCGGAAGTCTGAACTGCATGTCAGACGGGTCAGGGACTTCCCTTGCGGGATAGTGGCCGCATGAAGCGGCGGTCAGAATCAAGGCAAGCAATGCAATCTTTTTCATGGCAATGACGTTTTCTGCAAAGGGAGCAAAAAGATACCGTGTTCCGAAAAGGAACACGGATAAAGATCAAAATCTGCCATGCGAAGCACTGCAGGGACTATTTCACGAACTCTATGATCCTGTCTTTTCCGTAAAAGTCCTGCATGAGGGACACGCCATGGAACCCAGCCTGCACGAAAAGATCCCTGGTCTGCGGGCCTAGAAGGTCGTTTATCTCGACAAAGCCATGGCCGCCTTCAGACAGGAGCCTCATGGCGAGCCTTGAGACCGCCCTGTAGAATATCAGAGGATCGTCATCGCTGACAAAGTGGGCCAGTCCCGGCTCGTGGTCGAGGACATTGGGACGCATCTGTGCCTTCTGGGAGTCCATGACATACGGGGGGTTGCTGACTATCACATCGAAGCGCAGTCCGTCAAGAGAGCTGCACTCCCCAAGCACATCCTCGAGAAGGAAGTGCGGCGCACGTGCATGCCTTTCCCTGAGGATATCTGAGAATTCCTGGCCCGCAGCCACATCCAGGGCCTCCCGGCTTATGTCGACAGCCGTCACTTCACTTCCGGGAACGGAAAGCGCAATGCTCCACGCGATGCAGCCGGAGCCGGTGCACAGGTCCAGCACCTTCGCGGGACTCTCCTTGACCGACCTTGTCGCAGCGGCAGCCTTCATCAAGAGTTCCTCGGTCTCGGGTCGCGGGATGAGCACGGCTGGAGTAACCCTGAATCGGAAGGAGCAGAACTCCGCACTTCCGAGCACGTACTGGAGAGGCTCGCCTTCAGAAAGACGGCGCATGGCTTCCTGAAGCCAAGGCAGGGAAGCCTCCGGAATCTGGAGGGTCGGGTCCAATATATGGGCATAGGAAGTCACTCCGAGATGCTCGGATGCCAGGATGCGTACCATCGTACCGGCTTCCTCTGCAGGGTAGAGCCCCTGGAGAGCAGCGGTACTGTCCTTTATGAAATCCTTGAGGAGCACCCTCTAGGAATTCTCGATGATGGTGGAAAGGAAGTCTGTCATCTGCATGCCGGCAGTGCGTACCATCTTAGGCACGAGCGATGCACTGGTCATGCCCGGGATCGTGTTGACCTCCAGGAAGTACAGACCCTCCTCGGCGGAGAGTATGTAGTCCACCCTCACGAGACCCTTGCAGCCGAGCTGGGCATATATCTTCCTGGTGGTCTCGCCGATGAGGGATGCCGTATCCTCCGGGATTTCTGCCGGGCACACTTCTCTGCTGTGGCCATTGTACTTGGCATCGTAGTCGAAGTATTCGTTCTCCGTGAGGATCTCGATGACAGGAAGGGTCTTTACTCCTTCAGCATCGGTGTAGGCCGCGCATGTGAGCTCACGACCGGCAATACCCTGCTCCACTATGACTGTAGGGCCCTCGGCATAGGCATATCCCACAGCCTCGGAGAGCTTGGCTGGATCGGAGACCTTGGTGACTCCGAAGCTGGATCCTCCGTTGGTAGGCTTTACAAACACAGGGAAGCGGAGCGTGGAGGCAACCTTAGCGGAAAATGCATCCAGGTCATCACCCTTGCGCACGAAGGCATCCGGAGCGCACTTGACAAAGTCGACATCCTTGAGATAGCTCTTGCATGCGAACTTGTCGAAGGCAACCGTGGACACAAAGGCACTGCAGGAACTGAACGGGATGCCGAGCATCTCGAAATAGCCCTGGAGAAGACCGGTTTCGCCCGGAGCACCATGCTGCATTATGTACACGAAGTCGAAGTTTATCTTCTCGCCATAGAGCCTGACGGAAAAGTCGGTCTTGTCCACCTGCGGTCTTGCTCCCTCCGGAAGGGTGACCCTCATAGAGTTCCTGTTGCGGAAGGCAACGAGCTCCCACTTGCCGAAGCGGGCGAAGATTTCATAGACGTCATAGACTGTGTCGTCTATCCTGGAAGCTGTGAATTCGCCGCTTCTGCAGGCGACCTCCCACTCGGAGGAGTCACTGCCGTAGATGACGGCTATGGTGCTGTACTTTGCCATTGTATGATTGGATTTTATCATTCGAAATAGTAGTCTGTCGCGCTCTGTTCCTTATGCGCCGCATCATCATCGCCTCCGCTGCAGCTCAGGTCAAGGGACATGCCGGCCGGAGCGACAAAGCGGTCGCTCTCACTGAGGCCTACGGTGCCATCCGCGAGGCATTTTTTCATCCAGATACCCCATATCGGAAGAGCCATGTTGGATCCGCCTCCGAGGGCAAGGGATTCGAAGTGCACCTGGCGGTCTTCTCCGCCCACCCAGACACCCGCAGTGATCGAAGGGGTGTAGCCGATGAACCATCCGTCGGAGTTGTCGTTGGTGGTACCTGTCTTGCCGGCAATCTCCCCCCTGAGACCATATGCGCCTCTGAGTCTGGATCCCGTACCATTGTTGACGACACCCTGCATGAGGTTGGCCATGAGGAAAGCAGTCTGCTCGCTGATGGCCTCACGCTTGCGGTTCGTGAATTCGGAGAGGAGGTTGCCCTGGTTGTCGACTATTCTCGTCACGAATATCGGAGACACGAAGACGCCCTTGGACGGGAAGGTGTTGTAGGCAGGGACCATCTCATAGATGGAGATGTCGGCAGGACCCACACAGAGTGAAGGCACTGCATCGATATGGCTGGAGATGCCCATCTTGTGCATCATCTGCACCATAGGCTCCGGGCCGAAATTCTTCATCAGGTATGCCGAAATGTTGTTGGAACTGTGCGCAAGTCCCCACTTGAGGGTGACCGTCTGGCCTATCCACTCGGCCTTGTCGGTGCTTCGCGGAGTCCATGTGTCATCGCCCACGATGAAGGACTGCGAGATGTTGGTCACCTTGGTGCATGGGGACATGCCCTCCTGCATGGCGAGGGTATAGAGGAAAGGCTTGATGGTGGACCCCACCTGGCGCTTGCTCTGACTGATGTTGTCGTACTTGAAATAGCGGTAGTTAGGTCCGCCGACATAGGCCTTGACATGCCCTGTCGTAGGCTCGACAGCAAGGAAGGAGGCCCTCAGGATGCTCTTGTAGTAGCGTATCGAGTCGTCAGGAGTCATGGTGGTGTCGACATAGCCTTTCTTGTTCCATGCGAACACCCTCATCTTTACAGGCTCCCTGAAGCCCTTGAGTATCTCATCCTCCGGCACGCCTTCCTTTTTCTGTGTCCTGTAGCGGTCGCTCCATTTGCGTGCGTTGCGCATGATCATGTCCACGGTCTCCTGATCCACGTCATTGGAGAACGGCTTGTTGGTCTTGTAGCGGGCCTCGTTCCAGAAGGCTTTCTGGAGGGTCTTGCCGAGATGCTCGGCCACCGCCTCCTCAGCATAGCGCTGCATCTTGGCATTGATGGTGGTATATATCTTCAGGCCATCCCTGTCGAGGTCGTACTGATCGCCGTTAGGTTTCTTGTGCTTGTTGAGCCAGCCGTAGAGCTCGTCATTGTGCCACTTCTGCATGTCGGCCTCATAGTCCTCCTCATACTGGTAGTCGGCTCTCTTCGGCTTTGCGGCATTCATGTAGCGGCGCAGCATGTCCCTGAAGTAAGGAGCCAGTCCGGCATTGTGGTCCTGCACCTGGTATGTGTCCTCCACATCTATAGGTATCGCCTGCAGGGAGTCGCGCACCGCTGTCGGGCGAATGCCTTCCTCCTTTGCCATGGCATCGAAATAGCCGGCCTTCTCCATCTGGCCGATCACGAAGTTTCTCCTGCTGAGCGACTTTTCCGGATTGAGGACCGGGTTGTATCTGGTAGGCTTGTTTACCATGCCGATCAGCATGGCGCTCTCCTCTATGGTAAGCTGGGAAGGAAGCTTGGCAAAGAAGGTCTGGGATGCGGCCTTGATGCCGTAGGCATTGCTGCCGAAGAAGATGGAATTGAGATACATGACCATGATCTCGTCCTTGGTGTAGTTCCTCTCGAGCTTGACGGCAGTTATCCACTCCTTGAGCTTGGTGTAGACCATCACGACCTTGTCCCATCCCGGAATCTTGGAGTCGACTTCACGGCGCGGGTACAGAGTCTTTGCGAGCTGCTGGGTGATGGTCGAGCCGCCGCCCTGGCTGGAATTGTGCAGGAGAACCGTCTTGACGAGCACTCGTCCCAGTCCCTTCATGTCGATGCCGGAGTGCTTGTAGAACCTGGCGTCTTCCGTAGCCACCGCCGCCTGGACAAGATATGGGGAAAGGTCTTCGTATGTGACGTATGTCCTGTTTTCGATATGGAAGGTGGAGAGTGTAGTGACTCCATCGTCAGCTATTATCTGGGTCGCAAGCTTGTTGTCCGGGTTCTCAAGTTCCTCAAAGGAAGGGATATGGGCTGTGGCCCATACCACGAGGAGCATCGCAAGGATTGCGGCGAAAGGCGCAATAAGGATGATCCAGAACCATTTGACTATCTTTTTCTTGGTATCGTCTGTCATCGGAAGTGTCTTAATATATATTTA
>R14__coassemble_1165_pt1 | contig 13959 bp, 6 predicted proteins | sample R14__metabat2_low_PE_037 | metagenome-assembled genome bin R14
ATCCTGTGCGAGAGATGTCGCTGTTCCTGCCGGGCAGCAGCCGGAGGTGTTCCCTGACTATGCCGGGGTGACAGTCCCTGCAGGCATTGCTCCTCTTGACTTCGAGCTCAGGGACTCATCCGTGCACCGTGTCTGCGTCAGGGTATGTGGCGGTGGACATGAACTTACCGTGAGGGGACGCATCGCTTCCTTCCCTGTCAGAAAATGGCATCGTCTGCTCGAGGCTGCCAAGGGTGGAGACCTCACTTTCGAGGTTTCGGGGAGAACTTCCGGAGGTTGGAAGGCATATGAGCCCTTTGAAGTGCATGTGAGTCCTGATCCGATAGACTATGGCCTTACCTACAGGCTGGTTGCACCAGGCTACGAGGGCTATGGGAAGATGGGCATATACGAAAGACGTCTCTCCGATTTCCGCGAGAGGACGCTCTTGGAGAATACTGAGTTTGAGAACGGCTGCGTCAACTGCCACTCCTCATATAGGGGCGATCCTTCGACATACAGTCTGCACATAAGGGGCGCACATGGGGCCACCATTCTCAGCCTTGACGGGACTGTGGGCGCATACAATACCAAGACGGACAGCACCCTGGGATTCTGCGTATACCCGTACTGGCACCCTTCCGGACGCTACATTGCCTATTCGACCAACTCCACCAGGCAGGCCTTCTTCACGGCAGGGGAGGACCTGGTCCATGTGTATGACACTGCGAGTGACATACTCATATATGATACCGTGAACGGGGAGCTCATAGTGCCCGAGACACTTGCCCGTGAGGAAGTGTGGGAGACATATCCGGTATTTTCTGCTGATGGGAATCACCTCTATTACTGTGCTGCGGAGCCGAAGGGCATTCAGGACCATTATAATGAGGTGAAGTATGACCTGTACAGGGCAAGCTTCGACCCCGAGACCTGCTCCGTGACAGGAGAACCGGAACTTGTAGTGGATGCATCTTCTTCCGGTAGGAGCGTGTCGTTCCCAAGACCTTCATATGACGGGAGGCATCTGATGTACACACTTTCTGACTATGGCAACTTCTCAATCTGGCACCATGAGGCCGACCTGATGATGCTTGACCTCGACACGATGGAGAGTGCTGCCCTTGATACAATCAACAGCCCTGAGGCCGAGAGTTTCCATGAGTGGGACACTTCGAGCCGGTGGGTCGTGTTCAGCAGCAGGCGCGGCGACGGCAGGCATACCAGGCTGTACATAGCGCACATATCTGATGACGGGACCGCGTCCAAACCATTCCTCCTTCCCCAGAGAGACCCGCACCGGTATTATGAAGGTCTCTTTAAGTCATACAATGTACCGGGATTCGTCACGGGGCCTGTCAGGATGGACTCCCGCAAGGTATCGGGCATGATACTGTCCGACGAGAGGGACAATTTCAAGTGCAGGAAGTAAAGTTTTGTTTTTTGTACCTTAAAATTGTAAAAAGGATGAATTTTATTATGATATCATTCGCAAAATGTCTAAATTCATTCGCCAATTTGACAATAACACATTATTACTAATTCAATAATTTATGTCCAAACAATCATTCATCAAGTTCATCTTGAGTCTGGCCATCATCACGATTGGCGCAGTGTCAGCTGCTGCACAGACGAAAATGAAGGTGACTGGTACCGTGACTGATGCCTATGGTCCGATAGTCGGAGCTACCGTACAGGAAAAGGGCACCACAAACGGAGTCATCACTGACGTAACAGGAGCCTACGAGATCAAGGTCGGCGGCAATGCCACCCTCGTGTTCATGTGCATGGGTTATGAGACCCAGGAAATCGCAGTGAAGAACCAGGCTACCATCTCAACCACTCTTAAGGAAGACACCAACCTTCTCGAGGAGACCGTAGTCGTAGGTTACGGCACCCAGAAGAAGGTCAACCTCACCGGTTCCGTGGCTTCCGTCAATGTCGAGAGGGAGATGCAGTCACGCACAGTGACCAACCTTTCCAATGTGCTCGAAGGAGCAATGGCCGGTGTTGCCGGCACCCAGAGCTCCGGTGCGCCGGGTTCTGATGGAACCACAGTCCGCGTCCGCGGTCTCGGTACCCTCAACTCATCTTCACCTCTCGTCCTCATCGACGGTATGGAAGGCTCAATGGATGCCCTCAACCCTCAGGATGTGGAGAGCATCTCTGTCCTCAAGGATGCTGCATCTTCAGCCATCTACGGTGCAAAGGCTGCCAACGGTGTCATTCTCGTCACTACCAAGAAGGGACGCAGGGACGGTGTCAGCGTAAACTACAGCGGCCATATGTCTGTCCTCCACAAGAACGGCACATATGGTTTCGTCACCAACTATGCCGACTACATGGAACTCATGAATGAGGCTGCCACCAACGTGGGCAACAGCACATACTTCTCACAGGGCACCATCGATGCATGGAGAGCTGCCGAGAAGAATCCTAATGCCCTCACAGAGTCAGGCGTTCCTAACTATGTCGCATATCCTAACACAGACTGGGAGAAGGAACTCTTCGATACCAACATCCTCCAGGAGCACAGCGTCTCCATCAATGGAGGCGGCCAGAGGTCCCGCTACCTTGCATCTGCCAGCTATCAGGACAACCCTGGTATCGTGGACAACACCGGCCTGAAGCGTTTCACCATGCGCACCAACATCGAGACCAATGTCACTGACTGGCTCACCGTAGGTACCAACACCTATGCACTTCAGAACAATCTCGACAACTCCAACTTCTCCAACGTCATCACCTACCTCGGCGTAACCAACCCTGGTACATATCCATACTATGACGGCTACTACGGAACCTCCGCTTCCGACGAGGAGAACTCACAGGACAATAACCTCAAGTACATGGTGAACTCCACGGCTGGTAACAAGAGAGTGACCCGCTTCAACACCACAGCGTATGCAAAGGTGAAGTTCCTCAAGCACTTCGAGTATGACTTCAATGCCAACTACACCCGCCGCATCGACGAGCAGAGGACCTGGAGTGACAACACCCTCCAGAAGAAGAACTTCCTTACAGGCAACGTCACCACTCAGAAGGGCAGCGTCTCCCAGCAGAGCGTAAGTACCTACAACTACGGTAACTATTCATACACTCTCGAGAACCTCCTCCGCTACAACCAGACCTTCGGAAAGCATGATGTTTCCGCTCTCGCAGGTTATCAGGAGTACTACTATCAGGAAGAGAATGTAAGCACCAGCAAGCAGGGCACCATCGACTACACCGTCCATGTACCTAGCGCTTTCACCGAGATGAAGAGCATTACAGGTACCGCATCCGCTACTGCAACACGCTCATTCTTCGGCCGTATCAACTATGCATATGCAGGCAAGTACCTCTTCGAGGCCAACCTCCGCTACGACGGAAGCTCACGCTTCCACAAGGACAGCCGCTGGGGTATCTTCCCTTCATTCTCAGCAGGATGGCGTATCTCTGAGGAGCCTTGGATGCAGGGCAGCGGTTTCGACAACCTCAAGCTTCGCGCTTCATGGGGACAGCTCGGTAACAGCTCCATCAGCGAGTACCTCTACCAGTCTACCTATGGATCCACATCCTACAGCTTCAACGGCACTCAGGCCAGCGGTCTTGCCGCTACCTCCATCGCCAACTCCTCACTCAAGTGGGAGACCACCACGGTGACCAACCTCGGTATCGACCTCGGTGTCCTGAACAACAGGCTCACCGCAGAGATCGATGTCTACAACAAGCTCACTGACGGTATCCTCTATCAGCCTACCATCTACCTCACTGCAGGTAACAAGACTGCTCCTTACCAGAACATTGCAGAGGTTACCAACAGGGGTGTCGAGCTCAGCCTCGGCTGGCGTGACACAAAGGGTGACTTCACATATCAGATCAACGGCAACATCTCCTACAACCTCAACCGCGTATCCAAGTACAAGGGGCAGCTCGAGCAGGGATGGGAGACCAGTGAGGACGGCACCAAGACCTACAAGTCCAATATCGGCGATGTCTCCACTGGTGGATCGACCCGCGTCATCGAGGGCAAGATCATCAACGAGTACTACCTCTACACTCCTTACAAGGGTACTGGCAACTACTTCAACTCTGACGGTACTGTCAATGTCAACGGCGGTCCTAAGGACGGTATGATCCGTACAGAGGATGATATGGCATGGGTAAAGGCCATGCAGAGTGCAGGCTACAAGTTCCAGCCTAACAACAATGTCCGCAAGAGCGGTCTGTGGTATGGTGACTACATCTATGCCGACAATAATGAAGACGGCATCTATGGAAACACCTACGACCAGCAGTTCACCGGCTACAGCAGCCGTCCGCCTATCTTCTATGGTTTCCAGCTCTACTTCGCATACAAGAATGTAGACCTCTCTGCAAGTTTTGCAGGTACCATGAAGTCAAGACTCTACTGGGGTCCTAGCCTCGGATTCAACGTCCTCACCCGTCTCGGATATGAGATGTCCCAGGAAGTTGCCAACGACCACTACTACTATGATCCTGAGAATCCTACTGACTCCCGCACCAACCTTACTGCAAAGTATGGCCGTTATGTAGGTGAGTCCGGATACCAGGCCAATGTAGCCAACACCAACTATCTCTACAAGGCCAACTATCTCAAGCTCAAGAACATCACCCTCGGATATACCCTTCCTTCCAACATCGCCAACAAGATCTACATGAAGGGTCTCCGTGTCTACATCAATGGTGAGAACCTCTTCACTCTTACCAAGTACCCAGGCTTCGATCCTGAGCTCGGTGCAGGCTTCACTTACCTCACCTCCCGTTCCGTATCCCTTGGTGCAAGCATCACTTTCTAACCCAAAAGATTTGCAGATATGAAAAATACATTTAAAGTTTTTGTAGCGGCTGCCCTCGTATCAATGACCGTGGCCTGCAAGGCAGATCTTCTTGACCAGTCCCCATACAACGCAATTTCATCTGAGTCCATGTGGACCAATGAAAATCTCGTCAACATGGGTGTAACAGGCGTATACTCATGCCTCAGATATGACTGGGGCGGCAACTATCCATACAACTATGAGCAGTTCGCCGCTTCATGTATGCCTCGTAACGCTGCCCATGCTCTTCTCGTCGGCAACGCTACTCCTGGCAACGGATCTTTCTCAACTGCATGGAAGCAGCTCTATGAGGGCGTGGCACGTGCCAACGATGCCATCGCAAACATCGAGAAGGCTGACATGGACGCCGCTGAAAAGGCACGTCTCATCGCGGAGAGCAAGTTCCTCAGAGCTTATTTCTACTATCGCCTCAACGTCCTCTACGGCGGTGTGCCTCTCTATCTCGAACCTACCGAGCTCGACGGCTACACCAAGGCAAGAAGTTCCAGGGATGAGGTCTGGACGGCCATCATCTCAGATCTCACAGACGCCATCAATGAGTCCAACCTCCCTGGCAAGTATGCAAAGGGTGCTGCCAACTACGGTCACGTGACCAAGGGCGCAGCCTATGCCCTCCGTGGAGAAGTATACCTCTGGACCAAGGAGTATGCAAAGGCTGAGGCTGACTTCAAGGCCATCGGCCCACTTGGCTACAGCCTCTTCACAGGCGGCTACAAGCAGCTCTTCAAGGAGACCAACGAGCAGTGCGACGAGATGATCTTCTCCGTACAGAACATCGGTCTGAGCGGCTATGGCAGTGAGATGACATTCCGCTATGGTACCCGTGACTCCTTCGGCTCATGCTGGAACAACTACTATCCTAACTCTGACTTCGTTGACTCCATCGAGTATGCAGACGGAAAGCCTTTCAATTGGGACGAGATATTCCCGGGATACTCAAGCATGAGCGCTACCGCGCGTGCAGCATACTTCCTGCGCGACGGTATGACTGACGCTGAGAAGTCATCGATGAAGGGCAAGGGCGCCGACATGAGCGTATATCTTGACGAAGGCAATGAGGCACGCGTCCTCAAGGCTTACACAGGCCGTGACCCTCGACTTACAGCCAATGTCATCACTCCATATTCCACATATGTGGGATCCATCTCCGCACAGGACATCACATTCACTCTCCGCTGGCCTTACAGGTCTGATACCAATGCCTCATACAGAGACCTTCGTACAGATACCAACGCATACTTCTACTATTGCTGGAGAAAGTATGTGGCTGAGGGATCCAACGAGACTACCAACCGCCAGTATGCCGGACTTGACATGCCTCTCATCAGGTATGGATCTGTCCTCCTCTATCTTGCAGAAGCACTCAATGAGCAGGGCAAGACAAGTGAGGCCATCACCTATGTCAACATGGTACGCAGCCGTGCAGGTGTTGCTGAACTCAATACCACACAGTATACTCAGGTGTCAGGTCAGTCTGACCTTCGCGACCGCATCCGCAAGGAGCGTCGCATCGAGCTCATGGGTGAGGGCGTCACTTACTTCGATGAGCTCCGTTGGGGCACATGGGAGCAGAGCAAGTTCTTCTCAGGCGCAGGTCTCAAGCAGATCTGGGGTCAGACCACAGAGAGCTACAACTACATGGGCGACTACTCTTATCTCTGGGCTATCCCTAAGACAGAGTGTGAGATGAACAGCAATCTTACCCAAAATCCTAGCTGGATCAACTAACTTGTAACTATTATTGTAAAAAGGGCTTCGCGGCATTGCCACGATGCCCTTTTTTTGGTATATTTACGTCATGTTGAATCAAATGTGTCCCGTATGAAAAAGTTTTTCACCTTCATTGCTTTCATTACGCTGTCTTTCTCCCTCCTCGCAGTTGAAAGGGTGGAGAGAAACCTCATCCAGAACAGGGTTACTCCTGAGTCTGTAAAAGCTTCGCTCGTGATGGATCGTGCCTGGGTCCCATACCCTGCATACTCTGACCGTGCCGGTTGGGATAAGATGATGGGCCCGTACAAGGCTGATATCATCAAGAATGGCGAGAAATACCTCGACTACGAATGGAAAGTCGTGAAGGCGATGGATTACCTCGAGTATGAGAGGAGCGGCAACCGCCGTATCATGGAGGACCCGCTCGGTGCAAACAACAATGCCATTGCAGCTCTCTTTGCAGCCGAGCTGGCAGAGGGACAGGGCCGCTTCGTACCTCAGATAATCAACGGAGTCTTCCATACCTGCGAGATGACCTCATGGTCCCTTTCGGCCCATCTCGCCTCCCTTTCCTACAGCCACCGTTCTGTTCCTGAGAAGGGAGACAATACCCTCGAACTTACCCAGGGCGGCATGTCTCAGATGTTTTCATGGATATACTACTATCTCAAGGATGAGATGGACAAGTACCAGCCGGAATTCAGCCGCAGGCTCAAGGACGAGATTGTCTACAGGGAGCTTGACTCCTATCTGGAGCGGACCGACCTCTGGTGGATGGGTATTGACAACAAGGATGGCATGCTCAACAACTGGGACCCTTGGTGCAGCAGCAATGCTCTCATCTCCTTCATGTTGATGGAAGACGATCCGGACAGGCTCACTAAGGCTGTGATGAAGAGCATCCATTCTGTAGACGAGTACCTTAACAGAAATACTGCCGACGGAGGCATCGAGGAAGGACCTTCCTATTGGGGCCATGCACCTGGCAAGCTCTATGACTATCTCAACGCCCTCTATATGATAACTGGTGGCAAGGTCTCCATCTTCGATGAGAAGCAGGTGAAAGACATGGGTGAGTACATTGTACGCAGCTATGTCGGTGACGGGTGGGTGGTAAACTTCGCAGACGCCTCAGCACGTGGCGGAGCTGACGCCCTCGACCTTATCTACCGTTACGGCAAAGCCGTGGACAGCGACCTTATGAAGGGCTATGCCGAGGACCGTGTCAAGGATCATCCTTTCCGTCCGTCCCCGTCGATCGACATGTCCCGTTATTTCGAGTCCCTCCGCTATGCTGACGAGTTCCTGTCTGCAACAGATGCCTATGAAGCGTCTCCATATACATGGTACCCTCAGACTCAGTTCCATTATATGAACAATTCCGAAGGTGTCTTTGTGGCGACCAGAGGTGGTAACAACGGAGAGAGCCACAATCATAACGACATCGGCTCCTTCATCCTCTACTATGACAACCTCCCTGTCATGATAGACGTCGGAGTCGGCACCTACACCCGTCAGACTTTCAGCAGCGAGCGCTACAGCATATGGACCATGCAGAGTGGCTTCCATAGTGTTCCTGCCATCAACGGTGTGGACCAGAAGGATGGCGGCAAATACAGGGCTGCAGACTGCAAGTCCACCCCGACATCGTTCTCCGCAGACATTGCCGGGGCATATCCTGAGGATGCAAAAGTGCAGAAATGGGTTCGTTCGTACAAGCTTGAGGGTAAGGCCGTGAAGGTGACCGATGTGTTCTCCCTCAAGGAAGCCGTGAAACCTAATGTGGTCCATTTCATGACCTGGGGCAGTGTCGATGCTTCAGTTCCCGGCATCATCACAGTCGATGTGAAGGACAGGAAGATGGAACTCAATTATGACTCCAGAACCTTCGATGCCACAGTCGAGACCATAGCCATCACTGACAGGAATATCTCTCGTGTCTGGGGCTCTGAGATATACAGAATTGTCCTCACTGCAAAGAAAACCCCTAAGTCCGGCACATATTCCTACACCATCACAAGGAAATGAAACGCCGGTACCTGCTAGCCATGATGCTTTTGCTCCTTGCCGCCTGCGACAAGGAGCAGGAAGGAGGCGAGACCCCCGCAGTAGAACTCAAGGGAGTCTGCACCCTTTATGTCAACACTCCCGGCATGCAGGACATCACGAGCAAGTCTGAGTGGATGTATGGAGCAACGGCAAGACTCGTGGATCCTTCCGGCAATGAGCAGCCGCTCGACACATGCAAGATAAGAGGACGGGGCAATACCACATGGAATTATCCCAAGAAACCATATGCGTTGAAACTTTCCGAAGGCTCTTCCATCCTTGGCATGAAATCGGACAGCCGGTGGGATCTTCTTGCAAACTGGATGGACAGGACCGAGCTTCGCAATGATTTCGGTTTCGCGATTGCCCGAAAGGCAAAGTCTCTGGAGTGGACTCCCAGCGGAGAGTTCGTCAAGCTCAAGCTAAACGGAATCGACAGGGGGCTGTACTACATCTGTGAACATATCAAGATCGACAAATACAGACTTGATATCAAAGGCGGATTTCTTCTGGAACTTGATGTCAATTATGATGAAACCTATAAGTTCAAATCAGATGTCCTGAATCTTCCTGTGCAGGTCAAGGAGCCGGAAAACGATGAGATCACCGCTGACCAGATGAAGTACATCCGGGACTATTTCAACAAGGTGGAGACTCTTCTTACTGCAGAGGGCGGCCCTGCTGACGGATGGCAGGACCTGATCGACATGGATTCCTTTGTCGACTGGTGGATAGTCGAGGAACTTACACAGTGTGGAGAGTCGGGGCATCCGAAGAGCTGCTATATGCACAAGGCTCCTGACGGCAAACTGAAGGCCGGTCCTGTGTGGGACTTTGACTGGGGTACCTTCCGCTCCGGATCGGAGGTCACGGCATTCCGCAACAGGTCCTCCATCTGGTACCCTTATCTGTTCAAGGACCCTGAGTTCGTCGCCAGGGTGAAGAAGAAGTGGGCGGAAAGCAAGGATGACTACCTTTCAGTCACTACCTATATGCAGGACAGGGCAAAGGCGATTTCCACATATGTCCAGTCTGACAAGGAACTGTGGCCTATGTCTACCACTACCAACAAGGACGAGTCTCTTTCATTCAATGCTGCAGTCGAGAGAATCGTGGCCAACTACAAGCAGCACATTGAATGGATGGACAAACAAATCAATTCATTATGAAAAAAATAGCATTGATAGCAGCAGCCATCGCTGTGATGTGTTCCTGCAAGGGACGCACGGCGTCGGAGGACAAGCCGGTGACGGTCGTGAACGGAGTTGAAATCCTCTCCCATCCGAGACTCCTCTATACCGTGGAGGATGCTTCCAGGATAAACAGGCTTGTGCGCAGCGACAGTCAGGTCAAGGCTCTCCAGCAGGCTATAATCACAAAGGCCGACAAGCTTGTCGCTGCCGAGGAGGTGCAGTCTGATGATGTCAATCTGAGCCTTTCAAGGGAGTATGTAAACCGTGTCTTTACTCTCGGCATGGCCTACAGGCAGAGTGGTAATGCAAAATATTCAGACAAGATAAACTCGATCCTGAACTATCTCTGCTCTTTTGACAGCTGGCATCCGGCACATTACCTTGATGTGGCGGAAATGACCACTGCTGTGGCCGTTGGCTATGACTGGTGCTACGATGTCCTTCCGGAAGAGACCCGCCAGAAAGTGCGCTCCTCCATCCTCACAAAGGCTCTAAGCATAGCAGAGAAGGAGTACGAGACAGGGGACTCAGGAAGTTACCTCAAGAGGGAGACCAACTGGAATGTAGTGTGCAACACTGGCATGACTCTGGGTGCTCTTGCAGTTGCGGAGGACTACCCGGATCTTGCTGCCAAGATCGTTTCCAATGCCCCAAAGTTCATCCCGAACTGCCTGAAGCATTTCGCCCCGGACGGAGTATGCTACGAGGGCCCTTCGTACTATCAGTACACAAATATCTATCTCTCGATGATACTGAAAGCACTGAATGACAATTTCGACACTGACTATGGCATTTCAGATCTTGAAGGTGTGAGCAAGACGGCGGCATACTATGTGAATACCGTGAGCCCGTCAGGTCTCGTGTTCAATTTCGCTGACACCGGCATAGGTGCCAAGGCATCCACATCGCCGCTCTTCTTCTATTTCAGCCGGAAGTTCAATATCCCTCAGGTCGCATATTGGTATAGGGGACAGCTCTCGGACATCCTTGCCGCCGGCAACCTTCCGAGCTGGCATTTTCCGCTTGCTCTGGCATGGTATGACGAGACTCCGTACACTCCCGTGGACACTCAGGGAGCCTGGACATATCATAACGTCAACGATATCCTTGTGCTGAAAGGCGCCCCCTCCAATACTCAGTCGATCCACCTCATGGCCAAGGGTGCCAAACCTTCAGCAGCCCACCAGCAGTGCGATGGCGGTACCTTTGTGATAGAGTCCGAGGGCGTGAGATGGCTAACGGACCTCGGATGCGACAGCTATGACATACCAGGATTCTGGGACTATGCTCCTGACGGACAGAGATGGAACTATTTCCGCAACACAAGCCTCGGGCACAATACCATTGTCATAAATGGGAAGAATCAGTATTCGTACGGAGAGGCCCATCTGTGCGCTGAAGATCTTTCGGAGACCCAACCTTCTGCTGCCTTTGACCTGACTCCTCTCTATCCGGAAGCTGAGTCAGTCATCAGACGTTTCACCCTCACTTCCGACTCGTCCGCTGAAATTACAGATGAGGTCAGGGTCTCAGAAAAATCTGAAATCGCATGGGCCGCATTCTCACAGTGCGAAGCATCAGTCGACAGTAGTGTCGTCACCCTCACTAAGGACGGCAAATCCTTTCAGGTCACTGTCACGTGCCCGGAAGGGGCTGCATTCACCGCATCACAGCCGCAGCCATGCACCGAATATGAAAATCCGCTCGACGGTATCACCATGATACGTTTCACCATTTCTGTTCCTGCCGGCACTGCTGTCCTGAAAACAACATTGAAATCTTTGTAGAAAATGAAAAGAATACTTGTTACCATCATCCTTATTGCATCAGCCCTGACCGTCTCTGCCCAGCGCAAGACTATAGACCTTGATGCAGACTGGACTTTCCGTTTCGGCTATCAGTTTGACAAGAGAGCCGGCATCAAGGTGCAGCTCCCGCACTGCTGGAATGCTCTTGACGGCACTGCCGGCAATCTATATTACCATCGTGGCATGGGCAACTATACCAAGAAGGTCATGATCCCGTCCGAATGGCAGGGCAAGAGGGTGTTCATAAGGTTCGAAGGCGCCAACAGCATCTGTGATTTCTTCCTGAATGACAAGTTCGTAGGGGAGCACAGAGGCGGATATACGGCTTTCACCTATGACCTTACAGACCTGCTGAAATATGGTGAGGAAAACAAGCTCTGGGCCCGCGTCAACAACTCCGAACAGCTCGACGTACTTCCGCTAGTGGGAGACTTCAACATCGGCGGAGGCCTGTACCGGGATGTATATTTCATAGTCACTGACAAGACCTGCATCTCTCCTCTGGACTTCTCCTCCCCTGGAGTTTACTTCGACCAGAAGAAGGTGACCGACAGGTCTGCGGATGTTGACCTGCGCGCCATGCTGTCCAATTCTTCCGATACGGAGCGCAAAGTGACGCTGCGCATGACCGTCGCAGGCTCTGGCAAGACTGTGCTGACCAAAGACCAGAAGGTGATCCTCCAGCCAGGTACGGACATGCAGGAAGTGAAGATATCCTTCACCATGAAGAATCCACGTCTCTGGAATTCCCGAAAGGACCCGTACATGTATGATGTGACTGTCGCCCTTGTCGAGGATGGGAAGGAGATTGACAAGGTACAGCAGCATCTGGGATTGAGATACTACAGCTTTGACCCCGACAAGGGCTTCTTCCTCAATGGCGAGCATCTCAAGCTCAGGGGAGTGTGCCGCCACCAGGAGAGGGCAGAGGTCGGTAATGCACTGAAACCCGAACACCATGAGGAGGATGCCCGGTTGATGTCGGAGATGGGTGTGAATGCGCTCCGCGGCAGCCACTACCCACATGCTACATACTTCTATGACATGATGGACAAGTACGGCATCGTCACCTGGGCGGAAATCCCGTTTGTAGGTCCGGGCGGATATGCCGACAAGGGTTTCGTCGACAAGGAGTCCTTCAAGGAGAACGGACGGCAGCAGCTGCGCGAACTCATACACCAGCAGTACAATCACCCGGCCATCTGCGTATGGGGACTGTTCAATGAACTCAAGACGGCAGGTGATGACCCTACAGAGTATGTGAAGGAACTCAATGACCTTGCCCACAGTCTTGACCCGTACCGTCAGACCACTGCGGCATCCAACCAGTATGGCGAACCTATGGACGAGGTGACTGACAACATCGCCTTCAATAGGTATGACGGCTGGTATGGCAGCACTCCGAAGACCCTTGCCACCTTCCTTGACAAGTACCATGCAGAGCATCCTCAGGCACGTATTGCCATCAGCGAGTATGGTGCCGGCGCCAGCATCTATCACCAGCAGGACTCTCTCAAGCAGCCTGTGCCGACTGCATACTGGCACCCTGAAAACTGGCAGACCTTCTACCACATAGAGAACTGGAAGATCCTTAGCGAACGCGATTATGTATGGGGCAGCTTTGTCTGGAACATGTTTGATTTCGGTGCCGCCAACCGTACTGAAGGAGACAGACCGGGTATCAACGACAAGGGGCTTGTGACGCGTGACCGCAAGGTCTGCAAGGACTCATATTTCTTCTATAAGGCAAATTGGAATGATGAACCTATGGTCTATATAGCTGACAGACGCTGCACTGACAGGTATCGCCCTGAAACCGAAGTGATGGTGTTCTCCAATGCGGAAGAAGTCACCTTGAGGGTCGACGGCAAGGAGGTCGGAACCATGAAGCCGGATGAGTACCGCATCTGCAGGTTCAAGGTTACTCTTTCCGAGGGACAGAATAAAATTGAAGCCCTCGCATCCGGCGAAGGCTTCAATCTGAGTGATTCATGCGAGTGGACGCTGCGTTAGCAGTGCCGCTCCATCAGAGCTCTGCATAGACATATTTCCACACATCCCGGAGGATTGCATGGGTGTCGCGCGCATTGGCAGTGACGGTAACCACGGCATTCTTTTCCGGGATTATTATTGAATACTGCCCATGCGCACCGTCAAGGCGGAATACGTCCTTTCCTATGCTGCAGCGCCACATCTGATAGCCGTAGCCCTGGCGTGACTCGTTCCCTTCGTATTTTTCCCTGAGCTGCTCGTCATTGGTTCCGTCGAGCTCCGCCTTGTATTGGAGCATTTGCACTGACATGGCCTCGTCAAACCATTCTCGATTCAGGATCTGCTCACCGTTCCACTCGCCTCTCTGCAGCATCCACAGTC